>ERZ1026858.1442-NODE-1442-length-11961-cov-4.591382_pt1 | contig 11961 bp, 8 predicted proteins | sample MGYA00380159_ERZ1026858 | MGnify/ENA primary metagenome ERZ1026858 (study PRJEB33269, sample SAMEA4719795) | human gut metagenome | biome: human-associated habitat; feature: organic feature; material: feces | place: Cameroon | collected 2013-10 ... | reverse complement strand
CGGGCCGCAAGGTGGCCGTCAGCGGCCGCAGCATGGTCTCCAACACCGAGATGGCGAAGGAGCTGGGCTACCTGCACGCCCCGGATAATGTGCTTATCACGATCGATGAGATCAACAAGTACCCGCCGGAGAAGGTCGTTCTCATCACCACAGGCAGTCAGGGCGAGCCGCTGAGCGCGCTGTCCCGCATGGCGCAGGCCAGCCACCGTCAGGTGCGCGTCGGCCCCAATGATTTTATCATCATCTCGGCCCGCCCCATCCCCGGCAATGAAAAGACCGTCACCAAGGTCGTCAACGGCCTGCTGACGCTGGGTGCCGAGGTCATCTACGAGAACATGTATGACACCCATGTATCCGGCCACGCCTGTCAGGAGGAGCAGAAGCTCATGCTGACGCTGGCGCATCCGCAGTTCTTCCTGCCGGTACACGGTGAGTTCAAGCAGCTCAAGCGCCACGCCGAGACGGCGGAGCATCTGGGCTATATCCCCAAGCAGAATATCTATATTGCCGAGAACGGCCAGAATATCCGCATCTCTGCGGACGGCATGACCGTTGAGAACACCGTCACGGCGGGCGCTGTGATGGTGGACGGCTACGGTGTCGGCGATGTCGGCAATGTGGTCCTGCGGGACCGCCACCATCTGTCGGAGGACGGCATCATCATCGTGACGGCCGCCATCGACGGCAGCAACGGGCAGGTGCTGTCCGGTCCCGATCTCGTCAGCCGCGGCTTTGTCTATGTGCGCGAGAGCGAGGAGTTGATGGAGGGGGCCCGCACGCAGGTCGAGATGGCCCTTGACCGCAGCCTCGCCGACAATATGCATGACTGGGCCAGCGTAAAGGCTCGTGTGCGGGAATCGCTGTCCAGCTATATTTACCGCCGCACCAAGCGCAGCCCGATGATCCTGCCGATTCTGCTGGAAGTATAAAGGCAACCCCGCACGATTCCCGCCTTAAGGTGAAGCATCGCTCTGCGGATGCGGCACCTAAGACTTGTGCGGTATGGACGAAATGCTTTTTCCTGATAGAACAGGGGAGTGTACGATGAAACACAAGGATGGTCTGGATATAGCCGCCGTCATGCTGCTGTTGCTTGCAGCGGTCGCCGTCATGGTTGTGCCGGTGGCACTGGTCAAGCCGCAGCTGCTGGCGATCCCTGCGGTGCTGGTCCTTATTGCGCTGTGCGTGGTGCTTTATCAGCGCCGCCGTCTGCGCGCCTTTCTGGCAAAGCAGCTCTGCAGCACAGACTTTGAGAACAGCCGCGTCCAGTACAGCCTGACCAACCTGCCCATCGCTACCGTGCTTGTGAATGACGGGCGTATCCTGTGGTACAACGGCCACTTCAGAGAGCAGGTCCTCGGTGACTGTGACGCCGTGACCCGCCCGGTGGACCGCGTTCTGCCGGAGCTGGATCTGGCCGTCTGCTCCCGCCCGCACGGGCAGGACCTGACGGTGGGGGAACGGCGCTTTACGGCTTACTCCGCCGCTGCCAAGGGCAGCCGCGGTGCCAGCCTTGTGTATCTGATCGATGATACCTTTTACAAGGAAACACTTGACGAGTATAATGAGAGCCGTCCTGCCTGCCTGATCATCGTCATTGACAGCTATGACGAGCTGTTTGACGATATGAAGGACAGCGAGCAGGCCAAGGAGCTGGAATCCATCAACAGCCTGTTGGAGGAGTATATCGGCCACAGCACCGGCTTTTTGCGCCGCGTTTCAAACAGCCGCTACATTGCGGTGGTCGAGGAACGCGATGTCCGCTGGATGCTGGAGGGGCGGTTCGACATTCTGGACAGGGTGCGCGCGCTGCATCCCGGCGGGCTTACGACCCTTTCCATCGGTGTCGGCCACGGCGGCAAGACGCTGCAGGAGTGTCACCAGATGGCGCGGGAGAGCATTGACATCGCCCTCGGCCGCGGCGGTGATCAGGCGGCTGTCAAAACAGTGGATGGCTTTGAATTTTACGGCGGCATTTCCCACGGTGTGGAGAAACGCAGCCATGTCCGCAGCCGCATCATATCCAATGCACTGTGCGACCTGATCCGCCGCAGCGACAGCGTGATCATCATGGGTCACCGCATGTCCGATCTGGACGCGATCGGCTCGGCTATCGGTGCGCTGCGCATCTGCAAGATGTGCGGCGTCCCGGCGGTCATTGCCGTCAACAGCGAGGCAACACTGGCCGGGCCGCTGCTTAAAACCGTGATCGATGCAGGGGAGGGGCATGATTTTATTGCCCCGGATCAGACGCTGGATGTCATCACACCCAACACGCTGCTCATCGTGGTGGACACCTACCAGAAGCGCCTGCTTGAAAGCCAGAAAATCTACGAAAAATGCAGCCGCGTTGTTGTCATAGACCATCACCGTATGGCGGTGGGCCATATCGACAACCCGCTGCTGCTCTACCATGAGCCCTATGCATCCAGCGCCAGTGAGCTTGTGTGTGAGCTGCTGCAGTTCATGCCCAAGGAAAACAACATAACCCCGCTGGAGGCCAACGCATTGTTGGCAGGCATCATGCTCGACACACGCAGCTTTGCGCTGCATGTGGGTGTGCGCACCTTTGAGGCTGCCGCATGGCTGCGCAGCCGCGGCGCCCAGACTGCCGACACCAAGCTGCTTTTCAACACCTCAAAAGAGGAGTATGAGGCCCGCGCCCATATCGTGGAGGGAGCCTACATATACAAGGGCTGCGCGATAGCCCTTTCTGATGAGCTGGATGCCGGTATGAATGTTGTGCTGCCGATGGCGGCCAACGATCTGCTGACCATCAACGGCGTGGACGCCAGCTTTGTGGCAGTCGCCAAAAACGGCGGCGTCAATATCTCGGCGCGCAGTATGGGCGCGCTGAATGTGCAGGTCATTCTGGAGCCCTTGGGCGGCGGCGGTCATCTGATGATGGCGGGCGCCCAGCTGCAGAACTGCACGCTGGAGGATGCGGAACATCGCATCCGTGAACAAATTGACCTGTACCGCGCGGCGCAAAAGGAAAACACCGCACGGTAACCGGGATATAAATTCGGGAGGGAAATCCTTATGAAGATCATTCTCAAGCAGGACGTCAAGAGCATTGGCAAGAAAGATGAGATCCATGAAGTTTCGGACGGCTACGCCCGCAACTTTCTGTTCCCGCGCAATCTGGCAGCACCCGCAGATGCCGCTGCCCTGAACCAGGCCCGCACCAAGAGTGAGGCCAAGGCCCACCACGAGGCCGAGGCCCGCGCTGCTGCCGAGGCCCTTGCCGCCAAGATCAAGGGCCAGACCGTTACCGCCAAGGTCAAGGGCGGTGCGTCCGGCAAGCTGTACGGCAAGGTCACCGGCAAGGAGGTCGCAGATCTGCTGACGGCCCTGACCGGCACCGAGATCGACAAGAAGAAGGTCGAGCTGCCCTCCGCCATCAAGGAGTTCGGCAGCTATGATGCCTCGGTGCGTCTGTACGCCGGTGTTGTCGCGCCCTTCAAGCTGAAGGTCGAGGAACTGTAATTACTTTGCGGGAAGGGAGAGGATGTCCGCCATGCCGAAAAATGAGGAAGTAAGCCTGTCCAGTCTGGGCATCCAGATGCCCTACAATATGCAGGCCGAGCAGAGCGTGCTGGGCGCCGCGCTGATGGATGAGACGGTGCTGAACCGGCTGATCACAGACATGGAACCTGAGATGTTCTACTCGGACCAGAACCGTGCCGTCTATGAGACGATGCGCGCGCTCTATACCGAGAGTGAGGCGGTCGATGTCATCACGCTGGTCAACGCCCTTGCCAACGGCGGGACCTTTGCCAGCGCCGATGACGCCAAGGTCTACATCACCCGCATTGCCGAGACGGTGCCCGCCATCTCCAATGTCGATTCCTACTTCAAGATCGTCAAGGAGAAGTATCAGGCCCGCCGCCTGATCGATGCGGCCCGCGGTATCCTGAGCGAGACAGCCTCCGGCGAGGACGCCGATCTGCTGCTGGAAAGTGCTGAGCAGAAGATCTATGACATCCGCTCCGGCCGCGACAAGACCGGTGTCAAGACCATCCGCGAGTCCATTCTCGAGGTCATCGACACGATGCAGAAGCTCAGCGGTGCCGACCGCGATAAGTTCGCCGGCATTCCGACGGGCTTTAACTATCTGGATACCGTGCTGACCGGTCTGGGTCGGTCCGATCTGATCATTCTGGCCGCCCGCCCCGGTATGGGCAAGACCTCGTTTGCGCTGAACATCGCAACGAATGTGGCCCGCCAGCAGAAGATCCCCACGATCATCTTCAGTCTGGAGATGACCTGCGAGCAGTTGACGGACCGTATCCTTTCCAGCACGGCCAACATCGACAGTCAGGCGTTCCGTACCGGCCGCTTGAACAACTCCGACTGGAACGACTTTGCACAGGCAACCTCGCTGCTCTACAACGCCCCTATTTATATGGACGACTCCTCCGGCATTTCGGTGCCGGAGATCAAGGCGAAGATCCGCACGATCAATCAGGACCCCAAAAAGGAAAAGATCGGGCTGGTTATTATTGACTATCTGCAGCTGATGCAGAGCGCCAAACGCACCGAGAGCCGCGTGCAGGAGATCAGTGACATTACCCGAAACCTGAAGATCATGGCCAAGGAACTGAATGTTCCGGTCATTGCCCTTTCGCAGCTGTCCCGTGCGGCAGAAAAGACGGCGGGCCGGTCTGACCACCGCCCCCAGTTGTCTGACCTGCGTGACTCCGGCTCGATCGAGCAGGATGCCGATATCGTGCTGTTCCTCTACCGTGCAGCCTACTATAACTCCCAGAATGGGGAGGACAGCCAGGCCAACGAGAATGAGGCCGAGTGCATTGTCGCTAAAAACCGCCACGGTGAGACGAGCGTTGTCCGCCTTGGCTGGGACGGCGCCCACACGCGGTTCAGCAATCTGGATGTGAGCCATGAATTCTGACGCAGAAAAAACAGTACAGCGTATGGAGGAGACTCTTTTGGCGGACTGCCGCCGACAGGGTCTGTTCAAGTCTGGCGACAGAGTCATTGCTGCCTGCTCCGGTGGGGCAGACTCAATGGCTTTGTTGCTTTTTTTGCTGCGCCACCGCCGCACACTTGAAATTGAGGTGCAGGCCACCCATGTCAACCACGGCATAAGGGGCGCGGCCGCCGCGCGTGATGCTGATTTCGTGGCGGATTTCTGCCGCAAAAACGGTGTTGAGCTGTTCTTATATGATGCTGTGCAGGAGGGGATCGAGATCCCGCCCCACCCCAGTGAGGATTGGGCGCGCGGGCTGCGCTACGGCTGGTTTGACGAGCTGGCCGCCCGGCAGGAGGCTGTCATTGCCACCGCGCACACAATGTCTGATCAGGCCGAAACGGTGCTGTTCCGCATGGCGCGGGGGACGGGCCTCCACGGGCTGGCGGGCATACCGCCGCGCCGCGGCTGCTATGTGCGGCCGATGCTCTGCCTGACCCGTGCTGATACCGAGGCATACTGCGCCGCGCTGGGGCAACACTACATACAGGACGAGACAAACGCCGAGGATGTTTACGCCCGCAACCGCATCCGCCACGATGCTATCCCGGCACTGCAATACGCAAACCCGGCAGCCGAACGCAGCATTGCCCGGCTCTGCCGCCAGATGCGTGCCATGGACGAGTGGCTTACGGCGGAGGCCGCCGCGCTTTTGCAGGCGGCCGCTGTGCCGGGCGGCTATGATGCGGCCACCCTGCGCCGTGCAGAGGGGCCGGTGCTGGACGCAGCGCTCCACGCGCTGGTCAGCCCTGTGCGCGATGCGGAGGAAAAGTATGTCAGTCTGCTTCGCTTTCTCGTTTTAAAGGGGGAGGGCGGCGTTCAGCTGACCCCGCAGGTGAACTATAAGCTCCGTGACGGACTGCTTGTCTGCCTGACGGGGGAGGGCGTGCAGAGGCTGCCCGCCCCGCCGCAGCCCTTTGAACCGGGCGCGTATCGCCTACCGGGTGGTTATTTTGTGAAATTTCAGGTCGTAAAGTATGAAGAATTTCTAAAAAATCAACCAATTTTCAAAAAAGACTTAAACTGTTGCGCAGATTGTGCTAAAATACAAGGGAATGTTATTCTGCGCACAAGGCAGCCGGGGGATTTTTTCCGCCCGGGCGGACGCCATCTGCGCAAGACACTCAAAAAATATTACAATGAACTCGGCATTCCGCAGGCAGAGCGGCCGCTGCTGCCGCTGCTGGCGGACGGCAGCGAGGTACTGTGGCTGTGGGGCTGCGGCTTTGCCGAGGGATGCGCCCCCGATGAGTACACCCATGAGGTACTGACGGTGCGGACAGAGAAAACAGGGGAGGCATAATCCTATGCACAACATGGATAACGATATTGACCACATTCTTGTGCCGGAAGAAGAACTGAAAGCCAAAGTCACCGCACTGGGCGAGCAGATCACCCGCGATTATGAGGGAAAGGATCTGCTGATGGTTTCCATCCTGAAAGGCTCCGTTGTCTTTATGGCGGACCTGATGCGTGCAGTCAAGATGCCCTGCGCCATTGATTTTATGGTCGTTTCCAGCTACGGCGGCGCCAACACATCCTCGACCGGCCTTGTCAAGATCATCAAGGATCTTGATGCAGACCTGACCGGCAAGGATCTGCTGATCGTCGAGGATATTCTTGACACCGGCATCACACTGTCCAAGCTGGTCCCGGTGCTGAAAATGCGCAATCCCAACAGCGTCAGGATCTGTACCATCCTCAGCAAGCCCAGCCGCCGCATGGCGGACATCGAGCCGGATTACTGCGGCTTTGAGGTCCCGGATGAATTTGTGGTCGGCTATGGCCTTGACTACGATGAAAAATACCGTAACCTGCCCTATGTAGGCGTACTCAAGCCGGAAGTATATTCCGACTGAGCCATAAAACCAAAATGCCCGGTGGCTACACCGGATAGGAGTTGATTTCTTGCAGCACAAACAACCGAAGTTCAGCGGCATCCTTGTGGTGGCCGTCCTGATGGTGTTGGTCCTGTTCTTCGTCAGCCTTTCGCCCCTGTTGGCAGCGTCCGGCAATAAAGACACGACCTACTCCGAAATCTATTACTACTTTGAAAACCAGCAGGTGACCTCGTTCCGTCTGGACTTGGGCACCGGCAGTCTCGAAATGTGGCTCAAGGAGGGCAAGGCCGCCCTGCCGGAGTCCAACGCGGCGACCACCATGCCCAGCGGCGGTCTGCTGAGCATGGGCAGCACGGACAACGATACGCTCCCCGCCAACGGCGGAACGGTCTATATGACCTACAAGCTGCCCTACGGCGGTGACTTCAATACCGGAAAGATTTCCGACTTTGTGGATGAATACAACGCTGCAAATCCGGATGCCCCTATGGTGTTTGACTATGTGGCCGCCAAGACCAGCGTGCCCTGGCTGGAGATCATCTTCTATGTGGCGATGATCGGCAGCATTGGTATGCTGTTCATGTCGATGTACCGCGGCGGTGCAGGCGGCGGCATCATGAATGTCGGCCGCGCCAAGGTCAAGGATCAGCAGGAAAACCAGCGCAAGGCAACCTTTGCCGATGTCGCCGGTGCTGACGAGGAAAAGGCCGAGCTGCAGGAGGTCGTTGAGTTCCTGAAGGCCCCCGGCAAGTTTAACTCTCTGGGGGCCCGCATCCCCCACGGCGTATTGCTGGTGGGCCCCCCGGGTACCGGTAAGACCCTGCTTGCGCGTGCCTGCGCCGGCGAGGCAGGGGTGCCGTTCTACGCGATTTCTGGCTCCGACTTCGTGGAAATGTATGTCGGTGTCGGTGCCTCCCGTGTGCGTGACCTTTTTGAAAAGGCAAAAAAGACGATGCCCTCCATCATCTTTATTGATGAGATCGATGCAGTGGGTCGTCAGCGCGGCGCAGGCCTCGGCGGCGGCCACGATGAGCGTGAGCAGACCCTGAACCAGCTGCTGGTTGAGATGGACGGCTTTGATGCCAACGACGGTGTCATCGTCATGGCCGCCACCAACCGCGCGGATATTCTGGATAAGGCGTTACTGCGTCCCGGCCGTTTTGACCGTCAGGTCTATGTCGGTCTGCCCGATGTGAAGGGCCGTGAAGAGATTCTCCGCGTCCATACCAAGAACAAACCCCTCGGCCCCGATGTGAGCCTCAAGACGATTGCCCGCTCCACTGCCGGCTTCTCCGGCGCTGATCTGGAGAATCTCGTCAACGAAGCTGCGCTGCTGGCCGCCCGTCAGGGCAAAAAGGCCATCACTGAGAAGGAAATCGAGGAAGCCTCGGTCAAGGTCATGATGGGCCCTGAGAAAAAGAGCCATGTTGTCACCGATGAGGAGCGCCGCCTGACTGCCTATCATGAGACAGGCCACGCCATCACGGGCTACTTCAGCAAGCACCATGATCCGGTACACCAGATCAGTATCATCTCCCGCGGCGGCGCGGGCGGCTATACGATGTACCTGCCGGAAAAGGATCCCAGCTATATCACCAAGACCGCAATGTTTGAAAATATCGTGACGCTGCTGGGCGGCCGCGTGGCAGAGCAGCTTGTGCTGGAGGATATTTCCACCGGTGCATCCAGCGATCTGCAGCGCGCCACCGATACGGCCCGCGCAATGGTCACGCGGTACGGCTTCTCTGAGCGGATGGGCCCTGTTGTCTACGGCAGCGATCCCGGCGAGACCTTCCTGGGCCGTGATTTCGGTCAGGGAAAGGGCTATTCCGAGGCCATCGCCTCCGAAATCGACAACGAGATCCGCGATATTGTGGATGAGGCCTATGAGACGGCCCGCCGCACCCTGACCGAGCACATGGACGAACTGCACAAGGTGGCAGGCGTCCTGATGGAGCGCGAGAAGATCAGCGGCGAGGAGTTCAAAACGCTGATGGAGGGCGGGACCCTGCCGCCCTATGACATCGCCAGCGGTGAGACCGCCAAGCCCGAAGCACCTGCGCCGGAAAATGCAGAACCTGTGCAGCCTGCCGAACAACCCGCAACCCCGCAGCCTGCCGAGCCGGACAATGCCCAGCCCGACACGCAAGAGTAAAGAGTAGGTGTAAACTATGGATCAGAATTTTACCCTGATGGCGCAGTCTCGCGCAAACTATTACACGGCTGGCAGCCCGGTGCAGTTCGTGCGTGTCGAACTGCTGAAAGGTGATATGACCGGCGAGGTCGCGGTCTGCCTGACCTTTAAGAATGTCGGCACCGAGCCGCTGACCGGTCTGGTCGTCCACTTCAAATGCAAGGATGCCGCAGGTCAGGTCCTGTGTGAGGATGACTTCTACTATGAGCAGCTCAACGCCCAGCCCGGCGCTGTGTTCGGCAGTGATGATGCCGTTTATGTCAGCGATACGCCGGTCTCCAGCGTTGAGGTCGAGCAGGACCGCGCCTTCTTGAACGGCCGCGGCGTTGACCTGCGCAGCTATAAGCGTGTGCGTCTCAATTTGCCCCGCGTGCTGCCCGGCTCCATTGCCAAGACGCTGCAGCAGCGCACCGGCAATGCCCAGCTGACCTGCGTACCTCAGGATAACGAGTACGGCTGGTTCTGCGCCTGCGGCGCGTTCCATCCCAATGAGGAAAACACCACCGTCTGCTCGGAGTGCGGCGGTGACCGTGCCTCCATCAAGGCTACGCTGACCTCCATTCTGGAGGAGGCTCGTCAGGCGGTGGAGCGCCAGCAGCAGGAGGTTAATTCTGTTGCCAGCAGTGTGGCTCCCCAGCCTCAGGTACAGCCGACCCCGGCCGCCAGCGATCCGCGTGCCACGGCAGCGGCTGTGCAGGCCGCCATCACCGGCCAGCAGGAGATCCCGCCGCAGCAGGCCTATGAGCCCGAGCAGGCTACCGCTGCCTTTGAGCCGCAGTCCGAGGACGATGAGGACGAGGAGGCCGAGCGTGTGCGCCGCTATGCCCCCAAGGGCCGCCTGTTTGACGATGAGGATGACGATGATGAGGGCACCCAGATGTTCGATTCTGATGATCTGGATTATGACGATGATGACGATTACAAGGACCGCAAAAAGTCCAAGAAGCGCGGCCGCTACGCCGACGACGATGAGACCAGCGAGGACGATGTCATGGCAGAGCGCATCATTCGTCTGGCACCGCCCATCACGGCCATCACCTGCGCACTGATCGTAGCGCTTTCTCTGGTATACCATTTCGTTCTGGCATAAAAAGCTGCCGGGCCGTCTCCCTGAAGTGGGGACGGCCCGGCATTTTTCTTTTAAATAATGGCGCGGCGCATTACCGCTCCGCCGTCAGTCGGTCAAAGGTTCTGACGATCTCAGGGTCATTCAGCTTGATGACCTTTCCGGAGAGGTAGTGCAGTGTGTTCTCCTCCGGAATGCGCCCAAAGGTGAGTCGCTGGGCACAGAGCGCCTGCGTTTTAAGCCCGGTGCGCTCGTTCATCTTGCGGTTGCCGTACTTGATATCGCCAAGCACAGGGTGGCCCAGATATGCGAGATGCGCACGGATCTGGTGGGTGCGTCCCGTAATCAGCCCGATACGGCAGAGCGCAAAGGGACCCGCCTGACGAATTACCGTAACCTCTGTGATGATCTGCTTATAACCCTCGCTCTCCCGCGCATGGATGCGCACTTTGTTGCCTTTTTCACTGTGCTGCAGCCACGCTATAAAGCGACCCTGCGGCGGCGCACCCACCGTGATAGTCAGATATTCCTTGCGCATCATATCATCGCGGATGATGGCGTTCAGATCCCGCAGCGCGGTGTAGCTTTTAGCTGCCAGCACCAGCCCCTCGGTGCCGCGGTCAAGGCGGTTGCAGAGCGCCGGCGCAAACCGCTTTTCGGCGCGGGGATCGTATTCGCCCTTGCTTTCCAGATACGCTGCAAAGGCATCCACAAGATTGGGGTCACCGGTGCGGTCGCTGTGGCAGAGCAGGTGGGCAGGCTTGTACAGCACAGCAAAGTTGTCATCCTCATACACTACCGTAACAGGGAGCTGCTTTTTGGGCGGCTTGGACGCTTTTACTGTAGTGCCGCCCGCCGGGAAAAACTCATCATTGATATACATCTCGATCAGGTCACCGGTCTGCAGCCGGGTGTCAGGCTCGGCACGCTTGCCGTTGACCTTGATGCGCTTGTTGCGGAACGCCTTGTACATCATGCTGCGGGGCATGTCCTTGGTCACACCCTCGACAAAACGGCTCAGACGAACGCCGTTCTCATTCGGTCCTGCGGTAAAACTTTTCATCGTATCCTCACTATGCTCATAAAACAGCCCGCACAATTCCGCGCTGCGGTATGGCTTTAGAATTATTCGGGATTCTACTTGATAAAATGGTTGGCAAACGCCTTTATAGAGTATATAATAAAATCAGTAAAAGGTAAAGACAGGGGATGAGAAAAAATGGCAGCGAGCAACCTGCACGAAAACCACCGCGCGCGGATGCAGGCCCGCGTGGAGCGCGACGGCTTGGAGAGCTTGGCGGAGCATGAAGCGCTGGAATATCTGCTGTACCTTTCCATCCCGCGCATGGATACCAATGAATTGGCACACCGCCTGATCGAACATTTCGGTGATTTCTGCAAGGTCATGGAGGCTGAGCCGGAGGAGCTGGCGCAGGTAGATGGCATCGGCCCCAAAAGCGCCCATCTGATCTCGACCGTCATGGCGTACAGCCGCTATTATACTCTGAGAAAGCGCGTCACCCGCCAGTCGCTGCGCAAGGCAGAGTCTGCCATTGAATATGTCAAGCCGCTGTTCCGCGGCATCCAGAATGAACAGCTCTATCTGATCCTGCTGGACGATGCCTGCCGCCCCATGCAGGACCTGCGCATTGCCGAGGGGGTGCCAAACCGTGTTACGGTTGACACCCGCAAGCTGCTGCGGGCCGTGGCGCGCACCAACTCGACCTGCGGGATTCTGGCCCATAATCATCCCTCCGGGCTGGCGCTTCCATCGGAGGCCGACCGCCTGACGACCTACCGCATTATGGAGGTCACAGGTCAGCTTGGCTTTACGATCATCGACCATATTATTGTGGCGGGGGAGGAT
>ERZ1026858.1439-NODE-1439-length-11972-cov-5.677268_pt1 | contig 11972 bp, 8 predicted proteins | sample MGYA00380159_ERZ1026858 | MGnify/ENA primary metagenome ERZ1026858 (study PRJEB33269, sample SAMEA4719795) | human gut metagenome | biome: human-associated habitat; feature: organic feature; material: feces | place: Cameroon | collected 2013-10 ... | reverse complement strand
TTTTGACGTTCTGGCGCAGAAAGAAGCCGCCGTTCTGGGCAAGGCCCGCTGCGTTACCGGCCGCACCGGCTTTGACCGCCGCGCCGCCGCCGACCTGGCCCCCGCCGCCCGCTACTACCCCTGCAACGAGACGCTGCGCCCCCTGTTTTACACCGGGGCGCTGTGGCATGCGCGGGAGTTTGGCCGCGCGCCGGTACTGTTTCTGCCCCAAGGCAACTACCCGCTGAAAAACCTGCACACCGTCATCCGGGCGCTGCCTGCCGTGCGCCAACAGTTTCCCGGTGCCACGCTGCACATTGCGGGCTGGCCGCCGCTGGACAAAGGCCCTCTTCTGCGGCCCATCATCGACCGCATGTTCCCCTATAAACTCTACTGCAAGCGGCTGGCAGCGCAGCTGGGCGTGGCCGATGCTCTGCATTATACCGGCCCGCTGGATGCCGCCGCCATGCGCCAGGCGTACTTAGAGGCAGACGTGTTTTTGCTGCCCTCCAGCTGCGAGAACAGCCCCAACAGCCTGGGCGAGGCCATGCTGCTGGGCATGCCCTGCGTGGCCAGCAACGCCGGGGGCATCCCCGATATGCTGGCCGCCGGCCGCGAGGGGCTGCTTTACGGCGAGAGCCAGGACGCGGACGCCCTGGCCCGCTGCCTGCTGCAGGTGCTGACCGCCCCCGACGGCGGCACGGCCCTGGGCCAGGCAGCCCGCGCCCGTGCCCTGCACACCCACGATGCCGCCGCCAACGCCGCCGCGCTGGTGGGCATTTACAAAACGATTTTGAAGGGGGATGCCCAGTGAGGATCGGCGCTGTCACCATCATCATCCCCTGTTATAAAGCCGCTGCCACGCTGCGCCGGGCTGTGGATTCCACTCTGCGCGGTGCGCCAGCCGATACCCGGCTATTATTGGTGGACGACGGAAGCCCGGATTCGACCGGCACGCTTTGCGACGAGCTGGCCTCCGCTGACCCCCGCATCACCGCGCTGCACCGTGCAAACGGCGGCGCGGGTGCGGCCCGCAGCACCGGGCTGGACGCCGCTACCGGCGACTGGGTGCTGTTTTTAGACGCCGACGACGAACTGCTGCCCGGCCTGTGGGACGAACTGGCCGCGCTGGATGACACCGCCCAAAAAGCCGACCTGCTGCTGTTTCACCTGTGCCGGGCCAGCGGCGGCGACACCACCGGGGTGCTGGCACCGGGCTTTTACCCGGATCTGTCCGCATTGGGCGCTGCGCTGGAGCCGCTGCTGTTTACCAGCGGCCTGCTGGCGGCCCCCTACCCCAAACTGTTCCGCCGGACCGTGATAGGGGCGCTGCGGTTCGACCCGCGGCTGCAGATCAACGAAGATGTTTTGTTTAATCTGCAATTTTTACAAAATGGCTCTGCCATTTATTGCCTGCATGGTGTATACTATAAACAAAACGATGTAGGGATTGGCAGCCTTTCCCGCTCACTGCGGGGAGACTTGCTGGATGCCGAGGCCATCACCCGCCCGGCGCTGGAAGCTCTGCTGACCCAAAACGGCATTGACCCCGCCCCCTACCTGCAAACCAGCCGGGTGCGCGCCTGCATCAACCAGTACGGGCTGCTGACCGGCTGCAAGGGCAGTTTAACCTATAAACAACGGCGGGATGTATTTGCCCGCATTTTGGCTGATGCCGATGCCCGCGCGGCGTTGCGGGCGCGGCTGCAAAACGACCCCAACCGCCTGCTGGCCCTGCCCTACAAGCTGGGGCTGGCGCTGCGTGCGCCGGGGTTGCTGGCTGCCTACACGCTGGCCAAACAGCGATTTTTGTAAATGATAAAAGGAGTCCGCCATGGCGATGGATCACCCCAAAATCAGCATTATCACCACGGTTTACAAAACCGGGCATTATCTGCCGCTGACCGTGCAAAGCATCCTGGCCCAGACGTTTACCGATTTTGAACTGCTGCTGATCGACGACGGCAGCCCCGATAACAGCGGCGAGGTCGCCGATGCACTGGCCAAGACCGATGCCCGCATCCGCGTTTTCCACAAGGAGAACGGCGGCCCTGCCAGCGCCAGCAACATGGGACTGGACAACGCCCGCGGCGACTACATCGGCTTTGTCGATTCCGACGATTTGATCGCGCCGGATATGTATGAGAAACTCTACGCCGCTGTACAGGTCCCCGGCGTGCGGCTGGCCGCCTGCGCGGGCGATTGCATTGACGAGGACGGCATCAAAATTGAGGGCCGCGTCGTCACCAGTGACTTGCGGGGCGTGCATGACGCCCAGGAGCTTTTACTGGATGCGTTTAAGACCGGCAGCTTTTACGGACCGCTGAGCTGGAACAAGCTGTTTGATGCGCGCCTGTTTAAAGACAAAGGCATCCATTACGATGAAACGATGCTTTTTGGCGACGACGCCAGCGTGCTGCACCGCGTGTTTGAGGGTGAGAAATGCAACTGCCTGGGTGATACGCTCTACCATTACCGCACCCGCGCGGGGCAGATCACCACGGCCGGCTTCCCGCCGCGCAAGCTGGATGACCTGCGCATGTACTGGGATTGGCTGCAATATTTTGCCGCCAAACCAGACCGCACGGAATACCAGCAATGGGCCACGGCCTGCTACTGGCGGCTGTTTTACCAGTTCTGGTGCCAATCCGGCGCGGCTGGCAATCTGAACGATCTGAAAGACCAGTTTATGGCACATAAAAAGCATCTGGATGCCGTTGTGCCGGACCTGATGCGCAGCCCGCTGCTGTCGGCGGGGGAAAAAGTACGGCTTGTCCTGTTCAGTGCCAATCCATCGGCCTTTTACGGGGCCGCCACGGCCTGGGGACGCCTGACAGCAAAGAGGAAGGGGAAATAAACGATGGAACATATCGGAATCAGCGTGATCGTACCGATCTACAATACCAAACCGTACCTGAAAGAGTGCGTGGACAGCATCCTGAAGCAGGAAGTGGAAGTACCCTTTGAGGTACTGCTGGTGGACGACGGCGCCACCGACGGCTGCGCCGAAATGTGCGATGAGTTTGCCGCCAAGGACAAGCGTGTGCGGGTCTTCCACCAGGAGAACCAGGGCCTGTCCGCCGCCCGCAACACCGGCATCGACGCCGCCCGCGGCCGCTACTACGCCTTTGTGGACTCGGACGATGTGGTCTGCCCCGGCTACCTGCACACCCTGTACGCCGCCTGCGAGAAAAATGACGCCTACATGGCGCTTTGCTCCGTGGAGGACGTGCAGGAGAACGGCAAGAGCTGCGATCCTGCCAGCTATACCCGCCCCAACGCCGAGGGCGTTTTCTGCGGCAAAGACCTGCTGAATGAGTTTTACACCCCCAACGGCACCGTGTACACCGTTGCCTGGAACAAGCTCTACCGCGCCGAGGTCTGGAAGCTGCTGCACTACCCCGAAGGCCGCCTGCACGAGGATGACTTTGTGGCCCACCGCCTGTTCTGGCGGTGCGACAAGGTCGTCTGCGTGGACAAGGTGCTGTACCACTACCGGCTGCGCGGCGGCAGCATCTGCCGCACCAACACCAAGCCCGAAGCCTTTGACGCTGTGGACGGCCTGGCCGACCGCTACCGCTTCTATGTGGAAAACGGTGCTGACCGCGCGGTGATCGATGCCGCCTATGCAGCCTGCTGGCGACGGTATCTCTTCCTGTGTGCCAAGGTGCGCCAGAACCCCACCCCGCAGCTGGTGAAGGCCATCAGCAAGGAGCAGTTTTTGATGCAGGGACTCATCAGCTACCTGCCCAACTGCCGCCAGATGAAGATGACCGAGAAACTTTCCGCCGCCCGCTGGGCCATGATGAGCGCGGAGAGTTTGTGCCCGATCAAAAAATAATTTTTGTGGTTCGTGCTTTTTTGTAGGGGTCGATGCCCGCATCCGCCCCTACAGTACGGCGTGACCCTAACAAGGAGTTCCCCCCTTTGCCCATCCTGAAACCCGACAAAGAGAAAGACGCAAACAAGCGCCCCCGCGTGCTGCTGATCCCGCCGCCGGACCTGCCGGTGCCTGCGGTGCAGGGCGGCGCGGTAGAAACGCTGCTGACCCATCTGATCCGTGAAAACGAGAAGCAGGGCCGGCTGGATCTGCTATGCGCCAGCGTGCCTGATGAGGCCGCCCGCCGTGCCTCCGAGGGCCTGCAGCACACCAAAATGCTGTACGTTGCCCGCCCCCATGGCCACCGCCGCTATTGGCCCATGGTCTTTTTGGAACGGTGCGTGGGTATTGCTGCCCCCTACGACCCGTGGTACCAGAAAGTGCAGCTCTCGCTGGCGCTGGAACTGCCCCCGCCCGATGTCATCGTGGCTGAGGGCGGCAACCTGACCCAGTGCAGCGCCATCAGCCGCATGTTTGGCCGCAAGCGCTGCCTGGCCCACCTGCACGGCCAGACCAGCGGCAGCCCTGCCATGGATACTATTTACGGCGGCGTGCTGGCATTAAGCGAGTTCATCCGGGACGATTACCTGCAAAACAGCAGTCTTGACCGCCGCAGCGCTTACATTTTATATAACTGCATCGATACCGAGCGTTTCCGCCCTGCCCCGCCGCCGATGGCCCTGCGCACCCGGCTGGGCTTTGGCCCCAGGGATTTTGTGATGCTGTTCTGCGGCCGGTTGGAGCCGGACAAGGGCATCCACAAGCTGATGGAAGCGCTGAGCAAGCTGCCGGTGCCGAATATCCGGCTGCTGATCGTGGGCAGTCCGTTCTTTGGCCGCACCCAGCAAAGCAGCTTTTTGCGCAAGCTGGAGCAGCAGGCCAAGGCGCTGGGCGACCGCGTACAGTTTACCGGCTACATCCCCAACGAGGACCTACCCGATTACTACCGCCTGGCCGACCTTGTCTGTGTGCCGACCCTGGTGGAGGAAGCCGCCGGGCTGGTAGCCATGGAGGCCATGGCCTGCGGCCGCCCCGTGCTGGCTACCCGCAGCGGCGGTATGCCCGAATATCTGGAGGGCAGTCAGGCCGTTCTGGTGGAGCGGGGCGAGAACATCGCCGACCAGCTGGCGTGGAGCATCCGCATGCTGTACGAGCACCCGGCCCTGTGCGCCGAGATGGGCGCCGCCGGGGCCAAGCGGGCACAGGATTTTTCTGTTGCACGTTACTATGATGAATTTGTGCGCATTGTGAGCGAGATCGCACGGAACGGAGGGACGCCATGAGCAAAGCAGCTATTTGCGTGGTGGTGCCCGTATACAAAGCCATGGCCACTCTGGACCGCTGCGTGGAAAGCGTACTGGCCCAGCAGGTGGAGGGCGGGCTGACCTGCATTTTGGTGGATGACGGCAGCCCCGACGAAAGCGGTGCGCTCTGCGACGCCTGGGCCGCAAAGGACGACCGGGTGACGGTCATCCACCAGGACGATTTAGGTGTTTCGGGTGCACGCAACAGCGGACTGGCTGCCGCGGACAGTGAGTTTATCGTCTTTTTGGATTCTGACGATGCACTGCGCCCCAGTGCTTTGCAGGCAGCCCTGACCGCCCAGCGCGCCGCGCCGCAGGACTTTGTGGTGTGGCACTATACCACCGACGAAAAAGACCCCGCCGCCGTGACTGCCGATGCGGAGCCGCGCCCCCAGGCAGGGCTGGCCCGGTTGTGGCTGGACTGCCTGCTGGCTATGCCCTGGAACAAGCTGTACCGGGCCGACCTGGCCAAGCAGCTACAGTTTGATGTGCAGTACACCTTGGGCGAGGACCTGCAGTTTGTGCTGGATTACATCGCCCTGCTGGGGCAGACGGTGCCGGAGTTCGGCTACCGGGTAATGACCAGCCCCCTGACTTTTTATGATTGCAGCCGCGGCGGGACACTCTCGACGCGGTACCACGCCAACTACTGCGATATTTGGCCGAAACACTTTGCCAAGCTGAACGCCGCCTGCCATGCCGCCGCCTGCCCGGCCGAGGACATGCGCCCCTTACACCGCGCCGAATTGCAGGTGTTTGCCGAGGGCGTGGCCGACATCATGCGGCGCGATCCCTCCCCCACCCAGCGGCTGAAAGGCTACAAGGCCGAGGCCGCGCTGCGCAGTCCCTGGCTGCGGGCGCTGCTGGAGCGGATGAAGATCGAACACTGCTACAGCGCCTATTACCTGCCCTGCCGCTGGCGCAACGTGGGCCTTGTGTGCCGTGTGGACGAAGCCCGGCGCGCCAATGCCCCCCTGTACGGCAAGCTGGATTGGGCCGGGTACTATTTGCTATTAGGGCGGATGAGAAGAGATTAAATAAGGAGCAGGGTCGATACACTTTCTATCGTGTGCCGACCCTGCTATTTTGTAGAATCTAAAGGCTGCGGGCATAAAAAAATCCCGCATCGTTTGGAGCAGTAAACGATGCGGGCGTAACGCAATAAGCAGACCGCTAAAAAAGGCGCAGAGCAAAACGCCATAACGGAGGCGCAGCCTGTTATTGGCAGGAACCGCACCGGTGAGGCAATAGGCCGATGGGGTTCGAGATTGGTTATGGTTAGTATCCGCTAACCACAGTTATACTTTACCATACCAAAGCCTTTATGTCAAGCGTTTTTCCAAAATAATTCCTGTGTTTTTTGTAGGATTTTTTCCGTGTAGAAAAATGTTTTATTTTTTGCCATTGTAACGTTATTTGTTGTGTCAAACCTGACAAAAAGTCATTTGTCGGAGCGCCTGCGGGCCGATGCAAGCATCGGCCCCTACATACATGCGGCGGCAATTAAGAGGCGGGCGAACCATGTTCGTCCCTGCTCTGCAAAAGGATTTCGTCTATTCTTAGGCAACACCGCATAATTCTAAGTGCCGATGCGGCGAGCGAGAAGTACAAGCTGCTAAGCAAAAAGCGCAGATAATACTTTGTGTATTATCGAGCATTTTTGCAACGCAGATTGTGCTTCGCAGCCGCAGCAGCGGTGCTTAAGCTGTAAAGCGGGAATTGTGCGGTGTTGCCCTTACTCTTTCGGGGCGTCGGGGTAGTCTTTTACGTGCAGCAGAGCCTCGGCGGCAGCTACTTCCTCGGCGGTAGGCACACGCACGCCGTCCAGAGGGTACGGGATACCCAGGTTCTGCCACTTGAAAAGCCCCAGTGTGTGGTAAGGCAAAATCTCGACGCGGCGCACGGTGGGCAGTGACTTTATAAAGCTATCCAGCCGGCGCAGGCCGTCGGCGTCATCGGTCAGGCCGGGAACCAGCACGTGGCGGATCCAGAGGTCCACGCCTTTGGAGGCCACATACTGCGCCATAGCCAGAATGTTTTTATTTGTGTGGCCGGTCAGCTTTTTGTGCTTTTCGTCGTCGATCTCCTTTAAATCCAAGATCACCAGGTCGGTGTTGGCCAGCAGCTTGTCAAAGCGAGCCATCCATTCGGCGTTATCGGGCGCGAAGGGCTGGGCGCTGGTGTCCAGGGCGGTCTGCACCTTTTTGGCGTGGGCCAGGCGGAACACCTCGCTGACGAAATCCAGCTGGCGCAGGGGCTCGCCGCCGCTGATGGTGATGCCGCCGTTGTTGCGCCAATAGTTGCGGTAGCGGTAGGCGGCCGAGAAGGCCTCCTGCGGGGTCTTGGCGGTGTCCTGGGTAAAGGCCCAGGTCTCAGGGTTATGGCAGTACTGGCAGCGCATGGCGCAGCCCTGCATAAAGATAATATACCGCACGCCCGGCCCATCGACCAGGCCAAAGGTTTCGACAGAATGGATGTAGCCCAAAGTTTCGGACATAGGTTGCCTCCGTTGTTTTTATGTTGGTGCGTCGGAGAAAGCGGCATATAAACCAGGGCTCTCTCCCCCACCCGCTTCGCGGGAGCCCTCCCAGAGGGGGCCAGAAGTATGTGGGTTGCCTATTAGTATACCATATAAAAAGGCCTGCAGCTGCAGCCACAGGCCCTTTTGTTATTTTATTTTTTGTTTGGAGTTTTTCCACCTTTTTTGCAAAAAAGGTGGAAAAATTCCCGTAGGACTTACAGCACCTTGTGGCAGGTACGGGCGATGACGTCCAGCTGCTGTTCCTTGGTCAGGTCGATGAACTTAACGGCGTAACCGGAAACACGGATGGTGAAGTTGGCGTACTCTTCCTTCTCCGGGTGCTCCATAGCGTCGATCAGCTTCTCGGTGCCAAAGACGTTGACGTTCAGGTGATGGGCACCTTGGTCAAAGTAGCCGTCCATGACCTGCACCAGGTTGTTGATGCGCTCACCCTCGCTGTGGCCCAGGGCATCGGGGTTGATGGTCTGGGTGTTGGAGATACCGTCCAGCGCCCAGTGATAGGGCAGCTTGGCAACGGAGTTCAGGGATGCCAGCAGGCCGTGGGTCTCGGCACCATAGGACGGGTTGCCGCCGGGGGCAAACGGGGTGTAAGCCTTGCGGCCATCGGGCATAGCGCCGGTGGCCTTGCCGTAGACAACGTTGGAGGTGATGGTCAGGATCGAGGTGGTGGGCTCGGAGTTGCGGTAGGTGTGGCGGCGCTTGATCTTCTCCAGGAAGCTGCGCAGCAGCTCAACGGCGATGTCATCGGCGCGGTCATCATCGTTGCCGTACTTCGGGAAATCGCCCTCGATCTCGTAATCGGTGACAAGGCCCTGCTCATTGCGGATGCACTTGACCTTGGCGTACTTGATGGCGGACAGAGAGTCGACCACATGGCTGAAGCCTGCGATGCCGGTGGCAAAAGTGCGGCGGACATCGGTATCGATGAGGGCCATCTCGGCGGCTTCGTAGTAGTACTTGTCGTGCATATACTGGATCAGGTTCAGGATGTTGACGTACAGGCCGGCCAGCCAGTCCATCATGACATCATACTTAGCCATGACCTCATTGTAATCCAGATATTCGGCAGTGATGGGGGCGTAAGCGGGGCCGACCTGCTCGCCCAGCTTCTCGTCCACGCCGCCGTTGATGGCGTACAGCAGGCACTTGGCCAGGTTGGCGCGGGCGCCGAAGAACTGCATCTCCTTGCCGGTCTGGGTAGCAGACACGCAGCAGCAGATGGAGTAGTCATCGCCCCAGACGGGCTTCATCACATCGTCGTTCTCGTACTGGACGGAAGAGGTGCTGATGGAGATCTTGGAGGCGTAATCCTTGAAGGTCTTGGGCAGAGCGGAAGAGTACAGAACCGTCATGTTCGGCTCCGGAGCGGGGCCCATGTTCTCCAGGGTGTGCAGGAAACGGAAGTCGTTCTTGGTGACCATGGAGCGGCCGTCCATGCCGATGCCGCCAACTTCCAGGGTGGCCCAGACGGGGTCGCCGCTGAACAGCTGGTTGTAGCTGGGGATACGGGCGAACTTGACCATACGGAACTTCATGACCATGTGGTCGATCAGCTCCTGGGCCTCGGTCTCGGTCAGGGTGCCGTTGTCCAGATCGCGCTGGATGTAGATGTCCAGGAAGGTGGAAACGCGGCCGACGGACATGGCAGCGCCGTTCTGGGTCTTGATAGCGGCCAGGTAGCCGAAGTACAGCCACTGGGCAGCCTCTTTTGCGTTGGCAGCAGGCTCAGAGATGTCGTAGCCGTAGGAGGCAGCCATCTCCTTCATGCCCTTGAGGGCGTTGATCTGCAGGGCGATCTCCTCACGCAGACGGACAACCTCCTCGGTCATAGTGCCGTCGCCGCAGTTGGCGAAGTCGTTCTGCTTGGCTTTGATGAGGTAATCGATACCGTACAGGGCCACACGGCGGTAGTCGCCGACGATACGGCCGCGGCCGTAGGTGTCGGGCAGGCCGGTGACGATGTGGCTGTGGCGGGCCTTCTTCATCTCGGGGGTGTAGGCATCAAACACAGCCTGGTTATGGGTACGGGTGTACTTGGTAAAGATCTCGTGCAGCTTTTCGCTGGGCTGATAGCCGTAGGTCGTGCAGGCCTGCTCAGCCATCTTGATGCCGCCGTAGGGCATGAAAGCACGCTTCAGGGGCTTATCGGTCTGCAGGCCGACGACCTTTTCAAGATCCTTCAGCTCGGGGTCGATGTAGCCGGGGCCGTATGCGGTCAGGCCGGAGACGACTTCTGTCTCCATGTCCAGCACGCCGCCCTTGGCACGCTCTTCCTTCTGCAGCTTCTGCAGGGCGCCCCACAGCTTGTTGGTAGCATCGGTGGGGCCAGCCAGGAAGCTTTCGTCACCGTCGTAGGGGGTGTAGTTCTTCTGGATGAAGTCGCGGGTGTTGACTTCCTCTTTCCAGATACGGCCTTCAAAGCCTTCCCACTGTTTGAAATCTGTCATATTGCACCTCTTTTTAAAATCAGGAATACCAGATATAGGATTTACCAGTAGCATTATACACTATGGATGGTATGCTGTGCAACTGGAAAATTGTGTACCCGGATGGATTTTCCCACCCGGCAGGTATATCATACCAAAAGACAAGGATTTAGTATGTTGTCCAGGCAACATTTTCAACTTTTTTGGCTCCCTCCCAGAGGGGGCCTTTACGCGGAAATCAGCGCTTGATGTTGAAGGCGCCGAAGCCAGGGTACTGGGCAGCACCGCCGAGTTCTTCCTCGATGCGGAGCAGCTGATTATACTTGGCAACGCGCTCGCTGCGGCTGGGGGCACCGGTCTTGATCTGGCAGGTGTTCAGGGCAACGGCCAGGTCAGCAATGGTGGTGTCCTCGGTCTCGCCGGAACGATGAGAAGCAATGGCGGTGTAGCCAGCCTTGTGGGCCATCTTAATGGCCTCCAGCGTCTCAGAGACAGAACCGATCTGGTTCAGCTTGATCAGGATGGAGTTGCCGCAACCCAGGCTGATGCCCTTGGACAGGCGCTCGGTGTTGGTGACGAACAGGTCGTCGCCCACCAGCTGGACCTTGCCGCCCAGCTCCTTGGTCATATGCTGCCAGCCTTCCCAGTCCTCTTCATCCAGGCCGTCCTCAATGGAGTAGATGGGATACTTCTCGACCAGCTGCTTCCAGTGCTCGACCAGCTCCTCGCTGGTAAAGACCTTGCCGCACTTGGGCAGTTTGTACTCGCCCTTCTTGCTGCCCTTCCACTCGCTGGAAGCGGCATCCATAGCCAGGACGAAGTCCTTGCCGGGTACATAGCCGGCCTTCTCGATGGCCTCGAGGATATACTGGATCGCCTCCTCATCGCTGGCCAGGTCAGGAGCGAAGCCGCCCTCATCGCCAACGGAGGTAGCCAGACCCTTGCTCTTCAGCAGAGCCTGCAGGGCGTGGAAGACCTCGGTGCACCAGCGCAGGCCTTCTTTGAAGCTGGGGGCGCCGGCGGGCATGATCATGAATTCCTGCACGTCAACAGTGTTGGCTGCATGGGCGCCGCCGTTGAGGATGTTCATCATGGGGACGGGCAGCTTGTTGCCGGAAACGCCGCCCAGGAAGCGGTACAGGGGAATGTCCAGAGAGATGGCAGCAGCACGGGCCGCAGCGATGGAGACCGCCAGGATGGCGTTGGCACCCAGGTTGGACTTATCCTTGGTGCCGTCAGCCTTCAGCATGGCAGCGTCGACCGCATAGATGTCAGCGGCATCCAGGCCGACCAGCACCTCGTTGATGGTGGTGTTGATGTTCTCGACAGCCTTGCTGACGCCCTTGCCGCCGAAACGGCTCTTGTCGCCGTCGCGCAGCTCGAGGGCTTCAAACTCGCCGGTGGACGCACCGCTGGGGGCAGCGCCGCGGCCAATCGTGCCGTCGGCCAGCCAGACCTCAGCCTCCACGGTGGGGTTGCCGCGGGAGTCGATGATCTCGCGGCCAATGACCTTCTCAATTTCCAGATAGCTCATGGTACAAAGTCCTTTCTCTATAAACTGCTTTTTCAGTATGCCCGGAATGGGATAAAGCGATACTTCAAGGTTAGCACAAGCTAACCAATGACAAGATAGCATAGACTAACCGCTTTTGTCAAGAGGGAGAAATAAACACCCGTTCGGCACAGTGGGCAGCGGAAATGCGGGGCAGCTACAGACTGTCGAAACACTCTTGTAGGGGCGAGCATTGCTCGCCCGTGCCCGTTTGCCTTGCAAGAAACTGTCCCGGAAAATGCGTTGCTGCGGTAAGTTGGCGGGCGACCAATGGTCGCCCCTACACACG
>ERZ1026858.1437-NODE-1437-length-11987-cov-7.580540_pt1 | contig 11987 bp, 18 predicted proteins | sample MGYA00380159_ERZ1026858 | MGnify/ENA primary metagenome ERZ1026858 (study PRJEB33269, sample SAMEA4719795) | human gut metagenome | biome: human-associated habitat; feature: organic feature; material: feces | place: Cameroon | collected 2013-10 ... | reverse complement strand
ATTGCTGCATTCATTAGAGATATTCAGGTTACCCTTCATTATCTTTACCTTCGCATCCTTTGATATGCTAACAGGTACAATTCCACTATCATCTGTGTCAAAAACGAGCGGAGCGTCTTCGACAATAATAGAAACGGCATCCTTGCCAGGCTTGCCCTGCGCACCGTCCTTACCATCCTTTATCGCCGCTATCGTTATCTGGCCCCTCGCCAATAATACTGCCATACTCTTTCATTTTTTAATTAATAAAAAATAAGGGTGAGGTGCCCTTATTTAGACACCTCACAAGTAAACGTGCCTCTCACTGCCACGTCAGCGTTGGCCACAGTGACGTAAGGCTTGTTAGAAACATTCACCGCACTTGATGTACCGTTCCAGTTCGTGGCTACACCGCTGGCATTGTACTTCGTCCATTTGTAGATGTAGTTCGAGGCATGGTTGCTGTCTGCCTTCACCGCTGCGCCATCCTCCACTACCTTGCCGTCTTTCCAGAGTCGGGCGTAAAGCTCCGTCGACTGCGCACCGTTCACTATCTTGTCGCCGGTCAGCGAATACACCTCCACCACGTACGGGTCGCTCGCATCGAAGAACGTGATGATAGCGCTGGCGGTATCAGCACCGTCCTTCACCGTACAGCGGAAAGTCTGGAAGTTAAGCACGTCGTTGGCGCTCACGTTCAGAGTGCTCACGCCGCCCGAAGTGCTCACGTTGCCCGAAGCCACGGCGTCCCATGTTCCTGCACTGATATTCAGCACCTCCCAAGTCATTGATGTCATGGTGGTGTCCTGCACGTTGCCACGGAAGAACTTGGCTATAGCACGCAGCTTATTGCTGTTGTTGGTCGAGTCGAACGTGTTGCCGTCGGGAGTCTCAATCTGCACCGTCTGAAGCGCACCGCCACTCTTAGCCAGCGAAATGGTCTTGTAGCCGATACACGTTGTCGTAGCCTTAGTTTCGGGGTCTGTGTATTTGCACGACCACTCGATGTTCTTCACGCTGCCGTTCTTGTCGATGTTGCTGGCGAGGTTAAGCTGATACGGCTTGCCGCTCACAGGAGTGGCAGCCACACCGTCCACCTTCCACGACCATCCCGTACAAGCCGAGGTCGGAGCCTGGTCTGTAGCACTGCCCGTCACGTACACACGGGCTGTTATCACGTTTGGTTCACTCGACGAGTAGTTCGGAGTGTACACACCCGTGTCGGGGGTGTAGATCTGAGTCTCGCCCTTAGAGCATTGTGTGAAACACTGCACGGCCTTGCCGTCATTGAGGTCAACGATAGTAATCTGACCATTAGCTAATACTTTTGCCATAATCGTTTGTTTGTTTTTATATTATTATATGTTACTATTAATAGTCTCTGTATCTGATACGCACACACTACATCCGAATTGTGCTTGTCTGTCTACGTCGTCACGTGTGATAAGACAGTTCCGGCCAATCCCCTCATGCAGCGTGTTCCATACAGCATCATCTTCGGCATCAGCCGATTGTCGCCACCACGACCATGAGCTGTTGCTCACTGTGTCGCTTATGTCCTCGCCATTGCGTAGCAGCGTTGCCTTCAGCGTCATTTCGCCCGAACCGTTAATCATCACCGTGCCCGTATCGCTCGTTATCATTATCTGATAAGCCACACCGTCCTCGCCCTTCTCGCCCTTCTGTGCACTCATCACAAGCTGCCAGTCTGCGTTTCCGGCCATAGGCTCACTCGTGCTGCCCTCGGCGTTGGTACACAGCCACACGCCGTTGCCGTGGCTTACCTGGTCATAATAGCCGTAGCTCACGCCCTTCTGCCACTCGCCTCTGTAGTTCACCATATGCATAGCATCACCGCTCGGAGATATCCACTCGATAGAGGAACTGACTATCTTAGAACCGTCTGGCGAAAACACGAATACCTCCTTGCCCTCGTGGGTATATGAGTTTACGCCTCGCAGTCCTACTATGCGAGGTGTACCATTGCCTGTACTCTCAAGCATCAGGACTCCTTGTCGAGATGCATCCTCTCTCGCGCCATCGAGCACGATGGTGTCACCAGCTGCAGGCGTATCGCTGCCCGACATGCAGTCTGTAGCCGACAATGTCACCCAGTCAAACAGTCTACCACCATACAGCGCCGTACCGTCTTTAGCCATGACTGCAACAGACTGAGTACTCACCTCTTTCACCAGTCGCCAGTAGCTCTTATTGCTCACACCTTCGTGTTTCCCTTCGAGGATATTGAAGCTCTGGCAACGTGCCTGATCCTTCACGCGCCATAGGTTTTGTGTCGCCGTACTGCCATCATCGGCAAGGAGATAACACTTCCAGCCAGTCACAGCACCCGATGCAGAGCGTTGCTCTTCGACGTGCACTATCTTACTGCCTGCGCCCGATAGATATATATTTCCTCCTGCATAGGATAGCTTACGTATCTCGAGTTCATGGAACAAAGCCTTGCCCAAGACTTCCAGATCCTGCACCGTTACCTTGCCAGTAGCCAAGATGTCACCTAAGCAGTTAAGACCTTTATTGAATGTGATAAGCCCGTCTGCCGTGTCATCATGTTCTCGAGAGAGGTAACGTTTTCCTTCCACTTCTATGAAATGGAGCAACTCAAGCAACGCTTGGCCTATGCGCTCAGCAGTGTTGGCAGCCTTGCGACGCTCGTCGCGAATCTGCTCCAAATCTTGCTGAATTTTTTGTTTTTCTAAATCTGCCATTTTTGATGCAAAGATAATATGTGATGTATATAATAATAATGACTCAGAGGTTGCGAGCAGCACCTATACCCTTGAATATCTCTGTCAATGCTGAAGCCATGAGACCATTGTATGTCTCGCCATAGAAGTTGACCTCATGCTCATTGAGCTTCATGACAGAGGCATAGTATTTAGCCGAGAACCAGTCGCGACGGCCTTTTGGCACGCCACCAGCGACACGACCGCCCCAGGCAGGGCCCACTTTTTTGGGTTTATCCAACTCCCTCTCTGCTCGATACTGCTTGTTGAGGAAGTCAAGGTCCCCATCATTTGGGCGCATGATTTTCTCTCCTCCCTGCGCTTCTGTCCATTTTTTCCATACATGGGCTGGTCCCACGCCTGCAGCCACATAGATGCCGTATTGCAGGAAAATATGCTCGATGGTGGTCACAGATCCTTGCTCAAGGTGACCCTTGATGGACGCATAGAGGGCACCAGTATCTATTGTGCGCAAGCGCTCCATGCGCTCGCGCCAATAGTCGCCCATGTTTTCCGTCCATCCCTTCTCGTATTTGAGGAGTTCGTCTATCACTTCTGCCATGCGCTCTCATCATATTGTAAGTCGGTAGGCTCGTCTGATGTCAGCATGAAGTACAGGCCAGTGCAGCCATTCATCGAGTATCGCCCTAACTCTGTCGAATAAACCTGATTAAGATTGAGGTACTCCAGCTGGTCACCGAACTTCTGATACTCCTTGTCATGCAGCAGGCGACTGAGGAACTGCCGGAAGATATATCTGCAGATATTCAGTTTCTCCTCCCGATCTGCCATGTCATCATGCTTGTATGAAGCGAGAATCCAGACCGTGAAGACGTTGCGGTCGAAGAAACCATCGCCCACAGAGTGAGTATTGGAATCTACGGTATCAGAGACCATGATGAAGTTGGAGGCTGTGCGGAACAGCTTCAGCACTCCCTGCACGGTGTCTGGCCCGCTGCATGTCGTAGCGACGAAATTATGCTGTCGGCAGGTGTTGTTCTCCTCTGTCAACTGCTTGAAATATGCGATTGCATCGAACTGTTTCTCTGTCATAAGCTTTTCATTTTCTCTTTGTATTCCTCAGCTTCCCGAGCCTTCTCGTCCAACTCTGTCAGTGCTGCCCAGCAGTCGGTCTCAAAGACTGCCTGCTGCTTGGTGATGTCGCCATCGGTGAGCGCTCTGACCTGCGCACGTATGCCCATGGTGATATCCTCCATGGTCGGCTCTTCGCCCTCCTTCGTCTTTTTGAAGAAGTGAGGGAAGTTGGCAGCAGCCACTTGCTTGAAATCTGAGAACCACAAAAAAGTACCGAGTAACTCCTCTGCGTTGAAATTCACTGAGTCATCACGCTTGCCATCCTCATCCCTGTACAGAAGATATCCTAACTGCTGCAGGAACTTGTCCTCCTTGTGCATGAGATATAGCTGATAATATTTCTCAGCGAAGAGGTAATCCTGGAATGTGATCTTGCGGATGGCCGATACTGCCGTGAGCTGGCCAATTTTCTGCAACGGCTGAAAATTATCGAATCCATCGATGAAATCGAACTGCGACAGCAAAGACAGGACCTTCTCTGTCTCAAGATAAATCACTCTGCGCTTCGGTCTTGACTTGCCATCCACCCGGCACAGGACGGAACACTTCCACCCTGTGCGTGTGTGCTTGATGACCTCAATGCCGGACAGACGGCAGAACAGGTATGTCTTGATGGTGAAAGGCTCCTGAAATCTGGTGAGCAGGAAGAGCGTATATCGAAGCTCATCCTGCGACAACTCACGCCAAGACTTTGGCGCTGTGATATTAAGATTGATCTGCCCGTCATGAATTGAATATGAAGGCAGGTGCTGATTTTTTGTTTTCATAAGGCTTGAAATGATTACTTTCATACTCTGCTGATTGCTGATAGAGTGCGAATGTCTCTGCATCTCCGTCAAGAATCATCTGAATCCTGTCAAGAGACTCCTTCATGTCGTTTGGCTTGAAGCAGTTTGGATTGCTGTAGTCAACGAGATATTGCTTCATCAGGCAGACCGCTTTCTGCTCCGGCTCTGTCCAAGACACGCCTCTGCGACATTTATCGAGCAGCGCATCCATCTGCTCGTTAGAGAAGAGACGACGCAGGATATCGTCTGCAAGTCGTATGTTCTTGCGGGCAGTATCCCAGTCTGCTGAGTTGAGCTTGGTGAGTGAGGCTTCTTGCATGTAGTCATTGTATCCCCATACAAGGCATGGGATGCAGAGCTTTGCCTGCATGGTAAATCCCCAGCCCGCTGTATTCTCAACGAGTACGAACACAACCTCTTCTTCAGCTGCCAACTTGGCCTGCTTCACCTGCTCGATGAGATTTTCCACTCTCACCGTCGAAGCAGGAGAGACCTCACCATTGCTCACGACACCGAAACCTGTAGGAGTGAGCACAAGATCAAGGTGGCGGACCACCGTGATAAATGTCTCAAGACAGATCCATCTCTTGAGTAATGGCTGAAAATCCTCGTTTTCATCGAAGAATTCAGCACCTATATCACCGAGACAAAAACGCTTGATGCGGTTATATGTAGTCGAGAAATGAGGTCTCACCAAGTTGAAGACCTCCGGATTGGATGACGTTGCCACCAAGATGGCATCGTCAAAATCCTGTTTATTGATTTCCATCTTCATTGTTATTGCCTTTATTTTTAACTGATGATTGTTGCATGTCCTTATTCTTATCGAGTGTGGTCAGCTCTATCATAGGCACGTCGACGGTGAAGCCACGCTCGCTCCAGCCATTGTAATGTAAGACGACGTGGTATGGCTTGACCATGATGTCGTGACAAGGCTTCTCGAGCGACTGCTTCAGGATGAAGAGCTCGCGCTTGTCGGAACCCGAGTTGTTCATCTGGCTCTTGCCCGGTGTGGCACCCACCAAGTTGGGATGGACACCAAGCGAGAAGCAGAGCGCATTGGAAGCCTCGCTCATGTCGTCAGCCCAGTCGCCACCCTCCTTCTTGCCACTCTCATTGAGGTTGATGATGCGCACCATGCGCTGCTCCTTGCCGTTCGGATCAAAGTAATATCCTGTGATGAGAGCCTTGCCTGCGTTCTCCGTACCGCACACGAAGTCGATGATGGACTGCTTCTCCTCATCGATGCGCTGCTTGCGCTTCTGAGGTTCGATGATGCCCTCCTCGTTGCAGAGGTTCATCCAGTAGTCCTTGTGTATCTCGATCTGAATGCGAGGTGCTGAGGTGTTCTTGATCATGTAGCGCTTGCCAATGCCGATGAGACGATAGATGTCGTACCAAGCATCGTCGAACATGGCGGCGTAGTAAGGTATCGGATAATATTGATAACCGGGAGTAGGAATGCGCGACACGATGGCGAACTTGCAGTCATGGCCTATCTTAGGTGCAGGATGTCTCTCTCCTGTGTAGATGTCAGGGCCCTTGCCCATGCGTGCCATCAGGTCGCCAAGCGGATCGTTGATGTCGAGCAGCGGAATGGCCTCTGCCTTGATGGGTGACATCGCCTTGCGGAAGTCACCATAGAAGACATGCTCAATGAGACCAGTCTTCTCGTTGGGCCGCTCGAATCGGCAGTAGGACACATCCTTGTGCCGCATCTGCAGTATCCTGGAGTGGTCACGTGAGAGGATGATGACGGTGACGTTCCAGAAGAAGAACTTCATGTCTGTGGCCTGCTCCATGAATATCTCGTGCACGCTGTTGCGCAGACAGAAGTCACGGATCTCGGCATCATCGGTGTCCTTGCCTGTCTTGCGGTCAACGAAACGCACTCCCTGGCCGTAACAGCACTGCACGTTGAATGCCTGGGCCCGCTGCGCAATCATATTCATGCGAAGGAGGCGCTGCAGCTCATAAGGCATGTCGTTGTCATCGCCATAGCGGATATACTCATAGTCTCGCCCATTGACGGTGATAGGCGAATAGACGGCATCACCCACCTCGCCTGATCCGAGGAAATGGGTGTCTGTGCCATACTGCTGCTCGATGGCAGCCTGGTTGGTGGTAGAACCTCCAACCGCAGTTGTCGGCATGAGCATATATCGCTCATTGTCACCATGCGCTCCGACCTGCTGCATGGTATATTTCTGTTTGCTCATAGATATACTGGTAAACCTAAAAATTCATAGATAAAAACGTCTGGCAGGGTATGCACCTCTCCTGTGGCTGGATGCATGAGGCGGTGGAAGCCGCCACGCCAGCTGCCACCCGACACCAGCCATCCGTCATAATTGACGGTTCTGCCGTCGGTGGTCCATGCCCGAAGCCTGATGGTGGCATGGTCATTCTTGGCCTTGTCCATCATCTTCAGAACCTCATTGATATGGAAAGCAGCTCTCTTCATCAGTTGAATGTGTTGTCAAATGTGTTGTCGAAAATGCGGCCAGCACGGTGCATGTCCAGGACATTGTGCTGGCGCTGCGAGTAAGCATAGCTGAAGGTGAAGCGGGGAATGGTATCGAGCAGGTTGTCATTATCGCTCTTGGAGTCGGAAATGGTGACCTGCTTGCCTACGGCTGCCTCTCCTCCATAGATGTTGACGATATAGACCTCATCAGAGCGGAACAGCTCGTCAGCCCAGTTGGCCATGGCTGTTGTCAGCGGTCCTGTGTCTGCCTTGAAGATGCGCTTCTCTGTGATGCGGTAGTTGATGTTCTTGCCGCTGATGACGGCTGAGTCACGGGTGTATTCAGGAGCCACCTCATGTTTGCCTGTGCAGTAGATGAGTTCCTGGCACCCGAAGGAGTTGGTGAAGAGGAGTATCGGAGCGCAGTCGGGCTGTTCCTGGTCTATGATGAACGTCTGCAGGCGCTCCCCGGCCTTGACATCAAAGTATGAAAGCACTTTGTTTTTGACCGAGAACTTGGAAGGTGAGACGTCGATGGTGGTGTATTTGGCATTGCCACCCACCACCTCTGCCGTGAAGAGCTGCTTGGTGCCGTCGGTGAAGTAAGCCGTGACGGAGGCTGTGTCGGTGCCGAGGTAATGCAGATATTCCAGTCTGCCCAGTGATGTGGTCTTGGCATCCTGCAGCAGGGTGAGGAAATGCGTGTCCGTGAAGTCCTGGCAGTCGATGTCTGGAATATCCACGGTGGCGTAGAGGACACGTAGCTTGAAGGTCTTCTTGTCGCTCTGTGTCACCTCATCGGTCTCAACGCCTGTAGAGACTTTCTGCTCTATGACCGTGATGACGGAGTCAACGATGAGCTGCTGCCTGGCATAAGGCTGATAGATGTCTGCGAGGTCTGACAGCAGTATCTCTCCATCGGCAGGATAGAGGAACTCATCATAGACGGTGGAATCGCCTATTTTGACAGTGACGAGCACGCGGCTCATGGATGTGAGGATGTCGAGGTCACGGATGTTATAAAGGAAACATGTGCCCGACGGAGCTGATTTGATGGTCATATTATCTTTTTTATTTGCAAAGATAATATGGAGGGTATGGACATAAAAATACGGAGAGCGACGCTCACGCGCCACTCTCCGCTCATCATTCAAAGATTTTAAGTTGCCACAAAAGTAGCAAAAAAAATCGAAAAAAACGACTATTATGAGAAAATCATCAAATGTCCACCATTTTTTCCCAGATAGCCCATGCTATCGTGCCATCTGGCTGCGTGGCGACCACATATTCATGCTGCCGCATATAGGTGACAATGTCGGAGAAGTCGATGACTACCATGGTGGCCAGGTCTGCGGCTATCTCCTCTGTCGTCTTGAAAGACTTCTTGTATGGTCGCCCATCCTCGTCCTTGGCAGGGAGTGATGAACGGAATTTGAAATAAGCATCAAGCATTATTCTTGATTGTGAATTTTCTGTCTTTGGCATAATTATACGAAATTAATGGTTTGTAACTCTTCTGCTGCCTCATTGCATTGATGACGCAGCGCCACTCTCTCCGCAGCAAGGTCGTGAATCATCATCCAGTAATAGATGCATGATGCCCACCGGCCATATTTGTCCCGCTGTCGTGAGATGTGGGCCAGCTCTCGCTCCAAGCGCTGCACGATGTCTCTCTGCGTGTCTCTCACTCTTTCGCGACGGCAAAGCTTCAGCTCTATCACAGCCCGCTCCTTGAGACCCCACAGGTCAACGAAATCGCGGTCAAGCTCCCAGTATCTCTCCACAAGACGCAGATGAATGCGTCTGCGTCTTGCGTCGAGAGAAGCAACGGTGTGCTGTTTATTCTTCCTTATCGCCATCGTCGCCTCCTTTCTTGTCTTCTTTGGTCCAGCCTGGGTGCAGGAGTCCTTTTATTGCTTCATCATCCGTAAACACCTCACGCGAATCTCTAAAGCGCTCGAAGATGTTGTGGCGCTCGATCTGAATTTTCTCATTCTCGGTAGCCCAGTAGTTCTTGGCAGAAGCCTTGGCTGCAGCGTATATGCGTCCTGAATTGTGACGGTCATTTTGCAGAGCGCTAATATAAATCTCGTATTTCTCTTTGGCTCCCTCATACGCTTTTCTTGCTTTATCGAGCTCTCTTTTTTCAAAATGTTCAATTGAGAGCCACCCAGCCATGGCTTTATCGTATTTATCCTGTGCTTTGGCCATTCGCTGAGCGTATTCTAAGCGAAGATCATTCAGTTTTTTCGTATTGGCTGCAAGGAGCTCATGAAACTTCTCTATGATGGGGTTGTCGGTCTGCGACTCTATATTTTTTGAATTATTGTCTTTCATCTTGTTCTGATTTTGATTGTTATTTATTATCATTGAAAAGGTCGACACCGTCTATTTTTGCTGCAAGACGGAGAAGTTCACGGATTTCCTCATTGTTGTGCAACACCAGGTTGAGGGCGCATGACAGTCTTTCTCTATTGCCTGCAACGCTGCAGGTTCCTGCAGCCTTAACTACGACCTTGCCGTTCTTGGCAGCTGTCCCGTCCTTGCTTTCGGCTATAGTGATAAGGATGTAGCCACGCTCCTCGTTGAGGTCGGTCCATGCGCCCAGCGCGCTGCTCATCTTCTTGATGTACTCCATGTGCTCCTCGCCTTCAGGAACCTTATTGCCGTGGTCCTCGCCTACGATACGAAATTTCTTGTTGTCTTTCATCACATCACCTCCCCTCCGAAAAAGTATCCGCTGACTGCCACGATGGCCATGAGCGCCACGATGCCGATCATGGACTTGACCACCTCGCCGTAGGTCACCTCCTCATCGCAGAGGATGCTGAAGGTCTCGCTCTTGGTCTGGCTGAGTCGCTTGAGCTCGCGCTTGGTTGCACACTTGAGGGATCGCAGCCCCTCGTTCACTTGGATGCCTGCAGGCTTGGCCTGTATCGCATCCTGAATCAAAATAGAATTCTGCATATTGCATCATCTTTGTTAGCATTAACAGCCGATTGTACAAAAGGGTGGCGGCTGCATTCCCCGTTGCTAACAAAGATGATGACTTATCCGAGAGGACTAATCGAAATCTTTACGGTTCATGCAGCCGCCATATAGAGTTTTCTTTTTTCCCCAGTTGGGAAAATATTTTTCTCCAGTTAGGGAAATGAATTCCCGAGGCATAAAAAAAGCCTGCGGCCAAGAAGCCATAGGCGAAACGGTCGCCCTGCCGGATAGACTACTATCATCTTTGTTAGCGGTGGCAAAGATAAGGAGAATATTTGGAACTGGCAAGAAAAAAGCGGGAAATTTTCATTTCCCGCTCATTTTTTTTCAAAAAACTGATGTTAATTCTCATTTTATTCTTCAGGCTTAGTTATTATGCCCTCTCGAATTTCATCATCACTCTTAATGTTCTTTACAAGCACATAATGCAGGACTGCCTTGCCCACACCCTCTGTTATATAATATGTCTTGTCAAGTTTCCATCCTCTCTTAGCCATATAGTTAACAGCAGCCATGACTGTATTGAACTTGATCTGTTTGCCATCTTCACCAAACAACCCCTCAAACGAGCCTCTACCGTCAGCAACTGCTCCCATATCAAGAATGACCTTAACCTTGCCGACACCCCAAAAGTTGTAAGCTTTGAGATCGCAATAAACTGGATACTTGCCGTCCTCAGTAGGGACAACACTCTGCGCTTTAGCGCCAATGGTCATCAACGAAATGGCCATAATCATAAAAAACTTTTTCATTTTATTTCTGTTTAGAATCAATATCATCGGCAAGATAAGGAGAATATTTGGAACTGGCAAATATTTTCAGGAAAAAGTTGTGTTTTTGGTGGGAAAATATTATTTTTGCAGGTGAATTATATAATATAATAAGGTATGGAAAGAAAAGAATTATTTTACGACATTCTAATCATACTGATTAATGTCGTTTGCGCTATCGTATCTATTGCAGCATGTGTCCTTATAATTTTACTGCATTGTAAATTGTAAGAGCAAGCGTTATCAACATTGACACAAAAGAGACTATAGCACTGGCTATCCCCACAAACAGTTTATACTCCTTCATCTTCTCTATTAGTTTTTGTCGCTTAATGTATCTAAGCAACCCCATTTGTGCAGCCTTGCATCCCTTGTCTGTAAGCTGAACCCTCCAATCGTAATCTCCTGTATAAACTATCAAGCCATCAATCTCCAACATAGTCACCACATCATTAGCAACAACCCTGTCATCAGACAATTCATCAACATAGCCTAACATCGAATCTCTGGTCATTGAAGTCTCATTTGCCAAAAGTTGCTTAATAGTAGCATCAGCTACTCTCATCTGTCTGTCGGAATAAACCATAAATAAAAAAAATGACCTGTGCATCGGGAGAGCAGTCCTTCAGCACAGGTCGGTCACAGCTGTATATCTTAAATCGCCACTCACAAGCCCTGCTCTGCCCGTGTCTGACTCATCTGTATTTCTATGGCAAAGGTAGTGTTATTTTCTGAAACGAGCAAATATTTTCCTAAGTTTTTAGGAAAATAATCCTAAAAATAAAGAAACCCCCGATGCGTCACGCACCAGGGGCTAAAGAGTTTTTTTGTTTAATTACTTTATGAAATACACAACCATCAGAAGACGGCTGCTTGTAAATCCGCTTTAATATTGCTCAGGCAAGCGTTGAGTCGTTGGTATGTTTTCTCTCCAGCAGTCTTGACCCCACTAACATACTGGCGCATGAGCGATGGGTTGATGCCTGCGCGTCTGGCAATCTCCGTGGCGTTGAGGAACGAAAACTCCTTGAAGAAAGCTTGCACGTCATACTTGTATGTAAACGTCAAGTCTTGCAAGTCCTTGTTGTCAGGATCATCATCCCTACATTCCTGAAGAGCCTTCATGAAGTCGGCCTTGGCTTCCTCAGCGGTC
>ERZ1026858.1435-NODE-1435-length-11992-cov-8.510849_pt1 | contig 11992 bp, 12 predicted proteins | sample MGYA00380159_ERZ1026858 | MGnify/ENA primary metagenome ERZ1026858 (study PRJEB33269, sample SAMEA4719795) | human gut metagenome | biome: human-associated habitat; feature: organic feature; material: feces | place: Cameroon | collected 2013-10 ... | reverse complement strand
AAGACGCAAGTGCCGCCCAAGGCACGATGCGGATGCTGGGTGCCGCAACCCGATAGCGGCGCGCATTCCAAATCGTCCCATCTGCCGCCGCAAGTAAAAATTGCATCCGGCGGCAAAAAGGATTATACTATAAAAAATGTCTGCGGTGCACAGGCCGCAGGGGCAGAGGAGATGAAGCATGAAACGACGGGACTTTTGTAAGGGTCTTGCGGTGACCCTTGCGGCGGGGGCACTGGCTCCCGGAGCGGCTCTGCCGCAGGCCGGGGCGGCTACGGCGCTGGTCGGCCGCGCCGTGCCGGACGACTACTATACCCTGTGGTACCGCAGCGACCGCTGCAGCGCTGACCTGCGGCACGATTACTATTACAGCGACAGCCTGTTCGACCACGCCGCCACAGAGTACGACGATAAGCTGGCACTGGCCACCTTGGGCATGGCTGCGGCTGCGGACAGCTCGTGGGAGAGCGACCAGTACTATTGGATGACGGGCGAGGTCGGCCGTGCCGCCCATATCCGGGATGCCTTTGCAAAGCTGGGCTTTGCCGAGGTGCAGCTGTTCAACTATACCCACAGCCTGAACGATGCCCCGGACACGGCGGCCTGTGCCGTTGCCCGCAAAACACTGGTGCGCGGCGGCAGACAGGTGACCATCATCGGGGCGTTCCTGCGCGGCTCCGGTTATGGAGCCGAGTGGTCCGGCAACCTTCATACAGGCTCCGGCAGCGCCCACACGGGTTTTGTAGCAGCGGCGCGGCAGCTGACTGAAAAAATACGCGGATATGTTCAGGCATCGGCCAAGCGCCAGCCGCTGGGTACCCTGAAGCTCTGGATGGGCGGCTACAGCCGTGCCGGCGGCGTAACGAATTTAGTGGCGGCGCGTCTGCCCGCCGTGCTGCCGCAGCTGGAAAAGAAAAACACCTTCATCTATACCTTTGCCGCCCCGGCTGCGCTGGCGGCGGCAGACTGCCCCGAGCTGCAGCAGGACTTTGACAACAACCATACGGCAAGCGGCAGTCTGAAAAAGAACTGGAGCGCCAGCAACATCTTCAACATCATCTCCAGCGGAGATGTGGTCCCCCGGGTGCTGCCCGCAGAGTGGGGCTTCTACCGCAACGGCAACGACCGTTTTCTGCCCGCTACAGTTGTCCCGGAGGAACTGCAGGCGCTGAACGACCGCAGCGCAGGGATGGAGGGCGCACCGCTGGATTTCGGGCGGCTGGCTGTCACCGAGGAGACCGATGCCGTGCTGCAGTCCATGATGACCCTGTTCGGCAGCCGTCAGACCTATCACGAGGACTACGAGGATGCCATGCGCTGTATACTGCAATGCGTGACCACCCGCTCGGAAGCAGAGGTGACCCGGGGCGTCATTCTGGACGATGCTGCCGTGGTGGCGCAGCTGCGCAGCATGGAGCCCATGCAGCAGTTCCCGCAGGAAAAGGTGGAGCGCTGTGTGCAGGCGGCCTCTGCCCTGAGCCGCCCGCTGCTGGAAAAGCTGGGCAATGCAGTGCCGCTGCAGGCACAGCAGATCGTGATCCCCATGCTGGCAGTCGGCCTGTGCTTTGAATTGGACCCGGAGACGCTGCAGCTGGTGTCAGACTTTGTATTGTCCACCATCACGGTAAAGGGGCAGCTGAGCGGCATCCTGAAAACAGTGCTGTGTCACTTTTTGGAAACCTACATTACCCTGCTGGAATACTATGACCCTGCCGACCACGGCATGGAGCCCTATACCCGGCAGGAAGAGCTATAAGCAAAAGGCCGCTGCGCAGACATCGCGCAGCGGCCTTGGCTTTTTACAGATAAGATCAGAACTTGAACAGGTTCAGCCCGGTAACGGGGTCGTACTGGCGGTCTACTGTGCCGTCCAGAACATCCACCACCATCTCACAGGTGGCGCTGACCACCGCCCGGTTCAGATGCCCGCCGAACACCTCGCCCTTGTCGTTGCCAGCGCTCATGTGCAGGTGGGTGTAGAATGCGCCGTTCATGGTGTTGATGGTGCCGGTCAGGGACACGATCTCAAAACTGCCGCTGAAGGTGTTGGCGTAGTATTTCTTCTCCGCTACATTGTATACGCCCACCGTAAAGCTGTTGGTGGCGCCCAGCGCCTGCACGGCGGCAAGGCGGATGTTTTCCTTCAGGGCAAGCTCTTTGACCTGTTCAAGGATCTCTTCGTCCTTGTCGATGCGTACAATGATCTTATTGCCAAAACGTTTGTATTCCATGGAAAAGCATCTCCTTTATGTGGTTTTTTGTGCGCTGCCCTTTGCCGGGAGCGCGTGCGGATTTATTGATCTTCTGAACCCGATCCAAGTTCTTCCAGCTCTTTTTCGTTTTGGAGATCTTCATTGGTTTTCTCTCCGGTGATAGCGCGGTAAGCTTCTTTGATGCCGTTTTTCACTGCCCATTTGATAACGTAATACAGCGCGATCAAAATAAGGATGGCGGTCCCTCCGCTGATGCCTAATTCGTTCCACATGATTCGAGCCTCCAAATTTCAATTTGTTGAACTAAATCGAGTATACCACACCCGCCAAGGAAAGAACACCCCGATAGCGTAAAATTTGCAGGTGGAAACTTGTCGGGGCGGGGACTTGGCAAACCCGGCGTGATTGCGCTATAATAGAGCCATAACAGTTCCACAAAGGTGTGGTAAGGGAGGTGCGGTCATGATCCGGGTGGCAGTCGTAGAGGATGACGCGGAGGTGCAGGGGGTATTGCAGGAGTACATCCGGCGGTATACCCGGCAGTACGGGACAGAATTTGAGGTATCGGTCTTTGCGGACGGGGTGGACATTCTGGACAATTACCGTGCCGTCTACGATATTATTTTTCTGGATGTGGAGATGAAGCATCTGGACGGCATGACCACGGCAGAGCGCATCCGGCAGATGGATGCAGACGTCATCCTGATTTTCATCACCAATATGGCGCAGTATGCCATCCGGGGCTACTCGGTGGGGGCGCTGGACTATGTGCTGAAGCCGGTGCCGTATTTTGCATTTTCCGAGCAGCTGAAAAAGGCCGAGAAAAATTTGGCCCGCCGCGCCAGCCACTATCTCATGGTCCCGGTGGAGAGCGGCCTGCGGCGGCTGGACAGCTCCCGGCTGTATTATCTGGAAAGCGAAGGCCACCGGGTGCATTACTACACCGAGGACGGCGATTTTTCGGCACCGGGCACCCTCAAGGCAGTGGAGGAAAAGCTGGCGGGCCGCCCCTTTGCCCGCTGCAACAGCGGCTATCTGGTAAATCTGGCGCAGGTGCAGGCGGTGCAGCAGAACACGGTGCAGGTGGGACCCTATGAGCTGCAGATCAGCCGCCCCAAGCGCAAGGCCTTTCTTGCCGCACTGACCGACTACATCGGAGGTGAGGGCTCATGACCATGCTGCCGAGCATCCCCCGCCTGTACACGGCGCTGGCAGAGGTGTTGGCGGTGCTGCTCTACGCCCGCCGCCTGCCGCGGCGGTTCCACCGGCAGACCGCGGTCACGGTGGTGTGGGCACTGGTGCTGGGAATCTTTTTGCACAAGACCGGCTATGTGCCGCTGGCGTGGTGGGTGCCCTGTATGCTTTGCGCGGTGCTGCTGCTCTACGGGTATCTGTGGGGCAGCAGGGCGGTCAACTGGCTGGAGGCACTGTACATCACCGCCCGGGCGTTTCTGCTGGCAGAGTTTGCTGCCAGCGCAGAATGGCAGCTGCACTGCTGGCTGTTCCCGTACCGGAGCGGCTTTGACCCGCTGGCGCTGGCGCTGCTGGCGGCGGTCTACGGCGCGGTCTACGGCCTGATGTTCTGGCTGGAGCGCAGCCGTCCGCTGCCCGAAAAGCATCTGGACATCAGCAACAAGGCTGCGCTGGCGGCATTTGTCATGGCGGGCACGGTGTTCGTGGTCAGCAACCTTCTGTTTCTGGGGGAGAGCCCGGCGACCATGAACGTGTTCTGCATCCGCACGCTGGTGGATTTCTGCGGGGTGCTGATCCTGACGCTGCAGCACGAGCAACTGCGGGAGAGCGCGCTGCATCAGGAGCTTTCTGCCATGGACAATGTGCTGCACCGGCAGTACGAACAGTACAAGCGCAGCAAGGAGGGCATCGAGCTCATCAACAGCCGCTACCATGAATTGAAGGTCCAGATCGCTGATATCCGTGCCCAGCGGGACCGCGCCAAGCAGGACGCGGCGCTGGCAAAGATGGAGAACAGCATTCTGCAGTATGAGGCGGAGAACAAGACCGGAAACCCGGTGCTGGACATCCTGCTCACCGCCAAGAGCATGGAATGTCAAGAAAAGCAGATCCGCATGACCAGCGTGGCAGACGGGCATCTGCTGGACCATCTGTCCACCCGGGAGATCTGCACGCTGGTGGGCACCGCGCTGGACAACGCCATTGAAAGCTGTGCCGCCGAGCAGGACCCGGAAAAGCGGCTGATCCGCACGGCGGTGTATGCCCAGAACGGCTTTGTGCTGTTCCGGGTGGAGAACTACTGCAAAAAGCCGGTGGAGCTGGGTGCAGACGGTCTGCCGCTGCGCAGTGCCCACGGCGGTTACGACCTGCGCAGCCTGCGGGCGGCTGCGCAGCAGCACGGCGGCAGCATGACCGTGCACTGGGAGGACGGCTGGTTCACCCTGCGGGTGCTTCTGCCGCAGGCGGGGATTCAACAGACCGAGGGCGGGGAGTGATCCCCGCCCTTTTTGCAATATGCACAAAATCAGGGGCAGTGGAATTGTGAATAAGCACAATAAAAAATGAAACCAATTTGAAACTTTTTTCAAATTATGCATCCCAAACGACAGATTGTGCAAAGAACGGTTCGTTTTGCGGTTTATATGATAAAATGACATCAAGCAAAGGAGTGGACGCACTCCGGAGAACAGCCATGAACCGGGTCGTGTACCCAAAAGAGAAGGAGTTAACAGTTATGGCACAGAAAAAGAAGGACGGTAAGATGATGGGCAAGATCATCAAAACTGCCGTTTCGGGTGTGTTGTGTGTCGCATTGGCGGGCGGTATAGTTGCGGCCAATGTGCTGATCCCGCCCAACGCCAGCAGCGTGCAGAGCATTTTGGGCCTGAAGAGCGGAGGCATCGACAACAGCAAGGCAAAGACCGAAGGCATTAATATGGAATACGGCAAGCCCGGCTTTGACACAGAGGATGCGCTGGTTGAGGATGAGATCGCCCTGAACAAGCAGATTGCAGCAGAGGGCATCGTCCTGCTGAAGAACGATGAAGGCAGAATGCCGTACAGCACGGATACCACCTTCAGTTTTGTCAGCCATTCGGCAGTCAGCTACATCGGCGGCAACAAAGTCGATATGAAAACGGCCTTTGAAGATGCCGGGTTCGGTGTCAACGAGGACCTCTGGAAATTCTATTCCGAAGGCAACGGCAAGGATTACGGTCTGGGCGTTGGTTCCGTTTCCTACGGTGATGACGAGGACTTTTCCATCAACGAATGCCCCTTGTCTGTTATGAAAGCAGAGCCGGGTCTGACCGATTCCATGAAGAATACGGTTCCTGTTTTTGTGTTCAGCCGTGTGGCGGGCGAAGGCCGTGATATGCCCCGCTCCATGTACAACCACACCGATGTGGAAGAGGACAAGACCAAGACTTATCTGGAGCCGGATTCTACGGAACTGGAGATCCTGCAGTATCTGAACGACAACTTTGACGATGTGGTGCTGCTGCTCAACTCCAGTGCAGCGGTCGATCTGAGCTGGGTGGAGGATTATCCCAGCATCCACACGGTCATCTCGGCTCCTGCCATGGGCGACTACGGCCTGTGCTCTCTGGCTGAGATCTTCTCCGGCAAGGTCAATCCTTCCGGCCGCACCGTGGATACCTATGAAGTGGATGCCATGAACAGCCCGGCGGCGCAGAACTTCGGCGACTTTGCCTACTACGATGAGAATGGCAACCTCACCAAGTACAACTACGTCAGCTACAAAGAGGGCATCTATGTTGGCTACCGCTACTACGAGACCCGTTACGAGGATAAAGTCCTCGGTCAGGGCAATGCGGGCGATTACAACTACGACGATGCTGTGATGTACCCCTTCGGCTACGGCCTGTCCTACACCACCTTTGACTGGTCGGATTACAACACCAGCTGGGATGGCGATACCTGCACCGTGACGGTCAAGGTCACCAACACCGGTTCTGTTGCAGGCAAGGACGTTGTGGAAGTCTACGCACAGAGCCCTTACACCGATTATGACAAGGCCAACAAGGTGGAAAAGGCTGCCGTTGAACTGGTCGGTTACGCCAAGACCTCGGAGCTGGCTCCCGGTGCAAGCGAGACCGTGACGGTCACCTTCGACCAGGAACAGCTGAAGTCCTACGACTACGTCAATGCCAAGACCTACATTCTGGACGCAGGTGATTACTATATCACTGCGGCTAAAAACGCACACGAAGCGGTCAACAACATCCTCTCTGCCAAGGGAAAGAGCGTGGCAGACGGTATGACCGCGGATGGCAACACTGCTTTTGTTGAAATCTACACCCCGGCAAACGGCACCGTGGATACCACGACCTACAAGCTTGACACCACGACCGGTGTGGAGATCACCAATCAGCTCGACCATGCAAACGGCGGGCTGCAGTATCTCTCCCGCAGTGACTGGACTGGCACCTGGCCGACCGTTGACGGCGAGGTCAGCGACCAGATCAGCACCTGGGGCAACCCCATCAATGGTACCGATGCCAGCGGCAAGGCTGCATCCTATACCTACCGCAAGACGATCAGCAAGGAGGACCTTGCAAAGCTGGATTCTTTTGATTCCCTGAACCCCACCGACTTCTCCACCCTGACCGATGAGATCGTTTACGGCAAGGACAACGGTCTGGGTCTGATCGATATGCGCGGTCTGGATTACGATGATGAAAAGTGGGACGCACTGCTCGACCAGCTGACCCCCAGCGATTATCAGACCCTGATCACGCAGTCCGGCTATGGCACGGCTGCCATCAAGTCGGTGGATAAGCCCTCCACGACCGACCGCGACACTGCCACCGGCCTGATCAACTACGGCTTTGATGCAAGCGGCAACCTCTACTTCAAGGGCAACATCACGCACTGCGGCGTGATCGTTCTGGCACAGACCTACAACGATGATCTGGCCACTCACTACGGCGAGAACATTGGCGACGAGTCCTACTATCTGGGCGTTGATGGCTGGTATGCACCTGCTGTCAATATGCACCGCACGGCATTCTCCGGCCGCAACAGCGAGTATTACTCCGAGGATCCGTTCATCGGCGGTCACATTGCTTCCCTCGAGTGTGAGGGTGTCGCCTCCCGCGGTATGTATGTCTTTGTCAAGCATTACGCCATCAACGATCAGGAGGACCACCGCGGCGACCGTGAAGGCCAGTACAGCATTGCGACCTTCCTGAACGAGCAGGCGGCCCGCGAGATCTACCTCAAGCCCTTTGAGATGTGCGTCAAGTCTGATAAGGTCGAGATGAACTATGCAAAGGACAACGGCGACGGCACTTACAGCAATGCCACCACCGAGATCCCGTCCGTCACCGGCATCATGACCTCCTTCAACCGCGTTGGCTATACCTGGGCCGGCGGCAACTACAACATGATCACCGGCCTGCTGCGCAACGAGTGGGGCTTCCACGGCTTTATCATCACCGACAACGCAAACACCGGTGTCTTTATGGACGCTGGCCAGATGATCCAGGCCGGTGCAGACGGCAAGCTGACGAACCTGCCCACCGGCGCACGGTACACCTTTAACAAGGATGACGTTGCAGATTACCACTACGGTCGTGAAGCAATCCATAACATCCTGTACACCATTGCAAACTCCAAGGCAATGAACGGCGGTATGCCGGGCAGCCGTTATCTGGCAAAGGTCGAGCCTTACCAGAAGGTCATCTACGCAGTGGATGGTGTCTGCGGCGGTCTGATCGCAGTTCTGGTCGTTCTGACGATCCTCCGCTTCCGTAAAAAGAAAGAGGACGTAAAAACCGTCTGATCAACACATAGGAACAGAAGGGGCGGCGGGCAAACGCCCGCCCCCTTTTTTTGATTGTCAGGAGAGACCCATGAAACACACAGATATCATCAAGAGCTTGTCTCTGGAACAAAAATGCGCCCTGCTGAGCGGCGGCACGGTGTTCACCACCCGGGCGCTGCCGGGCAAGGGCATCCCGGCCATTACCCTGTCGGACGGCCCCAACGGCGTGCGCAAGCAGGCGGGCGCGGCTGACCATCTGGGCCTGAACCCCAGTGTGCCTGCCACCTGCTTCCCCACCTCGGCTACCGTTGCCAACAGCTGGGACCCGGAGCTTGGCGAGGCTGTGGGCGCAGCCATGGGCGAAGAAGCAGCGGCACAGGGCGTGTCGGTACTGCTGGGCCCCGGCCTGAACATCAAGCGCAGCCCCCTGTGCGGCCGCAACTTCGAGTATTTCTCGGAGGACCCCTACCTTGCCGGTAAGATGGCTGCGGCCTACGTCCGCGGCATCCAGAAAAACGGCATTGCCGCCTGTCCCAAGCACTTTGCGGTGAACAGTCAGGAGCTGCGCCGCATGGCCTCGGATTCCATCGTGGACGAGCGCACCCTGCGGGAAATTTACCTGACCGGCTTCGAGATGGTGGTCAAGGAAGCGCAGCCTAAGACCATCATGTCCGCCTATAACCTTGTCAACGGCACCTACGCCAACGAGAACACCCACCTGCTCATGGATATCCTGCGCGGGGACTGGGGCTTTGACGGCGCAGTGGTCACCGACTGGGGCGGCAGCAACGACCACGCCCTTGGCGTAAAGAACGGATCTACGCTGGAAATGCCCGCCCCCGGCGGGGACGCCATCCGGGAACTGATGAAAGCGGTGCAGACCGGCAAGATCACCGAAGCGGACGTGGACGCCCGGCTGGAGGAGCTGCTGGAACTGGTGTTCACCACCAAGGCGGCGGTGGACGCCGCACCCGGCAAGTTCGATGCCGACGCCCACCACGCACTGGCACGCCGGGCTGCTGCCCAGAGCATCGTGCTGCTGAAGAACGAAAACAGCCTGCTGCCCCTTGCAAAGGGGGAGAAGGTGGCGGTCATCGGCGACTTTGCCCAGACGCCCCGCTATCAGGGTGCAGGCTCCAGCGCCGTCAACTCCATCAAGGTGGATTCCTTTCTGGAATGCCTTGCCGAGAGCGGCCTGAACAGCGTCGGCTACGCCAAGGGCTTTGACCGGCAGGGCAAGCCCGATGAGACACTGAAGGCCGAGGCGGTGCAGCTGGCAAAGAACGCCAATGTGGTGCTGCTGTGCATGGGTCTGGACGAGATCAAAGAGAGCGAGGGCATCGACCGCGCCGACATGAAGCTGGCAGAGAACCAGCTGGAACTGCTGGCGGCTGTGGCGGCGGCAAACCCCAATGTGGTTGTGCTGCTGAGCGCGGGCTCCTCGCTGGAAAGCGATTGGGTCAAGGACTGCAAGGCGCTGGTCTACGGCTGCCTGGGCGGTCAGGCCGGTGCGGGCGCACTGGTCGAGGTGCTGACCGGTGCGCAGAACCCCTGCGGCAAGCTGGCGGAGACTTGGGCGCGCAGCTACGCCGACACCCCCGCAAAGGCGCATTTCGGCGGCGACGGTCCCACTGTGGAGTACCGCGAGGGGCTGTATGTGGGCTACCGCTACTACGACACTGCCGGTGTGCCCACTGCCTTCCCCTTCGGCTACGGCCTGAGCTATACCAGCTTTGCGTACAGTGACCTGAAAGCAGACGAAAAGGGCGTGACCCTGACTGTCACCAACACCGGCAGCTGTGCAGGTGCCGAGGTGGTGCAGCTGTATGTGGCAAAGCCGGATGCAACGATTTTCCGCCCCGCCAAGGAGCTGAAGGGCTTTACCAAGGTGCAGCTGGAAGCCGGAGAGAGCGAGACCGTCACCATCCCGCTGGATGATAAGGCGTTCCGCTACTGGAACGTCAAGACCGACCGCTGGGAGGTAGAGGGCGGCAGCTATCAGCTGCTGGTGGGCGCTTCCAGCGCCGATATCCGTCTGACTGCCGCTGTCACGGTGGCGGGCACCGGCGCACCCGACCCCTATGCGGGCAAAGACCTTGCCCATTACCGCACCGCACAGGTACAGAATGTGCCGGACGCGGAGTTTGAAGCGCTGCTGGGCCGTCCCATCCCGGAGAACAAGGTGCACATCGACCGCAACATGACGCTGGGCGAGATGGGACACGGACGCAGCCCCATCGGCTGGCTGGCAGCGGCGGTACTGGGTACCCTGCTGCGCCGCAGCATCAAAAAGGGCAAGCCCGACCTGAACATCCTGTTCCAGTACAATATGCCTTTGCGTGCGCTGGCCAAAATGACCAACGGCGCCATCAGCATGGGCATGGTGGACGGCATCGTGATGGAGCTGCGGGGCTTCTGGGTCATCGGCCTTGTGCGGGTGATCGTGGAGGCTGTGAAGAACCTCGTGCTGAACAGCCGCATGGAAGGGCGTCTGAAAAACAGCTGAAAGGAAGCAGGCTATGAATTTCTGGAATAACTTCGCGGCAAAGCCCCCCGCCGCTGCCAAGTGGGTGCGCGAGGGCGGCCTGTTCGTCATCGTGTCCAACCTCATCACCGTGTTCAAGTACCTGCTGCTGCAATTTCTGCCTAAGGCCTTTGCAAGCCTGCCGGTGGTGGATTTCGGCTGGCCGGGCATTGATATCACCCTGTTCGGCGAGACCTTCAAGTGGAACATCCTCGGCTACGATGCCGCCCACGGTGGTCTGCCCTACTTCTGCGCCTACATGATCGCCATGGTCATCGGCGAGTGCATCAATTTCCCCATCCAGCGTAATTTTGTGTTCCGCAGCAAGGGCAATCTGGCAAAGCAGATCGGCTGGTATGTGCTGGCGTTCTGCGTCATCACCTGCATCGTCAACTCCATCAACTGCATCTGGGTGGCGGTGGCAGGTCTGCTGGTGCCGGACTTCATCTACAACATCGGCACTACGGTGCTGAACGGCGGCATCTCCATGGTCATCTTCTTCTTCGTGAATAAGATCATCTTCCCGGAGGGCGAAAAAGCCGCCAAATAACAAGTCATCTTCTTCATTTTCTTCTTTTCATCACAAAGGCTCTCGCCCGTTCTGTGCATACGACAGAACAGGTGGGAGCCTTTGGCTTATGATCATCCTATCGCACAAAAGGCAGGATACCATCGTAATGATGATACCCTGCCTTTGCTCGTTCCGGCCCTCGGCCTGTGACCTCTGCCACAAAAAAATCCCCAGACCGAATGGTCTGGGGATGTGGTGGAGCATTGTTAACAGCAGTCGAACCTGAATTTATTCCAGATACTGCGGCAGATTCCAAGCACCTCGCAGCACACGGTGAATCTCCACAATCTTGTTTTCATCGTTGACGCGATAGAACACCAGATACTGGTCAACGACCAACCTACGATAAGCCGGGTCAAGGCGGTAGACCTCGCACATTTTCGGGGTATCGCCTAATTTTGTGATCTTCTCCCGAAGTTCTTTCAGTACACGGCTGGCTGTTTTAGGGTAAAAGCCAGACAGATACCGGGCGATATCGTTCAAGTCCTGCACCGCAAGGGGCAGATATTTAATTTTATACGTCATACTGCTTGCTCAGCGTCTCCCATACGCTTTCGTGGTCCGCCCATTGCGTGTCAGGGTCAGCCGCCTGCTGTTTTGCCTTGGCAAGTGCCTCGGCAACATATCGCTGGTGCAAAAACTCCTCGTACTTGGTGTAGTCCTCAATGTTGATGAGTACGGATTCTCCACGGCCATGATTCGTGATGATCACATGGTCATGATCTTTGAGTATCTCCGAAATTTCGGCGTAATGGTTGCGCAGATCCCGGGAAGGGCGAACGAATGTCTGCATCATACGAGACACCTCCTGTCAGAATTATTGTATCACAAAATGACTACGGGTGCAAGACGGATAATTCTGACGGTGAGGGCAAGAATCGTCCCGTGGCCACAAATTTTCAATTCTTGAAAATTCTTGCCCCTTT
>ERZ1026858.1433-NODE-1433-length-11994-cov-6.551135_pt1 | contig 11994 bp, 6 predicted proteins | sample MGYA00380159_ERZ1026858 | MGnify/ENA primary metagenome ERZ1026858 (study PRJEB33269, sample SAMEA4719795) | human gut metagenome | biome: human-associated habitat; feature: organic feature; material: feces | place: Cameroon | collected 2013-10 ... | reverse complement strand
CCCCCAAGAAAAAGGGCTTGTTTGGCTTTGGATATGCTACCGATACCGGGGAGTTTGAGCCGATCAATGTTTCGGTCAGCGGCAGGGTGGAAAACCAGAGCACCCAGCAGCTGGAAGAACAACTGCCCCGGCTGCAGGATGTTCTGCCACAGGATGAACCGGACGAGATGGAGCTGCGCGAGCAAGAGCCGCCCCGCCACCACGCTGCAAAGAAAAAAGGCTTTTTTACCAGCCTATTCGGCGGCAAAAAGCATGATGTCTATGACGAGTTGGAATCCTATGACCCGTATGAGGGCGAGCCGGATACAGCCCCGGTAGAAAACTGGGAGGTTCCGGAACAGCCCCGGGAGGAGCCGGAAACAGAGGAAACGGGCGAGATGCCCCGCCTGACCGCTACCAACGCAGGGCTTTCCATCTCCGGGCGGCAGACTTCCCAGTTTGCCGCCACAGGCAAACCGCGGCTTCCGAAGGATGAGCCGGCCCCGCAGCCGGAACCGCAGCCCAATGTTTACCGCAAAAATAAAAAGCGGGATACCGTGGAGTTCACCCCCCGCAAGGAGCGGGAACGCACCATGCCGTTCACTCGGCCTGCCCCCCGCCGCGAAGCGGAACCCGTGGGCGAGCCGGTCATGACCCCAAACGATACGGTGCAGCCGCAGCCCGCGCCTGCCCCGCAGGCGACCACCGGTTTTACCATGCAGCTGGGGGACGAGCCCGCACCGGAAAGCACCCAGTCGTTCCTGCATGAACTGAACGCAGCCCTGCCGCCGCGCCGCAAAAAGCCCGCGCCCAAAGCTGCCCCCGTGCAGGAAGAACCCGCCAGCGGCGATACCTTTGAGGAACTGCCGCAGGAGCTGGCCCAGACCCTGACCGGGCAGATCCGCCTGAGCGAGATTGCCGAAGGGGTGGAAGAGCAGCCGGAAGAACCGAAAAAGCCCGCCCCGAAAAAAGAGGAAGAAAGCTTTGAGGAGCTGATCGGCCCCCTGGTGGATGAAAAGCCCAATACCGCGGAATTTGTGCGCGGCATTGAACAGTCCATCAACCTGGAAAAGATCAAATCGGATTCAAAGGCAAAAACAGAAAAGACCGATACCGATTACCAGGCGGCTGCCCAGTACCTGAGCGACCCCAACGCCGGGGCGGAGCCGGAAGCGCCGGAACAGAAAAAGCCCGGCAAAGGCTTTAACCTCTTCCAGTTTGCAGGCAAGCCGAAGGACGAAACCACCCCCGATGGCGAAGCGCCTTTTGCCGCACAGGCCGCCGTTCTGCACCGCCACGAGTATGAAAGCACCGATGATGCCCCCGTGGTGCGCCATGACCTGGAACTGCGGGTGATGATCACCACCGGCACAGCAATCGCTGTGGGCGCTGCAGCCTTGATAATGATCGTTCTGGGCACTATGGCGGCCACCGGAGCCAATCTTGGCCCGCTGGATACCACAGCCAGCACCAAACCGCTGCTGGTGACCATGCTGATCCTGCTTGCTGCCAGCGCGGCCCTGTGCTGGCAGACGATGCTGGGCGGTCTGGCCGGGCTGATCAGCATGCGCCGGGGCAATACCGCAGATACTATGCCCGCCATGGCCGCGGTAGCCTCCATCCTGCAATGTATCATGTTTTTGGCAAAGCCGGAATGGTATAACCCCGCAACCCTCTGCCTGATGACCGGCCCCGCAGCGCTGCTGCTGTGCGGCAACGCTGCAGGCAAAGCGATCGACGCCCACACCATCCGGGATAACTTTACCCTTGTCAGCGCCGGGATGGACCACGCTGTGGCATACCGGCTGAAAGATGCCGGGGTACTGCGCACCGTGACCGCCGGGCTGGCGGAACCGCGCCCCAATGTGCTGGTCAGCCGTCCCACCCGCCTGATGAAAGGCTTTTTGGCGGGCAGCGAATCCCGCCGCACATCGGATAAAAACCAGCAGCAGTTTGCCCGCATCCTGCTGGGCTGCGGCGTGGCTGCATTCCTGTTCACCCTGCTTTACCGCAAGGATGCCGGAACGGCGTTCACCGCGCTGGCCGGTGTACTCTGCCTGGGCGCGCCGCTGGCCGGTACGCTGATCTCCGCCATGCCCATGCGCCTGATGCAGCGCAGTGCCGCGCAGATCGGCGCGGTCATCCCCGGTTGGAAGGATATCCGACTGCTGGGCCGTGTGAACGTGCTGCAGGTCACGGCGCAGGATCTTTTCCCCAAAGGGTGCATTACGCTGCGCGGCATCAAGCCGGTGCGCAAAGAGGATATTGAGCTGGCCATCATCTACTCCGCTTCCATGCTGGCCGATGTGAATACCCCGCTGAAAGATATCTTCCTTGGCATGACGGGCGATAACCGCAAGCTGCTGTGCAAAGTGGAAAACCTGGAAACGTTGGACGGCCTGGGCTATGTGGGCTGGATCAACGGCGAGCGGGTCATGATTGGCTCCCGCCGGCTGATGGATACCTATGATATCCAGCTGCCCAGCATGGAATATGAACGCCGCCATACCGTGAACCAGCGCCGGGTCATCTACCTGGCGGTTTCCGGCAAGCTGTTCAGCATGTTCCAGGTGGCTTATCAGAGCGATCCCGATACCGCCGCCGTGCTGGATTCCCTGCGCCGCGCCGGACTTTCGATCATTGTGGACTGTGATGATTTTAACTGCGATGAAGCGCTGCTGCAGACTGCTTATAACCTGCCGGTTGGTACCGTCAAGGTGCTGAGCGGCAAGGAACACAAGGCGCTGGAGCCCGCTGTGGCCTGGCTGCCGGAAAGCGAAGGCAGCATGCTGCACCTGGGCAGCTTTGCCAGCTTTGTCGGCGGCTTGGAAGCCGCTGCGGGTGCGGCAGAGGGGGAACACCGTTCTTCGATGGTGCTGTCGGCCTCGGTGCTCATCAGCTGCATTCTTGCCATGATCATGGCGCTGGCCGGCGGCCTGGCCGGGCTGCCGCTTCCGGCACTGGCCTTGTATCAGGTCGCTTGGGCGGTTCTGGCCATGATATTCCCCCTGATCCAGAGATATTAAGGGATATCTGAAAACAAAGAACTGGATTGAGTTTTCGGCTTTTCAGATATATCCCAGGCGTTTTTGCGGGAAAAATAAAAACGGGAACGACATAAAAAGGAATGGTGCAACCATGTACCGCACAATTCAACATCAGATGAGCATTGATGACTACCTGCCGCCCTATGAAGGCGAGCTGGTACAGGAGAACCGCTGGGTGCGCCTGGCCCAGGCCATTGACTGGGATGCCATTGAACAGGAGTACAGCGGCCATTTTGCTGCTGGCGGCAAGGTGGCAATTCCGGCCCGCATGGCGTTCGGTGTGCTGGTGATTCGTGCAGCGTGCCGCACAACGGACAGCGAAACGGTGGAGATCGTGCGCGAAAGCCCCTACCTGCAATACTTTCTGGGCTTTGATTCCTTTACCTATGATGTGCCGTTTTCTTCCCGCAGCATGGAGCGGTTCCGTACCCGCATTTCTCCCGCCCGTGTGCGGGAAGCCGTAGCGCTGCTGCGCGGCTTTGAAACCAACAAAGGCAGTAAAAAATAAAAAAGGGCCGCATGGCTCTGGGCAGCTGCTCCGAACCGTGCGGCCATGTCATGCCCTGCAACCCCAACCTTTGCAACAGATAGGAGAATTATGGAAATTATTGTTGAGGCTTTTTTGGATGCACTGATCGACGGCGTAAAAATGCTGCCGTTTTTGTATCTGGCATATCTGCTGATCGAATGGCTGGAACGCCACCATGGCGAGCGCATTGAAAAAGCGCTGGCTGGCGGCGGCCACTGGGGCTTTGTGCCCGGCGCACTGCTGGGCTGCGTACCACAGTGCGGGTTTTCGGCGGTAGCGGCCAACTTTTATGCCAGCCGGGTCATTACCCCCGGCACGCTGCTGGCTGTGTTCCTGGCAACATCGGATGAAGCCATCCCCCTGCTGGCGGCGGAGCCTACCCTGTGGAACAAGCTGGGCCTGCTGCTGGTGCTCAAAATCGTGTTTGGCATTGCGGCCGGTTTTGTGCTGGATGTTCCGCTGCGCCGCATCCTGCCCAAAGGGCTGTATGGCGGCTATGAGGGCCATGCCGATGAGGTGGACTGCCACGAAGAACACGAGGAACACAGCAGCATTTTCTTGGCGGCACTGCGTCACACGCTGGAAATTTTTGTGTTCATCTTGGTGTTCAGCTTTATCATTGGGCTGATCTTTGGCTTTGTCGGGGCGGATTCCGCCGCGGCATTTCTGGGCAGTCTGGGCATTTTCCAGCCCATGATGGCCGCGCTGATCGGTCTTGTACCCAACTGCGGTGCCAGCGTGCTGCTGGCCCAGCTGTATATGGGCGGGGCTATTACCTTTGGCAGCTTTTTTGCGGGGCTGTGCTCCGGCGCAGGTATCGGTCTGGCTGTGCTGTGGCGTGTCAACCCCAGCTGGAAACAGAACCTGTTCATGACCGGCCTGCTCTGGTTCTGCGGCACCTGCTGCGGCATTTTGCTGCAATGGGTGGTGTAAGAGCTGCCGGCGGCCATAACCCGTAAAATAGTCAGAACCCCCGGCTAAGCCGGGGGCTTGAGGAAGCCCTAGAAGGGCTTCATGCCGGCACGCATCTCAAGATGCACCGAAAAATCTTCCACTTGCATCACTCGCACTGCTGCCCACAAGTGGGCAAAGTAGCATTTACAGCACGCCATAGCGAAAACAATTTTTGATTACTATTCGCTTCGCTCATTGCTCTAAACGCTAAAGCTTTTTTACTCCCTCCGGCAAAGCCGGAGGTTTTTAGTGATGCTAAAGCTTATAATAAGTAGGGGACGATGCGGAAGCATCGTCCCCTTTGATATGCCTTGTGGGATGTTGTAGCCAAGGCTTGCGATAAAATTCTATTGTGGCATCTACCGCATGGTTCCGGAACGGTCAAGACCGTTCCCTACGGAGCATTTTATAGTGGGTGATAGAACATAAAACATTCGGTAGGGCGGGGTGCCCTCACCCCGCCGCGGAGAAACCTTGCCCTATTGCCGCGAACATTGCAAATGATTTGTAGGGGACGATGCTCGCATCGTCCCGCCCGCCGGGCCTTGCCACGCTGCTACCCCCAAAATGTGGGAAGAACCCTGCCGTGCACGCAAAGGCTCTCCCTCCAAATACAAATTTACCCCCAAAACAAAAAACAAACGCCGCAGGGAGCATCACGCACTCCCTGCGGCGTTGTCATTTATATCGTCTCGCCTTCAGCCTCTGCAGCCGGTTTCTTCTTCCCAGTCGCCGAAATCTTCGGCTTTGGCGATGGTGGTAGGGTCCACCTTGCCGTCCTCCGTCAGCTTAACGGGTTCGGTCTTGTCCTGGACCGGATTCACATTCGGCACATCGTTACCACTCTGGATGGGAATGGTAACGCCGTCATCTTCCTGCGCGGGTTCTTCCACCGGGGCAGCAGGCTCCGCTACAGGGGCCTGCTCAGCGGGGGCAGGTTCCTCAATCGGTGCGGGCTGCTCCTCGTCCGGGGCAGGCTCTGCCGCCGGTTCTTCTGCGGAGGGTTCCTCATCGGCATTTTCTTCGGTTTCGTCCGCATCTTCGGTGCTTTCGGAAGCTTCGCTGTCGTCAAATGCGGAGTCATCCACAATATGTTCGCTCTCTTCGTCCTGAGCCAGATACTTGCTGACAACATAAACGCCAACACCGATGGCTGCGCCCAGCACAATGGGAATCAGATGAAATTTTGCCATAGTAATTTCTCCTTTCGTGCGCGGGCAGCTGGCCCGGCAGCTGTTTGGGGCGGTTGTGCCTGGAACGATTGGCACAACCTTAAATTAGTGTCAGTATAACACCCTGCGGGGCAGAAATACAAGTCAAATTTGTTAAAAGTTACACAAAATGCAAAAACGTGAACCCACGGCCTTACATCTTGTGGTCAGCAAACAGCGGGTCATCCTGCCACAGTACGGTGTGCCCGGCGGCGCGGGTGGCGTTCAGGTCAATGATGCGCTGGTTGCCGGAGCCGCGGAACCGCAGCGAAATATCGTACTGCGCGGGGATGAATTCGCCGTCCACCAGCACATCGATCAGGCTCAGCATCTCGTCCGTCACTTCGCAGCGGGCGTGGCTGGGCTGCAAAAGTTCGGTTTCGTACACATTGCCGGTATAGCACCAGATGGTTTTGTGGGGGTACAACACCCGTACTTCGTGCAGGAACGGCACCAGCGCACGCTGGTTTTCCGGCTCAAAGGGCTCGCCGCCCAAAAGGGAAAGCCCATCAATATAATCCGGGGCAAGGCTGCCCAAAATTTCATTGCGCACGGCTTTATCAAAGGGCAGGCCATAACCAAAATCCCAGGCAACGGCGTTAAAACATTCCGGGCAGTGGCGGCGGCAGCCGGAAACAAACAGGCTGGTGCGCACGCCCGTGCCGTTGGCAATATCGCAGTATTTTATGGTTGCGTAGTTCACGAGGGGGTCCTCCTTATAACATGCAACACTATATCTTGTATAGCGCCGCGGTAAATCATCACAATAGGCAGGTGCCTTGCACCAGTATACCAGCCGCGCCGGGCAAAAGCAAGCGGCCAGGGAACGATAAAATCACATATCATCGCAGTTTTGAAAAAAGTGCCTATTTTACCCAAAAAGCCAGCGCTTTTTTCGGCGTTTTGTTTTGAAATCTTTTTGAACGTCCCATCGCGCTATATGGCATATATGGGTACTATTGGCGAATTATATACAATATATTGTGGTATATTGGCTTGACTTTGCCGGGTCGATGCGGTAAGATAAATACGCTCGCCAAAATCATGGAGCGGTTTTGGCGTGGGGTATCAACCCGGCAGCTTTTATTGAGGTAAGGAGATAACAGTTCATGAAGATCATCAAGCGCAACGGCAGCGAGGCCGTTTTCGATATATCCAAAATTATTGCAGCGGTGACCAAAGCCAACAACGTGGTTGCCTCCAACCAGCGCTTGACCAAGGAACAGATCACGGCCATTGCCGACGATGTGGCGCAGGAATGTCAGAGCCGCAACCACGCCATGAACGTGGAGGAAATCCAGGATCTGGTGGAAGACGCCATCATGCAGACCAATGCATATGAGGTGGCCCGCAAATATATCACCTACCGCTATGTGCAGAGCCTGCGCCGTACCCATAACACCACCGACGACCGCATTCTGTCCCTCATCGAGTGCAACAATGAGGAAGTCAAGCAGGAAAACGCCAATAAGAACCCGACCGTCAACAGCGTTCAGCGCGATTATATGGCCGGCGAGGTCAGCAAGGACCTGACCATGCGTATGCTGCTGCCTGCTGAGATTGTAAAGGCACATGAGGATGGCATCATTCATTTCCATGATGCTGACTATTACGCCCAGCATATGCACAACTGCGATCTGGTCAACCTGGACGACATGCTGCAGAACGGCACGGTTATTTCCGGTACCCTCATCGAAAAACCGCATTCTTTCTCCACGGCCTGCAACATTGCCACCCAGATCATTGCGCAGGTGGCATCCAACCAGTACGGCGGCCAGAGCATCAGCCTGACCCACCTGGCACCGTTTGTGGATATCAGCCGCAAAAAGATCCGCCGCGATACCGAAGCGGAGATGAAGGAACTGGGCATTGATCCCGGTGAAGAAAAGCTCTCCCAGATCGTTGAAGCCCGTCTGCGCGAGGAAATCAAGCGCGGTGTGCAGACCATCCAGTACCAGGTCGTTACCCTGATGACCACCAACGGCCAGGCACCGTTCATCACGGTATTCATGTACCTGAACGAAGCGGGCGAAAACCAGCGCCTGAAATCTGACCTTGCCATTATCGTGGAAGAAATGCTCCGCCAGCGCTACCAGGGTGTTAAGAATGAGGAGGGCGTCTGGATCACCCCCGCCTTCCCCAAGCTGATCTATGTGCTGGAAGACGATAATATCCGCGAAGGCACCCCCTATTTCTACCTGACCAAGCTGGCCGCCAAGTGTACCGCAAAGCGCATGGTGCCGGACTATATCAGCGAAAAAAAGATGAAGGAATACAAGCTGTCTAAGGGCGAGACCGAGGGCAACGGAGATGTATTTACCTGCATGGGCTGCCGCAGCTTTTTGACCCCCGACCGTTCCGGCACCGGTTGGAACAATGTGGCCAACGCCCAGAACTATGTGCCGGGCAAGCCGAAGTACTATGGCCGCTTCAATCAGGGTGTTGTTACCATCAACCTGCCGGATGTAGCCCTGTCCTCCGGCGGCGACCCGGATAAATTCTGGAAAATTTTTGATGAGCGCCTGGAACTGTGCCACCGCGCTTTGCAGTACCGCCATAACCGCCTTAAGGGTACCCTGTCCGATGCGGCACCCATTCTGTGGCAGTACGGCGCTCTGGCCCGCCTGAAAAAGGGCGAGCCCATTGATAAGCTGCTGTACGGCGGCTACTCCACCATTAGCCTGGGCTATGCGGGCCTGTATGAATGCTGCAAATATATGACCGGCAAGAGCCATACCGACCCCGCCGCAAAACCCTTTGCCCTGAGCGTGATGCAGCACATGAACGATAAATGCAACGAGTGGAAGAACGCTGAAAATATTGATTACTCGCTGTACGGCACCCCGCTGGAATCCACCACCTACAAGTTTGCCAAATGTCTGCAAAAGCGGTTTGGCATTGTGCCGGGCATTACGGACCGCAACTATATCACCAACAGCTACCATGTGCATGTAACCGAAAAGATCGATGCGTTCACCAAGCTGAAGTTCGAGAGCGAATTCCAGCGCCTGTCTCCGGGCGGCGCCATCAGCTATGTGGAAGTGCCCAATATGCAGGATAACCTGGAAGCTGTCATCAAAGTGATGCAGTTCATCTATGATAACATCATGTACGCCGAGCTGAATACCAAGAGCGACTACTGCCAGGTGTGCGGCTATGACGGCGAGATCAAGATCGTGGAGGACGACGGCAAGCTGGTGTGGGAGTGCCCGCACTGCCATAACCGCGACCAGAGCAAGCTGAACGTTGCCCGCCGTACCTGCGGCTACATCGGTACCCAGTTCTGGAACCAGGGCCGCACCGCCGAAATCAAGGATCGTGTGCTGCATCTGTGATGATTTTACGGGGATATTTTGTTCCTTCGAAAAGAAGGAACTGAAGAAACTTTAATATCAGATAAAACATACAGAGGCACGCTCTATGCTATTTTTGCATAGAGCGTGCCTTTTTCGTATAAAATAGCCCCGCAGTCCTAAAGAATCTTTGAGGCTGCGGGCGGGAAGGAGAATGGAGAATATCAGTGGTTCAGTTCGGCGCGCAGTTTTTCGTTGGCTTCCTCCACCTTCATACGGGAAAGGATAAAGGTGATGATGGCATCCAACACAAACGGAATGATGAGGTACATGATTTTAAGCATATTGATGCAGGAGTCCGGCTGAACAGCCAGGGCTCTGTCGAAAGCGCTGGCGGCCAGCAGCCAGCCGGTAATGGCAGTGCCGATGCCGCCGCCCAGCTTGACACCAAGGGAAGTGCAGGAGTACATGGTGCCATCCACGCGCTTGTGCTTGGTCAGCCACGTGTATTCTGAGCAGGCAGCGATCACGGCGTTCATATCACCCTGCCAGGGACCCTGGCCCAGGGCGGCAATGGCGGTGAACAGCAGCATCAGACCAACATTGCCACTGGCCCCCATAAATCCGGCTACGGCAACCAAAGCGCGGCTGATGGTGGCAAGGCCGTAACTCATCACGTTCAGTTTGTACATACCATGCCATTTGGCGACCAGTATGGGGGTAAAGATCAGTGCAAGGATCAGCGGAATATTGATGGCCCAGGAGAAAACGCCGAACAGGTTCTCGTTGCCAAAGATATAGATGGCGTAATAGGTGCCCATGCCAATCATGGCGGTGTAGATCTGCTGCAAAATGTAGGTGACACAGATCATCATGTAATATTTGTTGGAGCCCAGCAGTTTAGCGGCTTCAATCAGGTTGTATTTTTCATCCTTGGCAATCTCGTTTTTATCATTGGTGTTCACCAGTTCGCTTTCCGGAAGCTCTTTGACGGAAAAAACCGAGACGGTGTTGACGATCAAGCCAATGATAGCGTAAATGATGGCGATGGTGCGCCAGCCCTGAACACCGCCGCCCAAAGCGGTGACACCGCCCAGAGTGATGGACTGGATGAGCAGACTGGTGGCAAAGGCAAACATGAAGCGGTAGGAGCCCATTTCCACCTGCTCGGCGCTGTTTTTGGTAACAAGGGCTGTAAGGGCAGAATACGCGATGTTATTGGCGGTGTAGAACACAGCGTTCAGCAGGGTGTAGGCAATCAGGAACCAGGCGTACTGGGCAAACTGACCCAGGCTTTCCGGAATGGCAAAAATGGCAACCAGCGTAACAGCGCAGCCAATATAGCCGTACAGCATCCAGGGGCGGGCCTTGCCGAGTTTGGAATGGGTTTTGTCAATCAGGGAACCAAAGAAGACGTCGGTTACGCCGTCCAGCAGTTTGGAAACCGCAATCAATGTGCCGACAATGCCGGGGTCCAGCCCTACCGTGTTGGTCAGGTAGATCATGACAAAGGAGGACAGGAACGCGTAAACCACGTTGCCGGCAATATCGCCGGAGCCATACCCAATTTTGTTATACCATTTCAAATAGCGTTTTTCTGTACTTTCAGACATGTTCGTTCTCCATTCTTTTTGAAGTGTAGAGGGGGTGTATTATTTCTTTTCCGGGATCAGGCGCAGGCCAAAATCAAAGGCAGCGTCATCCAGGCGGTACTGTTCCAGCAGGCGGGGACCGCAGCTTTCGGAGCCAATGCCATTCTGGGCATAATCCAGGCACAAAACAGTGCTGCCGCAGGGTTCCAGTTCATAATTGTGGGCTTTCCGGGTCAGTTCCTCCTGTGTGTAGTGGGAAGCATTAAAGCTGAAAGGCTGCGTGCCCACAGCGGTCAGGCGCACGGCATCTCCGGTCAACATAACGTAATCGCAGTCAAAATGGCTGCCGTTTTCCTGCGGGCGGATGTAATCTTCGTGCAGCTGCCAGACTGTAGCGGTGTAGCTGCTGTGGCTGGCGGCGTGGTGCTTGTCGCGGTAACATTCCATGGGGCCCATGCCGTAATAATTGACCTGGGACATCTCTTGCGGCAGGAACAGCCGCAGACCAAAGCGTGGCAGCTCCGGGAACACTGTGTTGCGTTGGGCATGCAGGGCAAGGTCTACACTGCCGTTGTTGGCAACGGTCCAGGTTACATCCAGGTCCAGGAACTTCTGCACGCAAATTGCAGCAATCCCAACGTGGGTGTGCAGGGTTACACCGCTTGCCGTTACGGTATATTCCGTATGGTAAGCGTTTGTGGCAGCATGGTCATAATGGGCGGCATACCAGTCAGCTTTCAGCTTGCGATCATTGTCCGTTGGGGCACGCCAGACATTAAAGCCCATGGGCTGATCCAGCAGCGGTTCATTGGCAAAGGTCATTTTGTCAAACAGGCCGGTCAACTTGTTGAACACATAGGTGAACTGCTCACAGCTGAGAACCAGCATACGGTCTGTTTCGCGGATGGTGATGAGCCCATCCCCGGCGGGGCGGCCCAGCAGCTGCACGGCATCCTGGTTGCGGGGGTCGCTATTTTGCAAAGGAATCTCATCAAAGCCAAGCAGGTGGTCAGCTTTGATCAGTGCGCCATCCTGTTTGCAGTGGTAAAAGATGTTCACAAAGCATTTGCCCTTGGCCGGTACATCCAGCGGCAATGGCAGAGTGCCATCCGCGTGCGGCGGCAGCCGGAATCCACCCGGGAAAGGAACACTGCCTGCCGAAACCACCTGACCGTCACAGTTGAGCTCATAGCTCAACGTGGCGTAATCGGTCAAATCCACAAAATCCATGTAGTTGTGCAGGGTCAGGGTGCCGGTGCTTTGGTCATAATGGGTCACGCGCGCTGGGCGGTAAATGTTTTTGAACTCCAGCAGGCCGGTGTGGGGGCGGCGGTCCGGGTAAACAAGGCCGTCCATGCAGAAATTGCCATCGTTGGGCCACTCGCCGTG
>ERZ1026858.1429-NODE-1429-length-12027-cov-12.842132_pt1 | contig 12027 bp, 5 predicted proteins | sample MGYA00380159_ERZ1026858 | MGnify/ENA primary metagenome ERZ1026858 (study PRJEB33269, sample SAMEA4719795) | human gut metagenome | biome: human-associated habitat; feature: organic feature; material: feces | place: Cameroon | collected 2013-10 ... | reverse complement strand
TTAAGCGCTTGTTGTAGGCAACTATGTTCATGTCGTTGAAGAGAGGAATAACAGGTAAATCATAAGCTAGTATTTTTTGAACTTCATCAAATAATACATGCTTTTCTTCCTCGCTACTAGCATACTTGGCTTTTTCCAAAAGAGATTCAACCTTTTCATTTTTATAATGCGAAGAGCTTGATATATTTAATGGTCCATCCGGCAAAGCATATCTTGACAAAAAGCTATAAGCATCACCATTAGGTAACCCCTGTAAACCAAATGCCATATCATATTGTCCCTTTCGTTTTAATTTACTAGCTACACCACCTTCTACAGCAAGCAATTCTACATCAAGTCCAATATCCTTTAACCAATAAGCAATTAGTTCTGCTTCCCCTTTTTGAAAGGTATCCATATCACTAATTAAAAAAGTGACTTGTTGACGTTTATTCCCTAGTACTTCACGTGCTAAAGCTTGTGCTTTTTGTTTATTATATTCATAGGGTAATTCTAAATAATATGGACTCGTATAATTCAAGATATTGCTAGTTGCTTTTGCATAGCCAAGAAAAAAACCGTTAACCAATTCATCCCTGTTGATAATCAGACTAACTGCTTGTCGCATCCTTACATCATTAAATGGGTGTCTGCCACCATTAATATATAAGTACCTTATAATTGTAGATTTATTTACAGCTATTTTAAATTGCGTATCCTTATTAAGTTGATCTGCTAAAGCTGATGTTAAAGCATTCATATCTGTTACGCCCAAAATTTCCTGAGCCCTTAAAGCTGAAAATCTCACATCAGGATTTGGTATATTCCTTATCATAAACCTTTTAATTTTTCCTTTTTCTCCATAATAATCATCATTTCGTACAAGTATTACGTATTTTTGTAATTCATTTTTTTCAATTTTATAAGGCCCTGTTCCTATAGCAACACCCGTAAAATCACCTTTTGTATCTAAACAAGATGGAGCAAAGATAGGACTGCCAAAGTCTACCATTTTATGTAACTGATTTACACTAGGCTCAGAAAACGATAATCTAATTGTATAATCATCCAACTTCTCATACTTAGTCATCTTTGGATAAAAAACATCCTTATCTAAATAATAATAATTAGATAGTCTCACTCCAAATTGTAATCTATCAAAATTTTTAATTACAGCATCAGCATTAAATAAAGTACCATCATGAAATTTAACATTCTTTCTCAAATGAAAAATCCATTCTTTACCACCATTACGCATTTCCCAACTTTCTGCCAAACAAGGTGCTGGCATACCATCATTAGTCCTTGTAATCAATGGTTCCCATACAAACAAAATTTTACTACAGTAATAAGCGTCTTCTCTTCCTGGGGCTAAATGCCTTGCTGCTGCAAGTACAACCACACCATCATCCTTATGGGACACAGTTTTATTACTATGCTTCTCTGCACAACCAGTTATAAAGAAGCACACAAAGACCACAAAACTAGCTATTATTCTTACGATATTCTTTTTCATAACAAAATCCTTTAAAATTCAATGAGCGACAGAATGTAAAATTTCTGTCGCTCATTAATTAAGTTATAATTTAAATATGCAAGGTAGCAGATAAGATATATGTTCTACCTGGATTCAGCATTAAAGCATTTTCACCATAAGAAGTAGTCATAGTGGACCAATATTTCTTATCTGTTAAGTTATAAGCCATCAGCGACAAAGTTACAGGATTGTTCATTATCTTAGTATCATACTTTGCACCGAGATCAAATCTTGTCCAAGAAGGAACTTTAATATTATTTTTGCTATCTGCGTAAGAATCACCAAAATACAGAGCACGAGCATTCAAACTCAAGCCTTCAACTGGCGTTTCCCAATTCAAAGCCATAGTTGCATTAACTTTTGGAGTACCAAAAACTCTGTTACCATCCTTAGTACCACCCTGAGTGCTCTTATACTTAGCATCTAGCAACATAATACCACCATTCATTGACAGGTTTGGTGCTACTTTGCCAAAAATATTCCATTCAATGCCTTGATTTCTAGTTTCGCCATTTGCTGCAAAGACATTAGTTACTGTATCAGTCAAACCAACTGGCTGTTTAATTTTAAACAAGCTTAAAGTGGTACCCCAATCACCAAGATCCCATTTAGAGCCAATTTCATATTGTTTTGTTTTTACAGGCGGTAAAACTTCTTTTTCATTAACTACTCCCTTAGGAACAGATAGAGTACTCATGCCTTCTGAATAATTTGCATACAGAGAAGTAACTGGACTCAGTTTATAAACCGCGCCAAAAGTAGGTGATGTTGCACTCTTATTATAATCTTTAGTAATTGCACCGGTAGAGGAACTATAGCTTGATGTATGAATCTTTTGATGACGCAGACCAGCCGTAACAATCAGTTTATCATCCAACATAGATAATGTATCTGCTAAAACAACACTTCTGTTAAAAATACTACTACTACGAGCATAATGATCTAACGGAGCGTATGGAGCACCAGGATCGCTGGTAATACCAGTATAAATATTGCCATGCACAGTAGATTTCGTACCAGTATCAGTTACACCATACCAACTATGGGAGAAATATTCATATCCTAAAGTTACATCATGCTTAACATCACCAGTGTCAAAATTAAATTTAAACCCACTCATCCAAACTCTACGTTGCCACCACGAGCCTGTTTGTGAGCCACTAATAGTTAATTCATAATCACCTGCATCATTAAGTAAAGATGGTTTAGCGTCTAAATATCCAGGCCAAGTAAGTTTTTGATATCCGCCCTTAACGTAGAATGCTACATTATCATTCAGCTTTTGTTCGTGTGATAATGTGTATAAATGACGCTGGTGAGATAAGTAAGACCATGAAGGCATAAAATTATCAACAACTTTATCTGCTGACGGCAAACCGCTCAAAGTCGACATAACACCATCACTAATTTTTAGTACTTCAGGCATACCATGATGCTTTACATGATCATAACCATATAGCAAAGAAGTTTTGCTGTTCTTAGTTCTTTGATCAATATTAATATACAAGTCCTTACCTTGAACGTTTTCGTTGCTTACACTTGTGTCACCAGCATAACGCTCTGCATTAATACGAATGCCATAGCGATTATCTTTACCAAAGCGCTGTCCCCAATCAATATCATGAGTAAACAAATGACTGCTAGAATAAGTTTCTTTTATTGATAAATTTGGCTTATCCTCTGCTTTTTTAGGTACATAGTTAATAATACCAGACGTACTTTGCTTAGCTCCTGTACCAGATAAAACGATATTGGGACCAGTAATAACATCTAATCTACCAACCCAGTTTTCAGGAATTATGCCCATTCCCATCATACCTGGCATACCATCTAACAACATATCATGGGTATTAAAGGGAATGCCGCGCATTTGCAACTCAACATTATTATTAGTTGAACAACCACCAACCATAACAGAAGGATTATTTGTTGCAACATTAAATAATGTTCTAGTCGGCATATAGTTTTGTTCAATCATCTTATCCGTATAAGATGTGATATTAGCCGGGACTTCAGTAAATTTTTTGTCTCCGTAGATACCAAAGTGAATAGTCTTATCAATCTTCCCCCCCGGAAGAACATCTGCACTTCCTTCAACAACAACCTCATCCAGATTGCCATGCATAGTTTGCTCTGCTGCACTAGCAGATACCACAAAGCCTACACTGGCAATTGCACACAGCACTGACATAGCCAATGCTTTTTTGTTTTTCAACATACTCATACACCTCATCAAAAATTTATTTTTTAACCATCGCCGCCGAGCTGTCCGAGTTTCGCGTGCGGCTCCGGCTAAAAGCTAATGTTACGGACGCTTTATTTTCGGCAAGAAAAAACGCCCTTCTGCAAGCAGCAAAAGAGCGGCATAGTTATCCGTCACCTTTCTCCTGTCACTCGCAGCATACTTAGGTCTTAGCTTCTTCAGGCAATTCTTCTGGCTCAGTTTCCTCACAAATCTAGCCTTCCCAGTTTCCCAGTGACATTTTTTAGATTTGCTCCACTTTACAGCTGCGTGACAGCGCAGGCCTTGCACCTGCTTACTTATTAAGTCTTACGACACCTGAGAGCTTAATTCTATTTTTTTACTTCATAAATACTATAACCAACTATTTCTCGTGTAGAATTATAGCACGGATTACTAATCCCGTCAATATTAAAAATTAATATAATTTTTAATAACACTAACCCACAATCGCTTTACTGTACGCTATAGTATCTTCGCTTTAAAAATCCGTACAATCTTATTTTATCCATTCCTCAATCTTACATTCATGCTTTTTCGTACTTTTATCATAATTAAATCCAACTAAAATAATTTTCCCATTCCTACCTTCCAAAGCTTTCGGATACTCCTTAGCTCTTATCTGCTCTATAGCCGTTTGCGCATCCTGATTCCATTTTAGTTCAACGATAAGCATTGGTAACTCTGGTTTAACTAAAGGAATTGCAACTATATCTGCAAACCCCTTACCTGCAGGCATTTCTCTAATCAACGTGTAATCATTGCTCAAAGACATGAAGCCTATAGAAATGATATTGGCCAAAGAATTTTCATCGTTATATTTTATAATCGAAGTATGGCGCATATGAATATCATCAATTATCTTTGCAGCCTGCTCTTCATCCTTTGATAAAATAGCCTTTTTGAGTTGTTCGGAAGTTTTATACATCTCTACAACCGCATCTGTATCTTGCTCATCAAGAACATTTTTAAACTCTTCTAGAATCTCTTCGTTAGGAATATACACCTCTTGCATATCTTCATCAAAAGCAAGATAGCCAAGATGTACAAGCAGAGTAAGCACGTCATCCTTACTATTAATGCTGGTCATGTCATTTTGGAAATTACGTGTATTTATTTTGCAGCTTCCCTTGTTAACCAGCAGTGCCACGCAATCTCTCAGCCCATCAAAATTCATCTTAATATACTTCTTTAAGCTGAAATAGGTTTCTGTTTCCGTCCAATAGCTTTTAAACCGTTTCGTCAGCAACACCATCTGTACAGATTCAGGATTATAGATATGCAGCTTATTAAAAACATAACCATCATACCACTTCTGCATAAGCGAAAAGTCCAAATTATGACTTTGGCAGATTGTCTGCACTTCTCCCTCTGTAAAGCCTATATATCGACTAAACGGCTCAGGGCTAAGCATAGTAAACTCTTTAAAATTATTTAATGCAGAATGTGTGCCATATTTTTTGATAGGCAGAATACCAGTCATATAAGCACCTGCAAGAAAGTCGTCAGTCCTGCTCGTTTTAAAAAGACTACGTAATAATTCAATGTATTCCTCTTGAAGCTTGATATTATCAGCGCATTCACGAAAAACAGCATCCCATTCATCAATTAAAATGATAAATTTTTTATCAGTAGAAGTAATATTGCTAAGTGCTTCAAACAGCGTATTATAGCTCTCTGTTTCAGGAAACTTTTTATGCAGTTCATCGCAGATATTTTTATGAATTGACGTGATTATATCATGCTTATTTTCGGCATTAATAATAAATTCAGAGATATCTATGAAGAGAACATTATATTTATTTATAGAGCTTTTGTACCTAACTGTTTGTGCAATTTGTAAATCATCAAATAAGTAATGGCTATCCAGCTCACAATTATAATATGCAGCTAACATTTTTACTGCCGAAGTTTTGCCAAAACGTCTCGGACGACTTATGCAGACAAGTTTTTTACTAGTATTAAGAAACGAATTGAATATATTTATGAGCATTGATTTATCTACATAATCAGCTGCCTTAACTGTTTCAAAACTGCTTGCACTTACATTCACGTAATGATTCTTCATTTCAGTTCACCTCCGTATCTATTATTATACCATATACCAATCATGAGCAAAGCATATTTTAATACTTCAACCTAATTTTCAGATTTAATCTGTGCACTTATTTTTTGACTTCCTCATTGCTTATTTCACTTTTTTCACTTATTTTGACTTTCTCATATTTTATTTTTGTCTATTTGTTACTTAATTCCTATTATTTTTATGGTAAAAATGGCAGGAATATATTGAATATTTTATTTTAAATTTAAAGTTTATTATTGTTTTTTGGTTTTTACTTAAGCTCTATGCCCGGATACATGCGCTCTGCCAAAAATCTCAAGCCATCCTCCGTGCGGCAGCCTGTTCCATACGTAAAACGCAAGGGAATGCTATATGTCCTTTTATTTTTTATACAAGGCAAATTTTGCAAAGCAGGATTTTCCGTCAGCTTCGTAATGCACTCACCATAATCAGCATGACTGCAAACCACAAACAAAACATCCGGATTCTCCTTAACAACATTTTCAAAGCCTATAACAGCCGGTGTTTCTGACACCTGTCCGCCAATTCTGCTTACCATATCACCAACTAATTTAGTTTTATCATAGCTGATCATAGAACTGATAAACTCCACAATCATAACCTTCGGTTTAGGATAGGCAGCATTTGCTCTATTGATATCATCAATAGTTTTATAGGTGCTGTCCACAATAGCATCAGCCTTAGCGTCAACACGTAAAGCTGCACCTAAGTCACGTACAAACTGCATTTCCTTATCGACAGTTTCCTTGATAATATGCTTGCTGGGCGTATTGGTATTCAAAGGCACGAGCGTCTTAACGCCACGCGTATTCCAATAATCAGTATTGTCCAAGCGGTTTCTAATGAATACACATTGCTGCGCTATAATCAAATCAGGATGCAGACTAGTAACATATTCCATGTTCAGATAACCGCTGGGGCATTTTTTTATTTTTTGAAACTCCTCCCAGTTTTCCTGACGCATAGCATATTTTCTATTATTTTGCGCAACAGCCATCAGAATATTAGGTGCCGCCCCAAGCTGCAGCAGGGTTTCTGTCTCGTTTTCACCAACAACAAGAACTCGCTGCGGTGCCTTATCAAAGATTTGCTTATTGGGCCCTTTGACAAAATAATTATCTACATTAATATTGTTAACTACTACTGGCTTATCCTGCTGCTTTGCCTGCTGTTTATCAACGCTTTGACAGCCTAAGATATTGCAAGCAAGCGCAATAAGAAGACTACTAATAATAATTTTTTTCATCGCTTACCATACCCATAATTTCTACTAATCAACAAATAAATAAAAATCGGAGCACCTATAACCGAAACCACAACGCCTATAGGCACCTCTGAGCCTTCCATAATAGTTCTGCTGGCAACATCGGCACAGACCATAAACAACATGCCTAGCACCGCACTTAAGGGCAACACTTTTTTATAGTTACCGCCGCAAAGCAGACGCGCTATATGAGGTATAACCAGACCGACAAAGCCAATAATACCGCAGTTGTAAACCACCAGCCCGACTACCAGAGCACAAAGCAGAATATAAATCCTGCGCATTCTCGACAAATCATAGCCTAAGGTTACCGAAGCCTCATCTCCCAGCAGCATCAGGTTGAGTATGCGGGAATTTTTGACAAAATATAGCGAGATAAAAAATACAACAGCTAACAGCAGGCCTGTATTGCGCCAATTAGCAGTCTGCAGGCTGCCCATCAGCCAAAAGGTTACACTTTGAATACGCTCTGCATCAGCATAGATTGAAATCAGCAGACTTATGCCAGCTGCGCAAACTGCATTCAACGCCATGCCTGACAGAAGAATTGCTGTCGTGCCTGATTTGCCAAACCTTAAGGATAGCAGAACAATAAATACTGTTACCGCAAGCGCTCCTAAAAATGCAAAATAGCCAACAGCATCAAAACCTGCTACACTGGTAAAGCCTAAAATAATCGCTATAACTGCACCAAGGCCAGCGCCTGAGGAAATGCCCAGCAAATACGGATCCGCTAAGGAATTGCGCATAACAGCCTGCATTACACAGCCGGTTATGCTCAGGCCATAGCCAACCACCGCCGCTAAAACCAATCTCGGCAGACGCAGATAATAGACAACATCGGCCAGAATACTGCCCTCAGCTGTTCCCTGAGCAATTTGCCAAAGTATTTGCGCTGTTTGCTGAAAGCCTATAGAGATAGTGCCCATGCCGATGGTAAAATTTAAAATTCCACAGGCAAGAAGCGCACCGCACATTATTGTACCAATAGTTTTTATTCGCTCCATAATGACCTCAATTTTTATAAGCAATTAAAAGCTTTCCGTCTGCCTTACGCATAACATCGGCTTCTACTTCGTATAGCTCACTAATAAAAGCACTGGTAAAAAGCTCCTCAGGCGTGCCCTGGCCCATTACCTGCCCATTTTTCATAGCAACTATTTCATCACAATACATGGCAGCAATATTCAAATCATGCAGAGCAGCGACAACTGTAAAGCCTTGGCTGCGAATGATGTTTAATAATTGCAGCTGGTATTTTATATCAAGGTGATTCGTCGGCTCATCCAAAATCAGACATTCCGTCTGCTGCGTCAGAGCACGCGCCAGCATAACTCTCTGCTGCTCGCCGCCGCTTAACAAAGAAAAGCTGCTATGCGCAAATTTTTCCATACCGACAACTCGCAAGGCTTCATTAGCAATAGCATAATCCTCTGCGTTATCGTCCTCCATAGAATTTTTATACGGACTGCGTCCCATAAGCACAACGTCGAGCACCTCAAAATCAAAGTTGTAATAATTATGCTGCGCTAAAACAGACTGCAGCTGAGCGCTTTGCTTGACCGTATAATTTTTCAACGGCTGACCGTTGAGATAAACAACACCGCCGTCAGGCTCCAAAACTCGATATATACATTTGAGCATTGTGCTCTTGCCACTGCCGTTAGGACCAATGATGCCTGTAAATTTTTGTCTGGGAAATTCTAGAGAAATATTTTTAAGAATTTCTCGTTCACCAAATTGCACCTTTAATCGTTCGATTTTTATATCCATTTTATTTAGCTCCAAATCTATAATTTTGTTTAAGCATCATGTAAATAAAACAAGGTGCTCCAATCAAGGAAAAGACTACACCTAAAGGAATATCAACGCCTCTAATCAAGGTTCTTGATAAAATATCCATCACTACAGTCACTAGGCCGCCAAAGGCCACAGCAACGGGCAGCAGCTTTTTATGGTTAGAACCAAAAATAAGACGTACAAAATGTGGTACCAAAAGACCGATAAAGCCAATCGTACCAGAATTAAAAACGATAAAACCAACTAAAAGTCCATTCAACAGCAGATAGCGCCTGATATATTTTTTTAAATCCACGCCTAAGGTCATTGCTGCATCATAGCCTGTAAGCATCAGATTCAGAATACGTGTCTGCGTCATAAAATAGCCAGCCAGGCAAACCACAACCGTTAACAAAATCAGCACATTGCCCAGCTTGGCATTGGCGACATTGCCCATCAGCCAGTAGGTTATCGCTTCCATGCCTTCCTTGTTGCGTCCCACAAAGGCGATTAGGCTTGACAGGCTTGCGCATATGGCGCTCACAGCCATACCTGCAAGCAGCAGGTTAGAAGCAGATTTGCTGCGCGAATTATCAGCTATAAAGGTTACCAATAAGGAGATGGCGAACGCTCCAATAAATGCACAAATGCCTATAGCCTGCGAACCCAAAACAGCACCAAGGCCTAAGAAAATGGCACAGGTTGCTCCTAAGGATGCGCCTGAGGACACACCCAAAATATAGGGATCAGCTAAAGGATTTTTTACTACAGCCTGCATAATAATGCCGGATAAGGTCAAGCCCATGCCCACGCAGGCAGCAAGAATAATGCGCGGCATACGCAGCAGCCAGACAACATCAGCTAAATCACTGCTTACATTTGCTGATGCGATAATTCCTGCTTTGGTCAATAAGATTTCTATGATTTCTGCCCAGGCCAGGGAAATGAAGCCTAATTTCAAGCCTAGGATAATCATGCCCAGAATAGCCAGACTCAGCAGCAGGAACAGATATTTAACTTTTATATTTTTGATTTGTGCAGTTATTGCAAAATTCATCATCTATACCCATAAATAATCAAACAGATGGGGAATATCCCCATCTGTTATGATTCAAATCCCTAATTAAAGTTCAAAGTTTGCAGAGAATACTACGGTACGCGGAGCGCCCAGGCATAAGCTGCTGCTACCAGAACGAGCACTCCAATAATCCTTGCCGGCTACATTGTAGCACATCAGATCAAAGGTTACCGGTGTATTATTCAGTTTAGTCTTATAGGAAGCACCCAAATCGTACTTAGCATAGGAAGGAACATCCAGTACGCCATTATTGATTGAAGTGGAACTAAGGTAGGTCATTCTGCCAATAAAGGACAGCTCATCAGTCGGATGATAAATAGCACCTACAGTACCGGACCATTTGGAAGCACCATTGATTTTATTGCCCTTGTAATCCTTGGCATCAAGATACATAGCACCGCCAATCAAATCCCATTTTTTAGCCAGCTGACCGGTAAATGCCCATTCAAAGCCTTTATTTTCCTGCTCGCCATCCTGTACAAGGTATTTAAGCCCACCAACAATTTTATCAATATTGTTAGCTTGAGTAATCTTGAAGGCAGTAAAGGTATTCAGAAAATCTCCTGTTTTTACTTTCACGCCAATCTCATTTTGTTTAGTCTTTGCAGGATCAAGCATTTGTCCTTCATTTTCATAGCCTTTACCAAGAGATACCATAGAACCAGTGCCAAAGCTTTCAGTATGGTCAGCATACACAGTTACGGAATCAGAAATCTTATAGCTTGCTGCAAATGTCGGGCAGATAGCGTCAGAATCTTGATGAGAATTGTCCTTCATAACCTTTTTAACCTTATGACCGTGCAAACCTAAGGTTACCACAAGCTTGTCATCAAGAGCTTTCAATGTATCTACTACATGCCAGCCAGTCATTTGAGTATCTTGGTTATGCGCAGGATCATAGGAAGGTCTAGGTAAGGACGGCCAATGATTAGCTTGATACAAATTACCAGTTCCTGTCCATTTACCAAGACCGCCATTCCATGCAGCATTGTTACTCAAAGCGTATGTATACCAGGTTTTATCTACACCGACTAAATATTCATTTTCTACAGTGCCTAAGTTGAAACTACCCTTCAAACCAGTTCCCACAATTTTTTTAGTAAGATTCAGCGGATAGTTGGTCATATTAATGCTAAAATCACCATTATTGTTAGTGATTTTAGGATTGCCATCTACATAGCCATACCAATCCTCACGATGATAACCAGCATTAAAATATACGCTTAAATTATCATTCAGCTTTTGCTCATGATTCAATGCAGCAATCCAGTTGTCATATTCGTTATAGGACCAGTCCGGTTTATAAATCTTGCCTGCATCAGGAGCATCTGGTAAAGATGTTACAGCTGTGTCAAAGCTAAATGCACCAGGACCGCCCTTATGGTCTGTATGGTCATAAGCAATCAATAAGTTACTCTTAGATTTATCACTCTTTTGATCCAAATTAATAGAAAATGCCTGCTGTTCAAGATTCTCTCCGTCGATAGCAGTGTCGCCATTAATATTGCTTGCAGTAATGCGAATACCATAGCGGTCGTTTTCACCAAAACGACGACCTACGTCGATAGCCTCCTGCATAGAGGAACCACCACGGTAAGCAACCTTCAGATTAGCATTGCCCTCAGCAGAAGCAGCCTTAGATTGAATGTTAACAGTACCGGCAGCAGCTTCAGACAGCGGTGTCGCATTCAAGCCCAAGCTAGGGCCAGAAATAATGCTAACGCTATCAGCCCAGTAATAAGGAATATTTTCCTGACACAACAAGCCAGGAATACCATTTACATAATAGCTATGGCCCGATTGATAAATACCGCGAATGGAAATATCAGTATAAGTACCACCACGATCAGCTCTTACGGAAGGATCAAGAGACAGTGCATCACTAATACCACCATTAGGAGTAGCAAATTTTTCAATAGTTTTATTGCTAATTTCGCTAACAGTCATCGGTGCAGACATAATATCCTGCTTACCGGTCATACCAATGGTTACAACCTCTTTAGCCATCCCCCCCGGAAGAACATCTGCACTTCCTTCAACAACAACCTCATCCAGATTGCCA
>ERZ1026858.1426-NODE-1426-length-12058-cov-8.683579_pt1 | contig 12058 bp, 6 predicted proteins | sample MGYA00380159_ERZ1026858 | MGnify/ENA primary metagenome ERZ1026858 (study PRJEB33269, sample SAMEA4719795) | human gut metagenome | biome: human-associated habitat; feature: organic feature; material: feces | place: Cameroon | collected 2013-10 ... | reverse complement strand
CTGATCCACCGACAACAGCGTCAACGAATTCAAATCCTTTACCTTCATTAGGTTCGAACTTGATCCAAACGTGACCGTACTGACCACGACCACCAGACTGTTTAATGTATTTACCTTCACATTCAGCAGCCTGAGTAATAGTTTCTCTATAAGCAACCTGAGGAGCACCAACGTTTGCTTCTACATGGAATTCTCTCTTTAATCTGTCAACGATGACATCAAGGTGTAATTCACCCATACCAGCGATAATAGTATCACCAGTTTCAGCGTTTGTAGATGTTCTGAAAGTTGGGTCTTCTTCAGCTAATTTAACTAAAGCTTCACCAAGTTTGTTCTGGTCAGCTTTTGTCTTAGGTTCAATTGCTAATTCGATAACTGGTTCTGGGAATTCCATCTTTTCAAGGATAACGAAATCGTTTTCCGCACAAAGAGTATCACCAGTAGTAGTGTTCTTGAAACCTACAGCAGCAGCGATATCACCAGCATATACTTCTTCAATTTCTTTACGTGTATTAGCATGCATTAATAAGATACGACCAAGTCTTTCTTTCTTATCTTTTGTTGAGTTCAATACATATGAACCAGCAGTTGCAGTACCAGAGTATACACGGAAGAAAGTTAACTTACCTACGAATGGGTCAGTCATAACTTTGAATGCTAAAGCTGAGAATGGTTCTTCATCAGATGCATGACGTTCAACTTCATTACCGTCACCATCAACACCCTTGATTGCAGGGATGTCAGTTGGAGCTGGTAAGTAATCAACTACTGCATCTAGCATTGGCTGAACACCCTTATCTTTGTAAGCAGAACCACAAAGAACTGGGAATAATTCAACAGCGATTGTACCCTTACGGATAGCAGCTTTAACATCTTCAATTGCAGGTTCTTCACCTTCAAGAATCTGCATCATTAAGTCATCATCAAATGAAGCAGCAGCTTCTAATAATGCCATATGATATTCTTCAGCCTGATCAACATATTCAGCTGGGATTTCTTTTTCGATTACATCGATACCTTCAGCACCATCGAAATAGACAGCTTTCATCTTTAATAAGTCGATGACACCTTCGAATGTATCTTCAGCACCGATAGGTAACTGTAATGCAACAGCATTAGCACCTAATCTAGAATTTAATGAGTTAAGTGACATGATGAAGTCAGCACCAGTAGCGTCCATCTTGTTTGAGAAAACAATTCTTGGTACGCCATAAGTAGTAGCCTGTCTCCAAACTGTTTCAGTCTGAGGTTCTACACCTGCTTTAGAGTCAAGTACTGTAACAGCACCATCAAGTACACGTAATGAACGTTCAACTTCTACAGTGAAGTCTACGTGGCCTGGTGTATCGATGATGTTAATACGATGTCCTTTCCAGTGAGCAGTAGTTGCAGCAGAAGTGATAGTGATACCACGTTCTTTTTCCTGAACCATCCAGTCCATCTGAGATCCACCATCATGAGTTTCACCGATTTTATGGATTTTACCTGTATAGTAAAGAACACGTTCAGTAGTAGTTGTTTTACCAGCATCGATGTGAGCCATGATACCGATATTACGTGTTTTTTCTAATGGAAATTCACGAGCCATAATTTTCTCCTTTCAAATACTTTTTTATTTAATTTTTATGTAATAAAGATATTACCAACGGAAATGTGCGAAAGCCTTGTTAGCTTCTGCCATTTTATGTGTATCTTCTTTCTTCTTAACAGCAGCACCTGTACCGTTAGAAGCATCGATAATTTCGTTAGCTAAACGATCAACCATTGTATTTTCGTTTCTTAAACGAGAATAGTTAGTTAACCATCTTAAACCTAAAGTCATTCTTCTTTCAGGTGTTACTTCAACTGGTACCTGGTAGTTAGCACCACCAACACGTCTTACCTTTAATTCAAGTACAGGCATGATGTTGTTGATAGCTGCGTCGAATACTTCCATAGCTGGCTTTCCAGTCTTTTCTTCAACTTTTTTGAATGCTTCATATAAGATGTTCTGAGCAACACCTTTTTTACCATCTAACATGATGTTGTTAATAAGCTTAGTGATTGTTTTACTATTGTAAATTGGATCAGGTAAAACATCTCTTTTCGCAATACGTCCTTTTCTAGACATCGGCAAATTCTCCTCTCTCTATTTTATTAATTTGATAATTTATTTCTTAGGCTTTTTAGCTCCGTATAATGAGCGGCTCTGCATACGATCTTTAACACCAGCACAGTCCATAGTACCACGGATAATATGGTAACGAACCCCTGGTAAGTCCTTAACACGACCACCACGAATTAATACAACAGAGTGTTCCTGTAGGTTATGACCGATACCAGGAATGTAAGCTGTAACTTCTAATCCATTTGATAATCTAACACGGGCATATTTACGTAATGCTGAGTTAGGCTTCTTTGGTGTCATTGTAGCAACACGAGTACAAACCCCACGCTTCTGAGGTGAGTTTTCATTAGTTGGTTTCTTTGCTAATGAGTTGTAACCTCTATTTAAAGCTGGAGACTTACCCTTTTTAGTCTTTTCGCTACGTCCTTTTCTTACTAATTGGTTAATTGTAGGCATGATTTTCTCCTTTCTAATTCTAACACACAATTCCGGGTGTTTCACAAATTTGTTTTTATATATGTGCCCTCGACGGACACCTTTGTCAGTATATGACAAATAAAAGTGCTAGTCAACTACTTTTTTTAATTTTTTTGCTAATATTCGGGTAATACTTCTATAACACCGACATAGCTGATATACAAGTATTCTATTTTGTTCTATCTTTTAATCTAAATGCCATCCACCATCATCATGATAGATCATCTGTTTAGTCATTCCACCATCGATACAGATGTTCTCACCATTGATAAATGATGCCTTTGATGAACATAAGAATAAGACCATAGAAGAAATATCCTGAGGATTTCCTACTCTTCCTGCTGGCTGCTGATAAGCATCTGGACCAGTATATGTATTCCCATGTGTATTAATCCATCCTGGAGAGATAGAATTGACTCTTGCCTTTCCTCTTAGACTCATCATTAATGCGTGTGTAAGGGCTGCTATGCCACCTTTTGCAGCTGTATAGCTTTCTGTATTAGCTTGACTCATACGGTCTCTAGAAGACGAAATATTGATGATTACAGCATCTTCATTAAATGAATCTTTGAACAACTTAGTCAAATAAAATGGTGCAGTGACTCCTACAGATAAAGCATACTGAAATTCTTCATAGCTGCATTCATCAATACCACGCATGGGTGGTAATGCATTATTGATGAGATAATCAACATGTCCATACTTTTCAAGTACATAAGCACTGAATGCTTCTAACGTTTCTTTACTTGCGATATCACCAACATAATGATTTCCTTCCGCAATATCAATGATTTCTACAAGAGCTCCTTCTTTCTTGAAGTCTTCAGCTATAGCTTGTCCAATTCCATGTGCCCCGCCAGTCACAACAACTACTTTATCTTTAAACTGCATAATTTGTCTCCTTATATATGAAAACACTATGGATAGTCGTCCATAGTGTTTCTTTCTTATGAATTAAGCGTCGTGATGAGCAGAAACGAATTCTTCTGCTTCGTCAAACATTGTAGATTCAGGAGTGAAGTTTTCAGCTTCTTCTCTTGATTTTTCAAGTTCAGCCTGCTGAGTAGCTTCTTCTTCCTCTCTCTTGATTGTTTCTTCAGACTTTAAAGGTCCTCTTAAGCCAGTACCTGCTGGTAATAGCTTACCGATAATAACGTTTTCTTTTAGACCCTTAAGTGGATCAACTTTACCTCTGATAGCAGCATCAGTAAGAATTCTTGTAGTTTCCTGGAATGATGCAGCTGATAACCAAGAATCAGTTTCTAATGAAGCCTTAGTGATACCAAGTAAGATTGGTCTACCTACAGCTGGATGTTTACCTTCCTTAAGAACCTGTCTGTTTAATTCAGTGAAGTTCTTAACTGAAACATGTGAACCTGGTAATGCAGTTGTATCTCCACCTTCTACGATCTTCATTCTTCTCATCATCTGCTGGATGATGATTTCGATATGCTTATCAGAAATTTCGATACCCTGTAATCTATATACCTGCTGTACTTCTTTTAAGATGTAGTTTTCTACAGCTTCTGCAGAAGCAACAGATAATAATTCTTTTGGAGAGATAGAACCTTCAGTGATCTTATCACCTGGTTCAACGATATCTCCTTCTGAAACAGCTACTTTTGCACCAATTGGTGTTAAGTAAGTCTTAGTTTCAAGATCATTTGCGACAGTAACTTCTGAACGCTGGTTGTTATGGTCACCCTGTGTAGTAATTGATGAAACATGTCCATTGATTTCAGAAATAATTGATTTAGCCTTTGGAACACGTGCTTCAAACAATTCCTGGATACGAGGAAGACCCTGAGTGATATCGGCGTCACCGGCAACACCACCCATGTGGAATGTACGCATTGTAAGCTGAGTACCTGGTTCACCGATTGACTGTGCAGCCATGATACCGATTGTTTCACCAAGTAATACTTCCTGACCAGTTGCTAAGTTTAGACCGTAACACTTACGGCAGATACCAGTCTTAGACTTACATCCGAAGATGTTTCTGATTTCTACTGTCTTAATACCAGCATCAGACACTGCTTTTGCTGATTTTTCAGTCATTAATTCATTTGCATGAACAATGATTTCTCCAGTTGCTGGATCAACGATATCTTTTAATGAAGTACGTCCAACAAGTCTGTCTACTAATGGTACGATGATGTTACCATCAGCTGTATTGATTAATGCAGATACTTCGAATCCCTTATCAGTATGACAATCGTCTTCTGTGATAATAACTTCCTGAGCTACATCGACAAGACGTCTTGTTAAGTAACCTGAATCGGCAGTCTTTAAGGCTGTATCTGTAGAACCTTTACGAGCACCATGTGTAGAGATGAAGAATTCTGATGCAGTTAAACCTTCACGAAGGGCAGACTTGATAGGAAGTTCGATAGTTTCACCCTTAGGGTTACTCATCAATCCACGCATACCTACAAGCTGAGTGAAGTTAGAGATGTTACCACGGGCACCTGAATCTGACATGATGAAGATTGGGTTATCACGGTCAGCTTCGAACTCTTCTTTAACGATACCAGTAACTTCTTCTTTAACGTCATTCCATAATTTGATTACGGCTGTATAACGTTCATGTTCTGTTAATTTACCTTTGTTGTATAACTTCTTGATGACTTCAAGATGTTCATCTGCATCATCAAATAAGTGATACTTATCCTGAGGAATCTGGATATCATAAGCTGATACTGTAATACCAGCGATAGTTGAATAATAGAATCCCTGATTCTTTAATCTATCAAGCATGACATGGATTTCATCAATTGGACAAATCTTGAAGTATTCATCGATGATTGCTCCAAGAGTCTTCTTAGTGAACTGCTTGATTAAAGGCTGATTCTTAATGTGTTCCTTGATATCTGTACCATAAGGTAAGAAATACTTCATAGGAGTTGCTTTTAAGCTTGCCTTATCTGGGTCATTTAAGTATGGGAATTCACCTTCGAAGATCTGGTTGAAGATGATCTTACCAACTGTAGTGACTAAGTACATGTTGTTCTGTTCTTCAGTGAATGTCTTATTCTTTAATGCAGAAGCACGAATCGCAATTCTTGTATGTAAGTTAACAGTCTTATTGTAGTAAGCCATTAATACTTCGTTTACATCTGCGAATACTGTACCTTCACCAATCTGGTCTGCTTTTTCTGTTGTTAAGTAATAGTTACCAAGCACCATGTCCTGTGATGGAGTAACGATAGGTTTACCATCTTTTGGACCAAGGATGTTTCTAGAACCAAGCATTAACTGTCTTGCTTCCTGAATAGCTTCTTCACCTAATGGTGCATGGATGGCCATCTGGTCACCATCGAAGTCGGCATTGAATGCTGGACATGCTAATGGGTGAAGACGAATTGCACGACCTTCTACTAGCTTAGGTTCGAAAGCCTGGATACCTAATCTATGTAATGTAGGGGCACGGTTAAGTAATACTGGATGATGTTTGATAACATCTTCAACGATTGGCCAGATCTTATCATCCATCTTATCAATCATACGTTCAGCTGCTTTGATATTAGTCGCTAATTCGTTTCTTACTAATCCAGAGATAACGAATGGCTTGAATAAGTTAACAGCCATTTCTCTTGGAATACCACACTGGTACATCTTTAATGTAGGTCCTACAGCGATAACTGAACGTCCAGAGTAGTCTACACGCTTACCAAGTAAGTTCTGTCTGAAACGTCCCTGTTTACCTTTAAGTGTATGAGATAGAGATTTTAATGCTCTTCCTCCAGCACCTGTAATAGGCTTAGAACGTCTACCATTATCGATTAAAGCATCTACAGATTCCTGAAGCATACGCTTTTCGTTCTGTACGATGATGCTAGGTGTACCTAATTCTAATAATTTCTTTAAACGGTTGTTACGAGTGATGACACGTCTATATAAGTCGTTTAAGTCACTTGTCGCAAAACGACCACCGTCAAGCTGAAGCATTGGTCTTAGATCAGGTGGAATAACTGGAAGAACATCCATGATCATCCATTCTGGCTGGTTATTAGAACTTCTGAATGCATCAATTGCTTCAAGTCTCTTTAATAACTTCTGTCTCTTCTGACCCTGAGCTTCTTTTAACTGATTTTCTACATCTTCAAGTTCAGCATCTAAGTCAACCTTCTGTAATAAGACCTTGATCGCTTCGGCACCGATCTTAGCCTGGAACTGACCACCGAACTTTTCAACACAGCTACGGTAATCTCTTTCAGATAATACCTGCTTGTATTCAAGTGGTGTAGAACCTTTATCAGTAACAACGTAAGATACGAAGTAGATGATTTCTTCTAACTGTTTAGGTGACATATCAAGGATAAGTCCCATACGAGATGGAACTCCCTTTAAATACCAGATATGTGCAACTGGAGTGGCTAATTCGATATGACCCATTCTTTCTCTTCTTACTGAAGAACGAGTGACTTCGACACCACAACGGTCGCAGACAACACCTTTATATCTTACTTTCTTATATTTACCACAAGCACATTCCCAGTCCTTAGTTGGACCAAAGATTCTTTCACAAAATAAACCATCTTTTTCAGGCTTCTGTGAACGATAGTTGATTGTTTCAGGTTTTTTGACTTCGCCATATGACCATTCACGAATCTTCTCAGGAGAGGCTAAACCGATCTGAATTGCTGAAAAATTATTATTCTCTGCCATTATTCTTCCTCCTCACCGCTTTTTCCAAATAATCCTTCGATGATATCATCGACTGATTCTGGTGCTTCATCATCATCGAAGCTGTCTTCTACGATATCATCTTCACCTTCGGCTACGAATTCTTCGTCAGTTTCAACTTCGTCTTCTTCTTTTTCTTCTGCATCATCATTTTCTTCATCTTCTTTTGACTTCTTAGGCGCATCGAATGAACGAGGGAAACGACGATCTTCATCTTCGATATTACCTACATTGATTTCATTACCTTCATCATCTAATAGACGAATATCTAATGCCAATGCCTGTAATTCTTTCTTTAATACTCTGAATGATTCAGGTAATCCTGGTTCAGGTAACTTCTGTCCCTTAACAATTGCTTCATAAGTCTTAACACGTCCTACAACGTCATCTGACTTAACTGTTAAGATTTCACGTAATGTATATGCTGCACCATAAGCTTCAAGTGCCCATACTTCCATTTCCCCGAATCTCTGACCACCGTTCTGAGCTTTACCACCAAGTGGCTGCTGAGTAACAAGTGAGTAAGGACCAACTGATCTAGCATGTAACTTATCATCAACCATGTGACATAACTTGATCATGTACATGATACCAACTGATACTTCGTTATCGAAATATTCACCAGTTTTACCAGAAATAACTTTCTGTTTACCATTTTCTGGCATACCAGATTCTTTCATGATATTTTCTAAGTCTTTAGAGTTAATACCATCAAAGGCTGGAGTTGCGAAATACTGACCACCTAACTGTCTAGCGGCATAACCTAAGTGTAATTCTAATACCTGACCGATGTTCATACGAGATGGTACACCTAATGGGTTAAGCATGATATCAAGTGGAGTACCGTCCTGTAAATGAGGCATATCTTCTGTTGGTAAGATCTTAGAGATGACACCCTTGTTACCGTGTCTACCTGACATCTTATCCCCTTCAGAAATCTTACGCTTCTGAACGATATATACTTTGATAACTTTATTTACACCTGGCTGTAAATCGTCTCTTTCAACTTCCTTATAAGCTAATGAATTTGCTTCACCATACTTATTTTCAGTCTTTCTTTCTTTACCTCTACGAGTGAATACTCTGACACGATGAACGATACCAGAACCACCATGAGGTACTCTTAATGAGTTATCTTTAACTTCTCTAGATTTTTCACCAAAGATAGCTAATAATAGTTTTTCTTCTGCAGATAATTCTGCCTGTCCTTTAGGAGTAACTTTACCTACTAAGATATCGCCTTCCTTAACTTCAGCACCAACACGGATAATACCGTTTTCGTCTAAGTTAGAACGAGCATCTTCCCCTACGTTAGGGATATCTCTTGTAATTTCTTCAGGACCTAACTTTGTATCACGACATTCAATTGAATATTCCTGAATGTGGATAGAAGTATAGTAGTCTTCTTTAACAAGCTTTTCATTCATGATGACAGCATCTTCGTAGTTATAACCATTCCATGTCATGAAACCTACAAGAACGTTCTGTCCTAAAGCTAATTCGCCCTGTTCCATAGCTGGTCCATCAGCAAGAACCTGACCCTTAAGAACATGTTCACCAGCCATAACAATTGGACGGTGGTTGATACATGTACCAGCGTTAGATACAGTGAACTTTAATAACTTATATGTCTTTTCGCCACTTTCACCTTCAACGATGATCTTCTTAGCGTCAACATATTTAACAGTTCCTTCTTCTTTCGCAACAACTGCAGCACCAGAGTCTCTTGCAGCCTGGAATTCCATACCTGTTCCTACATAAGGAGCATGAGGGTTTAATAGAGGTACAGCCTGTCTCTGCATGTTACATCCCATAAGGGCACGAGTCGCATCATCGTTTTCCAAGAATGGGATACATGAAGATGCTACTGATACGATCTGTTTAGGTGAGATATCGATATAGTCGATTTCTTCTGGCTTAGCCATGATGTTTTCACCTAAATGACGTGAAATAACCTGTTCATCAATGATACGGTCATTTTCATCAGTCTTAACTTTTGCCTGGGCAATAATATAGTTCTTTTCTTCATCTGCTGTTAAATAGCGAATATCATTTTCATCAATAACGCAGTTATTTACTTTACGATATGGAGTTTCAATGAATCCATATTCATTTACTTTAGCATAAGATGCAAGTGTAGAAATCAACCCGATGTTAGGACCTTCTGGTGTTTCGATTGGACAGATTCTACCATAGTGTGATGGATGGACGTCACGTACTTCATAACCTGCACGGTCTCTTGATAAACCACCAGGACCTAAGGCAGAAAGACGTCTCTTGTTTGTTAATTCGGCAAGTGGGTTGATCTGGTCCATGAACTGAGATAACTGTGAACTTGCGAAGAATTCTTTGATTGCAGCAGTTAATGGACGGATGTTTGTTAATGACTGTGGAGTCATAGAATCATCTTCAGCTAAAGACATTCTTTCCTTAACTACTCTTTCCATACGTGATAACCCGATACGGAACTGGTTCTGAACTAATTCACCAACAGTTCTAACACGTCTGTTACCTAAATGGTCGATATCATCTAATAAACCAATACGGCTCATTAAAGACACTCTGTCTTCAGCTGCTAAGTCCTGAGAATCATAGATATCAACAAGGTTAAGCATATATGAATATGCTGCGATAAAGTCTGAAATAGTGACAAACTTACTATCTAATGAAAGATCAGTACCGATTACTCTCATCTTGATAGATTTTGATTCATCTGTATATACATCTAAAACCTGAATAGTGTGGTTAGAATGCATATTTTCGTTAGTTTTGATTTCTCTTGTATGTGCACCTGCTTCAAATACTGGCTTTAAGATTTCTAATTTATCTTTAGTAATCTTAGTACCTTCAGTCATTACAACGTTACCATCAACGTCAACAACATCTTCAGCAAGAACACGATCCGCAATACGATCTAATAAGCTTAATTTCTTACGTAGCTTAAAACGACCTGCTTTTGCTAGATCATAACGTTTTGGATCGAAGAAACGCGCAAATAGTAATGAGTTAGCACCATCTAAAGTAGCTGGTTCACCTGGTCTCAATTTACTATAAATTTCCATCAACGCATCATCAGTGTTATGTGTTGGATCCTTTTCAAATGTATTGTAGAGGAACTGGTGTTCTCCGAAAACTTCAATAATATCTTCATTTGAAGAAAGTCCTAGAGCACGTAAAAGAATAGTACCTGGAATCTTCTTCTGACGGTCAATACGAACATTTAGAACATCCTTGGCATCATTTTCGAATTCAAGCCAAGTACCACGAGATGGGATCACCTGTCCATTGAAGACAGTCTTACCAATCTTGTCTGTTCCATTACCAAAATAAGCTCCTGGAGAACGAACTAACTGTGAAACGATAACACGTTCTGCACCATTAACAACAAATGTACCTGAATCTGTCATTAATGGGAAATCACCCATAAATACTTCACTTGTCTTGATTTCTCCAGTTTTCTTGTTTACAAGACGTAAAGTAGCACGCAAAGGAGCTGCATAGATTGCATCTCTTTCTTTACTTTCATCTGCATCAAATTTAGGCTCATCAAAACGACAGTCAACAAACTCCAATGATAATGTGTCGTTAAAATTTGTGATAGGATAAATATCCTCAAATACTTCTCTTATACCTTTTTCCTGAAACCACTTAAATGAATCTGTCTGAATTTCGACAAGGTTAGGTAGTTTCAAAGAACCACTAATACGAGAATAATTGCGTCGCTTAATGCGGCTTTCTGCAGTTCTTACATTCTTTTCCAAAATCCGTTCCACTCCTTTTTTAATCTCTATCTGCAAGCTAAAAAGGGTCAAAATGACCTGCTTTTATACATGAGTAGGCATTTTAGTATACTAGCACAAGGGTACTTTTGTGTCAACCCAAAAAGGGAAATTTATACAATTTCCCTATAGTTCATTATTTAATTGATTGAATTATGTAATAGCCCTTATTTCGCTTCAATACTTCCGCATTTCCAAAAACTTCTTCCATGCATTTCTTAGCACTTGGTGCACCCTGCTTCTTTTGAATTACAATCACAAGGCGACCATTCTTATTCAAGTGTGAATAACTTTCCTTAAGAATAGCAGTCACAACACTCTTACCAGCACGAATTGGTGGATTAGAGATGATCATATCAAATGTCTTCTCTACATTCTCATATGCATTACTTTCATATACATGCATATCTTCTAAATGATAATCTTCAATTGTCTGCTTCGCAAGATCCATTGCACGTCTATTGACGTCAACCATATCAAATGCAACATCTGGATGGACCATCTTTAAGCTGATGCTTAAAGCACCATATCCACACCCTACATCCAATACTGATTTTACACCTTCTAGATTAACGGTGTCAAGTAGAGTTCTTGAACCGAAATCTACGCTATCCTTAGAGAAAACACCACGGTCACTATGAAAGTCAATAGAATGTCCTTGATAATCGAAGTGAATTATTGAAGGTCTGCTTTCTATTTCATCATTTGTATAATAGTGTGACATTCTCATTCCTCATAAGAAAAAAGCCCTAAGATAGGGCTTTTATAATTTGTGTTTTATTAAATTACTTTAATTCAACAACAGCACCAGCAGCTTCTAAAGTTTCCTTTAACTTAGCACCTTCTTCAGCTGGTACGTCTTTCTTGATTTCAGATGGAACCTTGTCAACTAAGCCCTTAGCTTCAACTAGTCCTAAACCAGTGATTTCTCTAACAGCCTTGATAACTTTAACCTTTGTAGGTCCAACTCTGTCTCTTATACACATCTGACGCTGCCGACGATCTACTC
>ERZ1026858.1425-NODE-1425-length-12060-cov-15.838484_pt1 | contig 12060 bp, 8 predicted proteins | sample MGYA00380159_ERZ1026858 | MGnify/ENA primary metagenome ERZ1026858 (study PRJEB33269, sample SAMEA4719795) | human gut metagenome | biome: human-associated habitat; feature: organic feature; material: feces | place: Cameroon | collected 2013-10 ... | reverse complement strand
TGCGACCACCTGTTCCCAAAACAGGAGCGCTACCGGGCTGCGCTACACCCCGCTTTCTTCTCACAATGAAATTACTTCTTTACAGTAAGCATCATTTCTGAATTGCGGGTGCAAAGGTACAACATTTTTCTTATTCCACCAAATTTTTCAGCAACTTTTTTTGTAAAAAAATGCATTTATTCAGTTTTTTCCTAAAAAAAGGGCAACTTCCGAAGAAATTGCCCCTTTATACCTTATTACATATGACGATTGATGAATTTTCAGCAACCGCATTGTTTTGCTATTACGCCTTGATGATACCTTCCTCTACGAAAATCTTCTTCAAGATCTCAACAGCCTTCTCTACCTGCTCTTTTGTATGAGTAGCCATAAGAGCAAAACGCACCAATGTGTCCTGAGGAGCACATGCTGGTGGGATAACAGGATTGATGAACACACCTGCATCGTAAGCCAGCTTGGTAACAACGAATGTCTTCTCTGCATCACGAACGTAGAGAGGAATGATAGGACTCTCAGTCTCACCAATCTCGAAACCCTCCTCACGGAAACGCTTCAAAGCATAGTTGGTAACATCCCACAGATTCTCAAAACGCTCTGGCTCATTCTGAATGATGTGGAGTGCCTCAAGCGCTGCTGCTGTAGCTGCTGGAGTGTTGGATGCACTGAAGATGTAAGTACGGCAGTTGTGACGGAGGAAATTGATGGTATCCTTATCTGATGCGATGAAACCACCGATAGATGCCAGACTCTTAGAGAAGGTACCCATGATGAGATCTACCTCATCGGTCAGACCGAAATGATCGCAGACACCACGTCCCTGCTTACCAAACACGCCAAGGCCATGAGCCTCATCTACCATGATAGAGCAGTTGTACTTATGCTTCAACTTCACGATCTCTGGCAAGTTAGCCAAATCGCCCTCCATAGAGAACACGCCATCCACAACGATGAGCTTGACTGCATCCTCAGGAAGCTTAGAGAGCACGCGCTCCAAATCTTCCATATCGTTGTGCTTGTAGTGAAGCTGGGTAGCGAATGAAAGACGACGGCCATCTACGATACTGGCATGATCACGGTCGTCACAGATGATATAATCACCGCGGCCTACAACACATGCCAACACGCCCTGGTTTACAGAGAAACCAGTAGAGAAGCACAATGTCTCATCCTTGCCCATAAACTCAGCAAGCTCTTTTTCGAGCTGCACATGCAAATCGAGTGTACCATTGAGGAAGCGGCTACCAGCACAGCCAGAGCCGTACTTGTCGAGAGCAGCCTTAGCTGCATCGATAACTCGCTGATCATTAGTCAAACCCTGGTAAGCATTAGAACCGAACATCAGGATCTTATGACCATCGATGTCAGTTACCTCTGTCATCTGCTTACTTGTGATCTCACGGAAGTATGGATACACACCGGCTTCCATATACTTCTGAGGTACACGATAATTCTTGTATCTTTCTTGTAATTGTCCCATTATAATAGGTGTACTTTATTTCTATTTTAATTTATTTTCTAGTTTCAGGCTGCAAAGATACAAAAAAAGATTAATAAAACCGCTTTTTTCCTAAGAAAGTTTACTTTTATGCTTTTTTTAGTAGATATTTCTTGCCATTTTAGGGATTTTTATTACTTTTGCAATTTAAAAAACAATTTCTTGACTAAGATATGAAAAAAAAGATAGTTTTCATCATGAACCCGATTTCTGGAACCAGCAGCAAAGCAGCGGTTCCCAGTTTGATAGATTCTACTTTGGACAAGGAGCAGTTCGAGTACGAGATAAAAATGACTGAAAGACCAGGACACGCCTCAGAACTGGCAGCCGAAGCCAGAGACAACCATGCAGACATTGTGGTTGCTGTAGGTGGCGATGGTACCGTGAACGAGGTGGCCCGTTCCCTCGTCCATTCCGACTCAGCATTAGGCATTCTGCCTTGCGGCTCAGGAAACGGCCTGGCGCGCCACCTGCTGTTGCCAATGAACTTGAAGAAGAGCATTGAGATCATCAACGCCTGCGAAATACACGACCTTGACTACGGAGTCATCAACGAATACCCATTCTTCTGCACTTGCGGAATGGGCTTCGATGCCTTTGTCAGCATGAAGTTTGCAGAAAGCGGAAAGCGTGGGCCGATCAGCTATGCAGAGAACATCCTGAGAGAAGGCTTAAAATATGAGCCTGAAACATATACTCTGGAGGATGAGACAGGAACAAAACAATATAAAGCGTTTCTCATCTCATGCGCCAACGCTTCCCAATACGGCAACAACGCCTATATTGCTCCACAGGCATCTATGAGCGATGGATTGATGGATGTGGTCATCATGGAACCGTTTGATGTCATCGAAGCCTCACAGGTTAGTTTCGATATGTTCAACAAAACCCTCGACAAGAACTCGAAGATCAAGTCTTTCCGTTGCAAGAAGCTCCACATCACCCGCAGCAAGCCAGGTGTCATCCATTATGATGGCGACCCTGTGATGACCGGCGCCGACATAGATGTGCACATGGAAGAAAAAGGCATCAAGATGATTGTAAATCCGTTTGCAGACAAGAGTGTGCGCAAGCCGAACGTCATCCAATCAGCCTTTGCCGATTTCTTCAACGACATCAATGTTGTACGCGATGACATTCACAAAGACATACAGCGCCAAAGCAAACGAGTAGGAGCCATCAGCAAGCTCGTACAGAGAAAGCTGAACCTCTAGCTCTTACCAGATATAGAATTCTTCCGTAATTTTCGCATACCACTCTGACCGGTTCCCCTCGGAATCGGTCATTGTTTTTATAGTATTTTCCATTCCATTATACCGATGTTTTGCAAATGACAGAAGATAACGTTTCGGCTGTTTGCGCTCTACAGTCTTAACGCCACACTGCCGGATAAGATAAAAACCTAGCATACAAGCTTCCGACACAACCACCTCAAGAACCTCTGAAGGAACAATCACGGAAAAAACGCCATCATCACTCAGTAGCATTTTTGCACCCCTGAAAAGATCCCTGAAAGGCAAACTATCCGTATGGCGGGCCATCGTACGTTTACTGTCTGGATTTTTTAGACTATTCAAGAAGAAAGGAGGATTGCTTACGATTGCATCAAAAGACTCCTCAGAATGAAAGTCCTGCAATCTGCAACACTCTATTCCGACGCGATCAGCAAAAGGACTTGCCGCCACATTCTCTGCAGCCTCCTCACAAGCCTCTCCATCCATATCAATACCCAGCACCTGCGCCTCTGGGAAGCGCTGCGCCATCATCAGCGAAATGAGTCCGGTCCCCGACCCGATATCCAAAATGCGTTTACCGCCAGGTGCCCATGCTCCCAGCAACACACCATCCGTTCCCACCTTCATGGCGCAACGCTCCTGATGAATCTCAAATTGTTTGAATTTAAATCCTGTCATAGTTTTACTTTTAAGATAGTAACGCAAAAATCAGCATTTTATTACAGTCTTCTTGCTTATATTAATAATAATATCTAATAAAGAGGTGATTTTCGGAAAAAACGATGGGATTCTCGGCAAAAATCACTAACTTTGCACCCTATAAGCATATATTCAAGAGAATATGCACTCCAAAAAGTGTTTATCAAAATAGAACAGAAATTCATATACACCCCAAAAAGTGTTTATCAAATAGAATATGAACAGAAATTCGAATACACAAATCCAGATGATAGCCGACTTTGAGGGCGATGCATCCGTATTGATACAAGAAAGGGAGGCAGGAATCTATCCTACCCTCTGCACTCGCGACCTGGTGGTTTTTCCATCCGTGCTTACTCCTATCTTGATAGGCAGGGCGGAAAGCAAGGAGCTGGCAAACATGCTGGAGCAAAATCCAGAAACAGTATTCTGCATCTTTTGCCAGAAGCATGCGGACATAGACTCACCTAATCAGGAAGACTTGTACGAAACCGGAACATTTGCCAAGCTGATGAGAGTCATCAACATGCCAAACGAAGAGCACCAGAAGACCATCATCGTGCAGGGTTTAGGCCGATGCAAGCTGAAGAAGATAGTAGATAAGGATCCATTCTATCTTGCAGATGTAGAAAGTCTGCCAGAGACCTGGCCTACCGAAAAGGAAGCCAAGGATCCTATGTTCAAGGCATTGACCCAAACTTTCTTCGAGGAATCTATCAAATTCATTCAGTACAATGAGAACATTCCAAACGAGGCTGTCTATGCGATCAATGAGATTACCAATCGCTTCGTGAAATGCAACTTCATCTGCACCTCCCTCCCTTTTACGGCAGAAGACAAGATCAAGATGCTGGAACAGGAGAAGCTGTCAGAGCGACTGATAGAGGCACTCAAGGCCTTGCACAAGGAGCAGAAACTGCTCTACCTGCAAAATGAAATCAGGAACAAGACGCAGTTTGATCTCGACGAGCAGCAGAAGGAATATTACCTGAAGCAGCAGATCAAGAACATCAAGGAAGAGCTGGGCGAAGGCGAAAGCAGTCCGGAAAAGAAGGAGCTGCTCGAAAAAGCCAAGACCAAGAAATGGAACGAGGCAACCCAGAAGGTTTTTCAGAAAGAGTTGGCCAAACTCGACAACATCCATCCTCAGAGCCCAGACTACCCTATCCAGCTCAACTATCTGCAGACGCTGGTAGATTTGCCTTGGGGCGAATACACCGAGGATGACCTCAGCCTGTCTCATGCCCAGAAGATTCTCAACCAGGACCACTACGGCATGGAGAAAGTAAAGGAACGCATCCTGGAATATCTTGCCGTAAGATCCCTGAAGGGTGGAATGCAGAGTCCGATTCTCTGCCTCTATGGTCCTCCGGGAGTCGGCAAGACCAGTCTGGGCAAGAGCATTGCCAAGGCCATGAAGCGCAAATACGTAAGAATGTCTCTGGGAGGTCTGCACGACGAAGCCGAGATTCGCGGTCACCGCCGCACTTATATCGGAGCCATGCCTGGCCGCATTGTCAAGAACATCCTCAAGGCAGGCAGCAGCAACCCAGTCTTCATCCTCGATGAGATAGACAAGGTTTCAGCCAACAACCACCAGGGTGATCCAGCGTCAGCCTTGCTTGAAGTACTCGACCCTGAGCAGAACAACACCTTCCACGACAATTACCTGGATGTGGATTACGATCTCTCTAAGGTTCTCTTCATCGCAACCGCCAATGACATCAGCTCAATCCCACGTCCTTTGCTCGACCGAATGGAGCTCATCGAAGTAGGCGGCTACATTACGGAGGAGAAGATAGAGATTGCCAAGCGCCACCTGATTCCGAAGGAATTGGAGAATACAGGTCTCGACAAATTCACCCCGAAGGTAAGCTTCAACAAGGCAGCCATCGAGGGCATCATCGAGCACTACACCCGAGAAAGCGGTGTGCGCCAGCTCAAGAAACAGATCAATAAGGGACTGCGCAAGATGGCCTACAAGCTCGCCTATTCCAAGGAATTGGAGAAGCCATCCATCACCGCAGCAGACCTGAAGGAGATTCTCGGCACCGCCCCATTCACCCGCGACATCTATCAGGGCAACGATTATGCCGGAGTAGTAACAGGACTTGCATGGACCTCTGTGGGCGGAGAGATTCTCTTTATCGAAACCTCTCTGAGCAAGGGACGACAGGGCAAGCTTACCCTGACCGGTAATCTGGGAGATGTGATGAAGGAATCGGCAGTCATCGCCCTGGAATACATCAAGGCGCATATCGACCTGCTGGGCGTGGATTACCGCATCTTTGAAAACTGGAACATCCATATCCACGTACCTGAAGGAGCAACGCCAAAAGACGGTCCTTCGGCAGGTATTACCATTGCCACCAGTATCGCTTCGGCCATCACCCAGCGCAAGGTTCGCAAGAACATAGCCATGACGGGCGAGATTACCCTTCGCGGCAAGGTGCTCCCAGTGGGAGGCATCAAGGAGAAGATCCTGGCAGCCAAGCGTGCCGGCATTACAGACATCGTGATCTGCAAGGAAAACAAGAAGAACATCCTCGACATTCCTGAAAAGTATCTCAAGGGCGTAGAGTTCCATTACGTAGAAGATGTAGCAGATGTCTGGGAGTTTGCCCTCACTGACGAGAAGGTAAAGCACCCTATCGACTTCACCATTCCTGAAAATGACAAAAAAGAAAAGAAATGAAATTTGAACTACAAGTAACAGATAAGGCAAGCGATGCTCGCACCGGCATCATCACCACCGACCACGGACAGATCAAGACTCCGATCTTCATGCCTGTGGGAACTGTGGGCAGCGTAAAGGGTGTACATTTCGAAGAATTGCGCCAGCAGGTAAAGGCCCAGATCATCCTGGGAAACACCTACCATCTCTACCTGCGCCCGGGACTCGAAGTCATCAAGGCGGCAGGCGGACTGCATAAGTTCAACGGCTGGGACCGTCCTATCCTCACCGACAGCGGCGGTTTCCAGGTATTCTCGCTTACCGGAATCCGCAAGCTCAGAGAAGAGGGCTGCGAGTTCCGTTCGCACATCGATGGCAGCAAGCACTTCTTCACTCCAGAGAACGTGATGGATACAGAGCGCATCATCGGTGCCGACATCATGATGGCTTTCGATGAGTGTCCTCCCGGACAGAGCGACTTTATGTATGCGAAGAAGAGTCTGGAGATGACCCAGCGCTGGCTCGACCGCTGCATCAAGCGCTTCGACGAGACAGAACCTCTCTACGGTTATCAGCAGAGCCTCTTCCCTATCGTCCAGGGTTGTACTTTCCCAGAGCTGCGCCGCGAAGCAGCCAAGTACATTGCCGACAAGGGAGCCGACGGAAATGCCATCGGCGGTCTTGCCGTAGGCGAGCCTACCGAGGTGATGTACGAGATGATCGAGGTGGTGAATGAGATTCTTCCAAAGGACAAGCCTCGCTATCTGATGGGCGTAGGAACTCCCCAGAACCTGCTCGAGGCCATCGAGCGCGGTGTTGATATGTTCGACTGCGTAATGCCAACCCGCAACGGCCGCAATGCGATGCTCTTTACCTATAATGGTACGATGAACATGCGCAACAAGAAGTGGGAGATGGATTTCAGTCCAGTGGATCCAGACGGCTGCGACATCGACCAGATAACCACCAAGGCCTACCTGCACCATCTCTTCAAGGCCCAGGAGCTCCTTGCCATGCAGATTGCCAGCATCCACAACCTGTCGTTCTATCTCCGTCTCGTTACAGATGCACGCCACCATATCGAGCAGGGCGACTTCGTAGAGTGGAAACGCTCTATCATCGATCAGCTCGGCCGACGAATCTAGCTTGAGCGTTGAGCATTGAACTTTATAGGATGCTCCTATACATATTTTACATTAAATGATGAAAGATTATAAATACATCAGAAAACATCGCAGACTGCTCAAGATGGGCAGAGCCTTCGAATCTCGCTTCGGCTGGCTCATTGCCATCCTGCAGCGCATAGCCCGCATTCTAGGCTGGATCGGGCACAAGCTGCGATTCCTCAGGGTGCTCAGGTATCTCAACCCACTGAGATACATCAAGCGGTTAGACTGGTACATTATCAAGAAGTTCGTAGGCTACTACTTCTTCTCGATTGCACTGATCATCTCCATCTCCATCGTGTTCGACTTCAATGAGAACCTGGCGAAGTTCACGGAGTATCATGCACCGGCCAAGGCCATCATCTTCGATTATTATGCCAACTTCATCCCTTACTTCGCCAACCTCTTCAGTGCGTTGTTCGTGTTTGTGGCGGTCATCCTCTTCACGTCGAAGCTGGCAGGCAACTCTGAAATCATCGCCATTCTGGCATCAGGTGTTTCCTTCAAGCGACTCCTTCGTCCTTACCTCATCACCTGCATCATGCTCTCTGCCTTGAGCTATGTACTCTCTGCCTACGTGATTCCTCACGGCACGGTAGTACGCCAAAACTTTGAGACGATGTACAAGAACAAGAAGAAGAATACTTCTGCCGAAAACGTACAGCTACAGGTAGATAAGGGCGTGATTGCCTATATGCAGCACTACGACAACAACTCGAAGCGAGGTTACGGATTCTGTCTCGACAAGTTCCAGGACAAGAAACTCGTAAGCCACCTTACGGCGATGGAGATTCAGTATGATACGATCTCCGACAGCAAATACCACTGGAAACTGAGCAACTGGAAGGTGCGCCAGCTGAAAGGTATGAAGGAGCACATCACCAGCGGAGCACAGAAGGATACGCTGATTACGATGGAACCTACCGACCTGGTTTATTCCAAGGGTCAGCAGGAAACCTTCACCAGTCCGGAACTGAAGGAGTATATTTCCAAGCAGATCAACCGCGGTTCGGGCAATGTGGTGCAGTATCAGGTAGAATACCACAAGCGCATCGCCGCCTCGTTTGCCTCCTTCATCCTCACCATCATCGGAGTGTCGCTTTCATCGCGCAAGCGTAAGGGAGGAATGGGCTTATCTTTGGGAATCGGTCTTGCACTGAGCTTCGGCTACATCATGCTGCAAACCGTATCGGCAACCTTTGCCATCCAGGCAAACTTCCCTCCGGCACTTGCAGCCTGGTTGCCAAACATCATCTTCGCCTTCGTTGCCTACTTCTGCTACCGCAAGGCTCCGAGGTAATTAAACATTGAAACAAAGAACCTTGACCATTGGAACGGATGAAGATCCATCCGGCTCAATGGTCAACAAAAGAAAGGAAAAGAATGTATTTCGACGAATTAGATTTGAATGACAACGTGCTCGACGCATTATACGACATGCGCTTCGACACTTGCACCCCTGTACAGGAAAAATGTATCCCTGAGATATTGGAAGGTCACGACGTATTGGGCGTGGCACAGACCGGAACGGGTAAGACAGCAGCCTATCTGCTCCCAGTATTGAGCAAACTTGATGATGGCGGCTATCCGAAAGACGCCATCAACTGCGTCATCATGTCGCCAACCCGCGAGTTAGCCCAGCAGATAGACCAGGCCATGCAGGGCTTCGGCTACTACCTGCAGGATGTGAGCAGCGTGGCTGTTTATGGCGGCAACGACGGCAACCGCTACGATCAGGAGCTGAAGAGTCTCCGCATGGGTGCTGATGTCGTGATTGCTACTCCAGGTCGCCTCATCACCCACATTTCCCTGGGTAATGTAGATTTGAGCAAGGTAAGCTTCTTCATTCTCGATGAGGCCGACCGCATGCTCGACATGGGCTTCTCTGAAGACATCAATACCATCGCTTCCAAGTTGCCAAAGACCTGCCAGACCATCATGTTCTCTGCCACCATGCCTGAGAAAATTGAGGAACTCGCCAAGGCCCTGCTCAAGGATCCTGTAGAGATCAAGCTTGCCGTAAGCAAGCCTGCCGAGAAGATCAAGCAGGAGGCTTACGTTTGTTACGAGACCCAGAAGATGACCATCATCAAAGATATCTTCAAGGCTGGCGATATGAAGCGCGTCATCGTGTTCAGCGGCAGCAAGATGAAGGTGAAGCAGCTGGCTGCTGCCCTTCAGCAGATTGGCATCAACTGCGGTGCAATGCACTCCGACCTGGAGCAGGCAGAGCGCGATGATGTAATGTTCAAGTTCAAGAGCGGTCAGTTCGACGTACTGGTTGCTACGGATATCGTGGCTCGTGGAATCGATATTGATGATATCGAGATGGTCATCAATTATGACGTTCCTCACGATACTGAGGATTATGTTCACCGCATCGGCCGTACAGCCCGTGCCAACCGCGATGGTAGAGCCATCACCTTCGTCAACGAGGAAGACCAGTACTGGTTCCAGCAGATTGAGAAGTTCCTGGAGAAGGTGGTAGAGAAGATGCCTCTGCCGGAAGATTGCGGCGAAGGCCCTGAATACATCAAGCTCAACAAGCCTTCAAAACGCAACAATGGTCGTAAGGGCAAGGGCGGAAAGCAGGGCGGAAACAACCGCAACGGCAACCGCGGCGGCAACAATAACAGCAACGGCGAGGGCAAGAGCAAGACCAGCGCCAAGAGCCGCAGACAGAAAGACCGCGACCAGACTTCACACAAGCGCAAGCCAAACAAGCCAAACGAGCGTCAGGAAAAGACTCCTCAGAACAATGGCGAGAATGGTGCACATAAGAATCACGAGAATGGCGCACAGAAGAATGGCGAGTTCAAGAACAATGAACAGAGAAACGCTGAGCAGCACAACGGCGAGCAGAAGAACCGCAATAACAACAAGCGCCGCAACAATAAGCAGCGCAACAACAATAAGCAGCGCAACAACGAGAACGGCAACCAGCAGGGCAACCAGCAGGGCAATCAGCAGTCTAACGGCAACCAGCGCCCAGGCAATGAGAACAATGTTCGTCCTGGAAGCAATGGCCGAGGCAGAGGCGTAGCCCAGAAGAAGCAGGGTGGCGCTCAGCAAAACCAGCAGAAGCGACAGGGCGCTGCTCCTCAGAACCAGCAGAAGAAGGGTTCTGAGAATTCCGGTCCTCGCAAGTATGCTCCTGTTGTCAATCCACAGAAGAACGATAATCCTGTGAAGAAATTCATCAAGCGTATCTTCGGATTCGGCAAATAATCTCAAGAGAGAGTAATCTCCCGAAATGATATATTTCTGCTTCCAGGCAGGCTTATACATTATTATATATATGAGAAGCCCGATAAGAGATTTGGACTATCCCAACCTTTTGTCGGGCTTCTCTTTTTTAAACGAACCTGAAAACACGGCTAAAATGGACAGAAATAAAAGACTCCCAGTCACTCCGCTGATGTTCTTCAGCCTCATACTATCACTCAGCATCATCACAGCCAGATACAGCTATGATTACTTCTCCACGCGCTATTGGCTCATCGCAGCCATCATTGCCATATCCTTAGCCGGCTGCTGCTATGTACTCAATGAAAACCGTCAGCTTTTCCGGCTCTTCTTCAGAAAAATCAAACAGTTGGTTCTTCTTCAGAGCCTCCTTCTGTCGCTCTGCCTGTTCTGTCTGGGCGGGTTCATCACCTCCCATCATATCGATAAGACGAAAGCGCCTGGCAGCATCATGACCTACCAGTCACTCTCCCCCATTGACCGCACCATCCTGGCAAGCCGTTCCTTCCGCCAGCAGCTGGAACAGCAGCTGCATACTTATCATATCGACGGACAGGATTTCGCCGTGATTTCTGCGATGGCGATGGGCGATAAGGGTTCACTCGATCGGGAAACCAAGGAGAGCTTTTCCATCTCCGGCACAAGTCATATACTGGCAGTTAGCGGCTTGCACATAGGCATTATCTTCCAGCTCTTCGTGATTCTTCTGGGCGGAAAGCGCCGTTCCAGACCCACCATTGCCCTGTCCCTCGTTGCCGTATGGGCGTATGTCGTCTTTATCGGCTTTCCCCCTAGTGCCGTCAGATCAGCCTCCATGCTCAGCATCTACAGTTTCTGCCTGTTAGCCCTGCGCCCCGACCTTTCGCTCAACACCCTGGCGCTAGCCTATGTCATCATGCTGTTTCTGAATCCCTTCCATCTTTTCGACATCAGTTTCCAGATGTCCTTTCTCGCCGTGGCTTCCATCCTCATATTCTATCCCCCGCTCTTCGGACTGCTCAAATCCCACGGCAAGATCATCCGTTGCCTCTGGGGACTATTCAGCGTATCCCTGGCGGCACAGATAGGTACGCTTCCGCTCATCGTCTATTATTTCGGCAGAATATCCTGCTACTCCCTGTTCACCAGCTTCATCGCCATCCCGGCAGCCACCCTCATCCTCTATCTTTGTGCCCTACTCCTGCTGCTTTCTCCCCTTACCTACATTTCCAGCCTTACCACCGTCGGCACCTGGCTGATGCAGCATGTTGCAGCACTACTTGCCAGCATTACCCAGGCCACTAACACCGCCTTCCGGCTTACCAGCCTGTTACCGGGCGCCAGCATAGACCATCTTCATCTGTCACTCCTTCAGTTGATGCTTCTCTATCTGGCAGTCGTATCTGGCTACCTGGTCCTAGCCAAATGGAACCAGATAAGGGAAAAAATCTACAAGATTCGCCATTCTCATGCATTACCTTTCTAATCATTTGCCCATCACAAAAATAATGTGTATCTTTGCAGTATGAATTACGATAGAATCAAACAGCAGGCAGGTCATCTTCC
>ERZ1026858.1422-NODE-1422-length-12089-cov-9.489696_pt1 | contig 12089 bp, 5 predicted proteins | sample MGYA00380159_ERZ1026858 | MGnify/ENA primary metagenome ERZ1026858 (study PRJEB33269, sample SAMEA4719795) | human gut metagenome | biome: human-associated habitat; feature: organic feature; material: feces | place: Cameroon | collected 2013-10 ... | reverse complement strand
TCGTCGACCGCACCATACCGATGCTGCCCGAACGTCTGTGCAACTTCATCTGCTCGTTGCGCCCCGACGAGGAGAAGCTGGCATTCTCCGTCATCTTCAATCTCGACGACGACGCCAACGTGAAGAAGTACCGCATCGTTCACACCGTGATAAAGTCGAACCGCCGCTATGCCTACGAGGAAGTGCAGCAGCTGCTTGAGGACAACGGCGTTGTTGACGGAACGGGCAATCCCGCACCTCCTGCTCCAAAGGGCGGATACCGTGGCGAGAACGCTGACGCACTCATTCAGCTCGACCGACTGGCAAAGAAGCTGCGCGCGGCACGCTTCAAGAACGGAGCCGTGAAGTTCGACCGCGAGGAACTTCACTTCGATGTGGACGAAAAGGGCAAGCCTATACGCTGCTACTTCAAGCGCTCGAAGGATGCCAACAAGCTCATCGAGGAGTTTATGTTGCTCGCCAACCGCACGGTGGCTGAATCGGTAGGTAAGGTGGCAAAGGGCAAAAAGCCCAAGACTCTGCCCTATCGTGTACACGACAATCCCGATCCTACGAAGCTGGAGACGCTGCGCGAGTTTGTAGTGAAGTTCGGATACAAGATGAAGACCGACGGAACGAAGGGCGCATTGGCCAAGTCGCTCAACACGCTTATGTCGGCTTGTGAGGGCAAACGCGAGCAAAACCTCATACAGACCGTGGCTCTGCGTGCCATGATGAAGGCGAAGTACTCCATCCACAACATCGGACACTTCGGACTGGCGTTCGACTACTACACTCACTTCACATCGCCCATACGCCGCTATCCCGACACTATGGTGCACCGACTCATCACCCGTTATCAGCAAGGCGGACGTTCTGCCAACAAGGAACACTACGAAGAGCTGTGCGAACACTCGTCGGAGATGGAGCAGGTGGCAGCCAATGCCGAGCGCGACTCGATAAAGTACAAGGCTGTGGAGTTTATGTCGGAGCGTATCGGCAATGTCTACGAGGCCCACATCTCGGGCATCCAGTCGTACGGAATATACTGCGAGATTGACGAAAACCACTGCGAGGGACTTGTGCCCATGCGCGATCTTGACGACGACTATTACGACTTCGACGAGCGCAACTACTGCCTCGTGGGTCGCCGACATCACCACAAGTATCAGCTGGGTGACCCTATAAAGATTAAGGTGGCTCAGGCTAATCTCGAAAAGAAGCAGCTCGACTTCACACTGGCAGAGTAAAAGGTGAGTTGAGAATTGAAAGTTGAGAAAAAGCTTACATCTATCCGTACACTACTTTTTTTGAACAACAAATTAATGCGTAGTTTTTTTGAACGACAATACTGACAATGGTCGACAATAGGACAAGCGATATTATCTGTTGCCCACACGATTAAAAATATTGTCAAGCATTGTCAATATTGTCGTTTAATAAAAAAGTAATTGATGTTGTTGTGTTGTAATCACAACACAACAACATAACAACACTACAACACAAAAAAGCAGTTAAGATTTCTCTTAACTGCTTTTTTGTCTGTGGTGCCACCAGGAATCGAACCGGGGACACAAGGATTTTCAGTCCTTTGCTCTACCAACTGAGCTATGGCACCAACTGTATTTCTTAATTGCGAGTGCAAAGGTAATGCTTTTTGTTCATTCCCACAACTTTTTATCCGTATTTTTATCCATTTGCACTAAAATTCATTGTAAAACACACTATACGCACCCCCTACAAGCACCAAATACAATATAAAATGCATATCATTGTAAAGATTTTATGGAAAAATTGCGTGTATATCAGAAAAAACCTGTACCTTTGCACTCGCTTTTGAGACATAAATGTCACAACCGAAGCAATCGGGATGTAGCGCAGTTGGTAGCGCACTACGTTCGGGACGTAGGGGTCGCAAGTTCGAATCTTGTCATCCCGACCCTAAAGACAGCTGAAACGACTTGTTTCAGCTGTCTTTTTTTTGCCCTTTACACTACTTTTAGTAACTTTGCAGTTATAGAAAAGCAACAATTCAATATAACCCGAGATACTAAAAACTTCAGCTTATGAACAAATCTTTAGCTTTCGCAGCAGCATCGCTCGCCGTCTCAGCCACAGCCGCTGCAGCCCCCAACGACAACGCAGGCAGCGCACGTCGCCCCAACATCATCCTCTTTCTTGTCGACGACATGGGATGGCAGGACACCTCACTACCCTTCTGGACCGAGCGTACACAATATAATAAGGTGTACGAGACGCCCAACATGGAGCGTCTGGCACGCCAAGGCATGATGTTCACGCAGGCTTATGCCGCCAGCGTCAGCTCGCCTTCGCGTTGCAGCCTCATCACAGGTGCCAACAACGCACGCCACCGTGTGACCAACTGGACACTCGAACGCGACAAGTCGGTAGACTTCCCGAGCGACGTGGTGGACTGTCCCGACTGGAACATAAACGGCGTATCACAGGTGGCAGGCACTCCACACACCTACGTGGGCACATCGTTCGTAGAACTGCTGCGCCACAGCGGCTATCACACCATACATTGCGGCAAGGCGCATTTCGGCGCTATTGACACTCCGGGCGAGAACCCTACACACTGGGGATTTGAAGTGAACATTGCCGGACACGCTGCCGGCGGACTCGCAACTTACCTGAGCGAGCTCAACTACGGACACACCAAGGACGGCAAACCTACTTCGCTGATGTCCATACCGGGTCTGGAGAAGTACTGGGGAACCGGAACTTTCGTAACTGAAGCACTCACCAAGGAGGCTATAGGAGCACTCGACAAGGCGAAGAAATACAATCAGCCCTTCTTTCTGTATATGTCGCACTACGCCATACACATACCTATCGACCGCGACGAACGCTTCTTCTCGAAGTATGTGCGCAAGGGTTTGAGCGACAAGGAGGCGGCTTACGCTTCGCTCATTGAGGGAATGGACAAGAGTCTGGGCGACCTCATGGACTGGGTGGAGCGCAACGGCGAGAAGGACAACACCATAATACTCTTCATGAGCGACAACGGCGGACTCGCCACCAACCCCACCTGGCGCGACGGCGAACTGTATCATCAGAACTATCCGCTATTAAGCGGCAAGTGCTCGCTATACGAGGGTGGCATACGCGAGCCTATGATAGTATCGTGGCCGGGCGTGACACGCGCCGGATCGAAGTGCGACAAGTACACGATGATTGAAGACTTCTACCCCACCATACTCGAAATGGCAGGCGTAAACAAGTACAAGACCGTGGCACCTATAGACGGTAAGTCGTTCGTTCCGATGCTGCGCGAGACGGGCGACACGTCGAAAGGGCGTGCACTGGTGTGGAATTTCCCCAACGTATGGGGCAACAACGGACCCGGCATCAACCTCAACTGCGCCATACGCAAGGACGATTGGAAGCTGATATACTACTACGACACGGGCCGCAAGGAACTCTTCAACATTCCTGCCGACATCAGCGAGCAGCACAATGTGGCTGCCGAACACAAGGACATCGTGAAGCGTCTGTCACGCGAACTGGGCGAATACCTGCGCCGTGTAGGTGCCCAGCGACCAACGTTCAAATCTAACGGCAAGCCATGTCCATGGCCCGATGAAGTATAAAACAGCACAATAAAAGACGTACAATGTTACGGTTTGCTTCTAAATGTCGAATAATTTTTATAATTTTGCACCTTCAATAGGATATAAATTATAAAAACACATGTCACAAGAAAGAGTAAACTTCGGAAGCAAACTGGGAATGATTCTCGCAACGGCGGGTTCGGCGGTAGGACTGGGCAATGTATGGCGCTTTCCATACATGACCGGTCAGAACGGCGGAGCCGCCTTTATACTTATATATATAGCATGCGTGCTGGTGCTCGGCATACCCTGCATGATGAACGAATTCATCATAGGCCGCCACGGAGCAGCCAATACCGGACGCGCATACGGCGAAATGGGTGCTGCCAAGGCATGGCGGTTGGTGGGCTGCATGAGCGTGCTCACCGGATTTATCATCACGAGCTACTACGCAGTAGTGTCGGGTTGGTGTCTGCAATACATCTTCGCCTCGGCATTCGGCGAGCTTAACGGCAATCCGCAGTACATCACCCAATACTTCCAGGAGTTCTCCTCTTCACCCGTCCGTCCCGTATTCTGGACGGTGGCAATACTCGCGCTGACCCACTTTGTTATAATCCACGGCGTGCGAAGCGGTATAGAGCGTGCGTCAAAGATGATGATGCCTACGCTGTTTGTGCTGCTCGTAGTGGTGGTAATAGGCTCGTGCATGCTGCCAGGAGCCGGTAAGGGCGTGGAATTCTTGTTTCGTCCCGACTTTTCAAAGATGAACTCGGGAGTGTTTCTTGCCGCAATGGGCCAGTCGTTCTATTCGCTCAGCATCGGCATGGGCTGCATCTGCACCTTCGCAAGCTATTTTTCGCGCAAGGCAAACCTCATGAAGTCGGCTGTCAACATCGTTGTCATCGACTCACTCATAGCCATTCTGGCAGGATTGATGATTTTCCCAGCCGCATTTTCGGTTGGAGTCAATCCCGACTCAGGTCCGTCGCTGATATTCATCACACTGCCCAACGTATTCAAGGAAGCATTCGCCACGATGCCGATAATAGGCACCGTGATAGCCATCATGTTCTATGTGCTGCTGTCGCTGGCTGCGCTCACGTCGCTCATCTCGCTCCACGAGGTGTCGACAGCGTTCTTCTACGAAGAGATGCACACCACTCGCAAGAAGGCGGCAACCCTCGTCACGGTGTCGCTGTGCGTGCTCGGTGCTCTGTGTTCGCTCTCGATAGGCGGCAGAGACTGGCTCGTGATAGGCGGAAAGTCGCTGTTCGACCTCTTCGACTTTGTCACCGGACAGATAATGCTGCCCATTGCAGGCTTCCTGACATGTATATTCCTGGGATGGGTAGTGCCGCGCCAGACCGTCAAGGACGAGTTCACCAACTGGGGAACCCTGCGCTCTACGCTCTTCGGCGTGTACATACTGCTGATACGCTACGTCTGCCCCGTGTGCATCGTAGCTATATTCCTCAACCAACTTGGCATAATCTAACACTATGAGCAATAATTCAAGAGCAGGCTTCGCCACCAAGTTCGGTGCGGTGCTTGCAACGGCAGGCTCGGCAGTGGGCCTCGGCAACGTGTGGCGATTTCCGTATATGACGGGCCACGACGGCGGTGCTGCGTTCATACTCGTATATATAATATGTGTACTCATGCTCGGAATACCGGGCATGATAAGCGAGTTTATCATCGGCAGACACGCCGGATCGAACGCAGCACGAGCCTATCGCCGGTTGGCTTCGGGCAAGTGGTGGATGCTTGTGGGCGTGATGGGCGCCATCACCTCAATGATAATACTCGGATTTTACGCCGTCATAGCCGGATGGTGTCTGCAATATCTGTATGCATCGCTTATGGGTGGCATCAACGGCGACGCTGCCTACGTGGCTGAATACTTCAAGGAATTCACCACCGACCCGCTTATGCCAGCCGTATGGACGGTTGCATTCATCGTGCTGACACACCTCGTTGTGGTGAAGGGCGTGCGCAGCGGCATAGAGAAAGTGTCCAATCTGCTCATGCCTACGCTGTTCATACTGCTCATCATCATCGTCATAGCCTCGTGCATGTTGCCCGGAGCGTGGCGCGGCGTTGACTTCCTGCTCAACCCCGATTTCTCGAAGATGAACCGCGACGTGTTCCTCGACGCACTGGGTCAGGCGTTCTTCTCGCTGTCGCTGGGCACGGCGTGCCTGTGTACATACGCTTCCTACTTCAAGCGCAGCGCCAATCTGTCGAAGACGGCTTGCCAGATTGCACTGATAGACATGCTTGTGGCGATACTCGCCGGACTCATGATATTCCCCGCCGCCTTCTCCGTAGGCATCAATCCCGACTCGGGTCCGTCACTGATATTCATCACTCTGCCCAACGTCTTCCACGAAGCGTTCGGCTCAATGCCCGTCATAGGCTATGTGATAAGCGTGCTGTTCTACATGCTTCTGGCACTGGCTGCACTCACGTCGACCATCTCCATGCACGAGATAGGCACCGCCTTTCTGTACGAAGAGCTGCACGTGTCGCGCCGAACGGGTGCCACTATCGAGACCGCAATATGTTGTGTGATAGGTATAATGTGTGCGCTGTCGTGCGGAGCGTCCGATGCGTTCGTGTTCAACGGCAAGTCGCTGCTCGACTGCTGCGACTTCTTCACGGCACAGATACTCATGCCTCTGGGCGCTTTCCTCACAAGCATACTATTAGGATGGATTGTTCCGCGCCGTCTGGTACACCGCGAGTTCACCAACAGCGGCACCGTCTCGCACCACATATGGCGCATCTACCTTTTCGCCGTACGCTTCGTGTGCCCGATATGCATCATCGCAGTATTCCTGCATCAGGCAGGAGTGATATAAAGCAAGTTGAGAATTGAGAGTGGAGAGTTTAGAGTGGAGAGTTATGATTACCTATAAATACTTACAAGGAAGCTCACAACATATTATTATCAACACAACATATCATAACGGCTCATATAATATTGTTAAAAACGCACAATATTATATGAGCCGTTATAGGTCTACCATGCCATGCTTTAGGCATAGTATGGTACATTGCATGGAATTTTCTTTGCAAATAAAAAGCTACTGACAATCAGTCACTTATGAAAGTTGAGAATTTCCTTTGCAAATAAAAACCTATTAATATATATGTACCTATAATAGGATAATTTTGATACTTATATGCAAAGATACATTATAAATGGGACAATAACGAAACTTTAGTGATAAATCAGGATGATTTACAAGAAAGCAACAAAATCTACAAGAAGCAACAAAAGTAAAGCCTCGCAAATCTTTCGACTTGCGAGGCTTTACTATTTTTCAGCGCTTCAAGATGGACTTGAACCAACGACCCCCTGATTAACAGTCAGGTGCTCTAACCAACTGAGCTATTGAAGCATTATGTTTGAGCAATCTTGTATGCTTGATTGCGGGTGCAAAGGTAAGAAGTTTTTTGCAAACACGAAAGATTTTCGGCTGTTTTTTTTCATTTTTCTATAATAAATAGAATTTGGCGTACATTTTAGGGGGCATACGACAGAATGAAGTGATACAACAGATTAATCCAACGGATTTTTCACTTTTCCCTTTTCACTTTTCACTTGAAATCCATCGGATTTTCAAAAGGAGTCCTTTTACCCTGCAAAACGAGTCCTTTTACCCAGCAAAAGGAGTCCTTTTGGGATGCAAAACGAGTCCTTTTGGAAGGCAAAAGGGGCCCTTTTGAAAAATCAAGGTAAAACGAAAGAAAAAAATACAATAAAAATACTCTTTTTAAAATTATTTTTATATTTTTGCGACCGATAACAATCGCATGAAACACACATTGTTGCGCCCCGACAATAAACCATCGTTTATCATTAAAGTACAAACATTTAGAGAGACAAACAATCTATACATAAAACCATAAACATTAAGGCGTATGAAAAAAGAGTTACTGAGCGTGTCGCTGATGTGCTGTCTACTCGCCTTCCAGCATGCCACTCCGGCAAAGGCACAAGCCGCCGGTAAGGCTGGCGGAAACCGACAACAGACAGAACAGCAGAGAAAGAATCACAGTATTAGCGGCCACGTCGCTGACACCGACGGCGAGCCCCTCATTGGCGTAACCGTAAAACTCGTTGGTACAAAACGTACTGTGCTGACAGATGTCAACGGCAACTTCACCTTCGTGGGATGCCATCCCGGCGACCAACTTGACATTTCGTATATTGGAAAGAAGACAGTGCGCCGCAAGGTGGGCGCACCAAACGCCTCAGCATCGTGCTCGAAGACGATGCCAACAGCATCAACGACGTCATCATTACCGGCTACGGCAACATCGACAAGCGCAAGAGTACCGTGGCTGCCACAACGGTAAAGATGGAAGATGTACTCATGCCAGGCATGACAACGGTAGACCAAGCGCTTGAAGGACGTATTCCTGACCTTGAATTCAATCTCAACTCGGGCGAAGTAGGTGCCACAGCACGTCTGCGTGTGCGCGGTACATCAACGCTCGTGGGCAACCGTGAGCCACTGTGGGTGCTCGACGGATTCGTGCTGAGCGACCCTGTCGACGTGTCAGCCGACCAGCTCAACGACCCCGACTACATTAATTATATAGGCAACGCCATCCAGGGCATCAACCCGCAGGACATCGAGCGTATCGACGTTCTGAAGGATGCTGCCGCCACAGCACTCTATGGTACACGCGCATCTAACGGCGTTATCGTAGTAACTACAAAACGCGGCAAGGCCGGTCCGCCTACCATACGCTATTCAAACCAGACCAAACTGACACGCCGTCCGCGCTATACCGACAGCAACATCCGACTCATGAACTCGCAGCAGCGTGTGCAGTTCGGCAAGGATCTGTGCGATATGCACTACAAATTCTCTGAAAGCATGCCGCTCGTAGGATACGAGGGAGCCTTCTACCGCTATCAGACAGCACAGACCTCGTACGACGAATTCCTCGACGAGGTGCAGGGATACGAGACGATGAACACCGACTGGTTCAAGCTGCTGACACGCGACGCCGTGACAATGTCGCACACCGTGAACGTATCGGGAGGTTCGGAGAACACCCGCTACTATGCCTCTGTAGGCTACACACGCGAGAACGGTACGGTGAAGACACAGTATGTCGACCGCTACACAGCCAACATGAACATAACGTCCGACCTGACCAAGAACCTCAAGGCACGCATCGCCCTCAACGGCAACATACAGAAGAAGAACCACCTGCCCAGCAATGTCGACCCGCTGACATACGCCTACGAGACAACACGTGCCCTGCCGGCTTACAACGCCGACGGTTCGCTCTACTACTACAAGAACCACGGCTACAGCGTGGGCAACGGCCAGAAGGTGAACAATCTGTACAACTATAACATTCTGAACGAGATGGAGAACTCGTCGAGCGAGTACAACGGCAACACCATTATGGCAATGGGCGACTTGACGTGGCGTCTGAAGGACATTCTCACCCTCTCGGCATCGGCTTCTTATCAGCGCAGCTCTACACTCCAGGCTACATGGTATGGCGAGAACACCAACTACGTGGCTATCCTGAAGAACGGCGAGGCTGGCGACAAGCCTATCTCGGGCGAGTCGGGCTACTGCGAACTGCCCTACGGTGGCGTGTACAACACAAGCAACACATACGGCGAGAGCTTCACATCACGTTTCCAGGCCAACTACAACCAGTATCTCGACAGCGAGCGCAAGCACAACCTGCAGGTGACATTGGGCTATGAGGTGAACACATCACGCACCAAGTCGAACGCCCAGAACACACGCGGATTCTACAAAGACCGCGGTATGAAGTACGCAACAATGACCGGCGACGACCTCGACCTGTATCCCTACTACAAGAAATGGCTTGCTTCAAACAAGATGTCGATAGGCAACGGCAAGTCGAACTCGCTGAGCGGATATGCCGATATGCGCTACGACTACGACTCATACTTCACTCTCGGAGCCAGCGCACGTTTCGATGCCAGCAACCAGTTCGGCTCGCGCAGCAACGAGAAGTTCCTGCCCGTATGGTCGGTTTCGGGCCGATGGAATGTGATGAAGACATTCTTCGGCGAGAACTCACGACTCATCAACCAGTGGAACATCAAGGCTTCGTACGGTAAGACAGGTAACATCCCTAACTCATCGCCCAACCTCCAGCTTGCCCAAGGCACAATGGACTCGTTCTACGGCGAATACGTGTCGACCATATCAGGACTGCCCAACCCCAACCTCCGTTGGGAACAGACCGGCACAACCAACCTCGGTACTGACATCATCATGTTCAACGGACGCCTCTCTATAGGTGCCGACATCTGGTGGAAGCACACCAGCGACGCCATCATCGACACCAAGGTGTCTACCGTCAACGGCGTAACGAGCTATCTGATGAACCGTGGCGCACTCGACAACCACGGCGGTTCGTTCAGCATCAGCGGCACTCCGCTGCAGACACGCGACTGGCGACTCTACCTCAGCGTTATCGCCTCATGGACAAGCAACAACATCAAGAGCGCCACAACAGCCGAATACGCACTCAGCGACTACCTCAACGGTACGGCACTGGTCAACGGTCAGTCGGTGGGCACATTCTATTCGTACAAGTTCCTCGGCGTTTCGCCTGTCAACGGTGTGCCTATGTTCGACGACTATGAGGACCGCCAGTATATGATTGAGGGCAAGACTCTGGCAGAAGTGGTGCCGATGGTGATGACAGTATCGGGCAACCGCAGCCCGAAGATGACCGGTTCGTTCTCGACAATGCTCACATGGAAGAACCTCTCATTGAGCGCATTCTTCAACTACCGTGTAGGTTCGAAGGTGCGTCTGTTCAAGCTCTTCTCGCCCATCAACTCAGGTGTGTCGGCAGAGAAGAACGTACGCGAGGAGTTCCTCAACCGCTGGCAGCGTCCGGGCGACGAGAAGTACACCAACATTCCTACTCTGCTCAGCCCGTCGAGCGACGACTATTACAACTACCAGTCTCACTGGTCGAAGACAGGAAGCGTTACGGGCAAGATCGTGACATTCGCCGAGAGCGTATGGGACATGTACGACTACTCCGACCTGCGCGTCGTTTCTGGCGACTACATGAAGCTCAGCAACCTCACGCTGCGCTACAACTTCCCGTCGAGCATACTCAAGGGCTCGTTCGTGAAGACCCTCACGCTCAACTTCAACATGACCAACGTATTCACCATAGCATCGTCTAAGCTGCGCGGTCAGGACCCGACACAGGCCAGCTCTACCGGTGTTGGAATGTCATTGCGCCCGTCGTACACGTTCGGTCTTGACGTATCATTCTAAAAAACAAGGAGGCAGATACAATGAAAAAGAATATATATATGGCCTTAGCACTCGCCGCTACACTCACCACAACATCTTGTGGCGACTTTCTCGACGAGTATTCGCAGGACAAGATAACAGCCACTGAGGTGTCACACCTCGACGAGACTCTGCTCGGCAGCGTCTACATGCCCAGCATAGCCGACTACAACGGACCGTCATCGGCATACGCCGGATTCCTCAACATAATCGACGACGATGTCAACACGGGCTACAGCTCTATGGCGTCGGGCAACATCTGGAACACATGGAGCACATACCTCAGCGGCATGTTCGGCTACTTTGCATGGCAACTGGAGGTGGGCAAGAACTACGAATCGGGCTCGGTAGCGAGCGACAAGCGTACATGGGAAGACCTCTACAAGCGCATCAACAACGTCAACGTCATTCTCGACGAGATCGTAGACATGCCGCACAACACCGACGAGAAGCTCGCCGCATACTACAGAGTGCAAGGCGAGGCTCACTTCGAACGTGCACAGTACTATCTGATGCTCGCCAATCTCTATGGCAAGGCATACAACCCAGCCACATGCGAGAGCGATCCTTGCGTGCCGCTGAAGCTCACCCCGTACGTAGAGACCGAACAGTTCCATCGCGCAACGATGAAGGAAGTGTATAGTCAGATAGTAGACGACCTGCTGAAGGCTGAGGATTTCCTCACCAAGAGTCCGCAGATTGACGACCACCGACTCTACCGTGCATCGGCAGAAGCCGCCGACCTGCTCCTGAGCCGAGTATATCTGTACATGCAGAATTGGGAAGAAGCCGAGAAAAAGGCTGATGCTGTGATGCGCAGCGAAAAGGTTGAGCTGGCAACTATCGACCTTCTCAACTCCAAACCGGACTCGGAAGACTACGAAGGTGCCGACTTCCTGACCGAGCAGAACCCCGAAATAATCTTCTCGCAGGGTTCTAACTTCGTGTCGGGAGCCGTGTTTGACGGCCGTACGGGCAACTACTGCGTTGCCAAGGAGCTGTACGACCTGTACGACGACAACGATTTGCGCAAGACAACATTCTTCGAGTATCAGACACAGATGGACAACACGCCTGTAGACTCATTGGCTTTGGCACACAAGTATCATCGCGAACAGGACTATCGTTCACGTGTTGGCTCCATATACACTCTGCGTGCAGCCGAAGCGTGGCTCAATAAGGCTGAAGCATGTGCCATGCA
>ERZ1026858.1420-NODE-1420-length-12097-cov-21.985966_pt1 | contig 12097 bp, 10 predicted proteins | sample MGYA00380159_ERZ1026858 | MGnify/ENA primary metagenome ERZ1026858 (study PRJEB33269, sample SAMEA4719795) | human gut metagenome | biome: human-associated habitat; feature: organic feature; material: feces | place: Cameroon | collected 2013-10 ... | reverse complement strand
TGTGCGAAGTAACGGTGATAATCGACGTGATGTTATAACGATAGCCCTGGCGGTTCTCGCCATATCGCTCAGCATTGAGGTCGATGACCACAGGCGCATTGACATTGATTTCGCTCGTCTTCACGCCATTTGCCACCAGGAAGTTTCTGATGGTTCTCGTGGTGGCATTGATTTTTTGATAGAGTTCAGGCAGGTCATTGCCTATTTCCTTGGAAACGATAGGCCATGTCACCTTATCAGCCTCCACCTCCTTTTCGGCTAAGCCTTTTACTACCACCTTCCGGTCTTTAGCTATCACACTTTCAAGTCCCGACTTGATACAAAATCCAAGCATGATAATGCCTATGGCTAAAATCACGGCTTGCTTGATACCTGTATTTACATTCATAATAAGCCCTCCATTTATTAAGTTAAAAACGCTTACGAGGGCAAAGATAAGCAAAAAGATGATAGAAGCCATTTTTTTTAATCTTTTTTATGTTCTAATCTCAACCAAGCAAGAAAGATATGTTAAATCTTCTATACAAACGATACAACCTATTGATTTTTTCACTAACTTTATACCGTTAAAATGATGTAGAACCTTTAAAAACATAACATCATGAAAATAGGTATTCCAAAAGAAATTAAGAATAATGAGAACCGTGTGGGAATGACTCCTGCCGGTGTTGCCGAATTTATTCGACATGGTCACGAAGTGATGGTTCAGCATACTGCTGGTGAGAACAGTGGTTTTGCTGACGAAGAGTATGTAAAGGTAGGAGCTAAGATTCTACCTGATATCCAGAGCGTATACCAAGAAGCTGAAATGATAGTCAAGGTAAAGGAACCTATTGCCGAGGAATATCCACTCATCCATCAGGACCAACTCGTGTTTACTTACTTCCATTTCGCTTGCGACAAGGAGCTTACTGATGCCATGATCAAGAGCGGTGCTGTCTGTCTGGCTTACGAGACGGTGGAGACAGACAACCATCATTTGCCGCTGCTGATTCCGATGAGTGAGGTGGCAGGCAGAATGGCAATTATCAACGGTGCCTACTATCTGCAGAAGACCAAGGGAGGAAAGGGTAAACTGATGAGCGGGGTACCTGGTGTAAACCGTGCCAAAGTCCTGGTTCTTGGCGGAGGAACAGTAGGAGAAGCTGCAGCAAGAATGGCTGCTGGATTGGGAGCTGACGTATGGATTACCGATATCAGTCTGCCTCGTCTTCGCCAATTGGAAATGGAATTGCCTATCAATGTGCATACCCTCTATTCCAATGAGCACAATATCCGAAAAGAACTTTCAGATGTAGACATCGTGGTGGGCAGCGTACTCGTTCCGGGAGACAAAGCTCCACACCTCATCACAAAGGATATGTTGAAGCTGATGGAACCGGGCACCGTATTGGTGGATGTGGCAATCGACCAAGGCGGCTGCTTCGAGACCTCTCATCCAACTACTCATTCTGATCCGATATTCATGGTAGATGGCATCGTACATTATGCCGTGGCTAATATTCCGGGAGCCGTGCCTCATACCTCTACCACTGCTCTGACCAATGCCACTCTAAAGTATGCCCTGGCTCTTGCAGACAAGGGATGGAGAAAGGCCTGCAAGGAAGACAAGGCTTTGTATCGGGGACTGAACATCGTAAACGGCAAGGTAGTATTCAAGGCTGTAGCCGATGTCTTCGGATTAGAATACGAAGAGATGGTATTATAGGAGATTGCATTATAAATTCATGAAACATAACTTTTAAGCCCTTCGATTCCGTTGGGTTTAAAAGTTATGATGTTTTTTGTGGGTCTTTCCAATGATAAAATATGCTAAAAGAGCTTACTTCATCAACAAAAGGATATTTTTTCTTTAGGTAACTCTTGGATATATAACAAAAAAGCCTTATCTTTGCATAAGATAGGCTGCACCTCGGCAAAAAACTCAAGCAAGCTTGTTTTTCTGCATTCGGTTTGCACTATCTTTGCATAAAATAAGCTGCTTCTCAGCAAAATATTTCTAACCCAAAAACAATAAAATGGAGTACAACATGATTGGGACCGCATGGTCTCTACTGCCTCCTGTCGTCGCTATCGGCTTGGCGCTGAAGACGAAAGAGGTCTATTCTTCTCTTTTTATCGGTATCATTCTGGGTGCCGTTCAATATTGCATTTCGATGGGAACAGGTTTCGACGGATTCCTCGTTCACCTGACCAACCACACTGTAGGCGAAGGCGATGATGCCAAGGCATACGGTTTGATACATTGCCTTTCCGACCCTTGGAACGTAGGCATTCTGGTATTCCTGGTGGTTCTGGGCAGCATCGTTTCACTGATGAACAAGGCAGGCGGTTCTGCGGCTTTCGGCCGCTGGGCTTCCAAGCACGTAAAGTCGAAGATTGGCGTGCAGGTAGCCACCATTCTGCTCGGCATTCTGATATTCATCGATGATTATTTCAACTGCCTTACCGTAGGTTCTGTGATGCGCCCTATCGCAGTGCGCAACGGCGTAACCAAGGAGAAACTTGCCTATCTCATCGACTCCACTGCAGCACCGGTCTGCATCATCTCCCCAATCTCCAGTTGGGCAGCAGCCGTATCGGGCTTTGTATCAGGAGGCGAGAATGGATTGGCACTTTTCTGCAAGGCGATACCTTATAATTTCTACGCATTCTTCACCATCCTCTTTATGTTTGGCATCGTAATCCTGGGCTTCGACTTCAAGGCGATGAGCAAGTATGATGCAAGACTGAAGGAATGGTATGAACGCACCAACGGAGGAAAGCTCGACGAGGTGAGCGATACCAAGCTGCAGATCGTGGAGCATGGTGTGGGAGCGAAGCAGGAAGAATCATCCAAAAGCAAAGGCTCAGTGAGCGATCTTGTGATTCCAATCATTATGTTGATTATCTTCTGCATGGCAGGTATGGTATATTCGGGAGGTTTCTTTGATGCCAACAATGCCAACTATATGAATTTCGTAGATTCCTTTGCAGGCAGCAATGCCTCTATAGGTCTAGTGATTGGTTCATTGGCAGCCCTAATTCTTACTATCCTGAAGTTTACTGTTCGCAAGACCTTGCCATTCGATGAAGCGATGAGTAGTCTGATCAAGGGCTTCGAGGCGATGGTACCAGCCATTCTGATTCTTACCCTGGCATGGACCCTGAAGAGCATGACCGACTCCTTGGGTGCAGCAGAATATGTATCTAGCGTAGTGGCAAGCAGCGCTTCTGAACTCCAGATGCTCCTGCCAGCCATCATCTTCCTGGTTGCCGCCTTCCTGGCTTTCGCTACAGGAACATCATGGGGAACCTTCGGAATCCTGATTCCAATCTGCATTGCCGTATTCCCAGGAGCAGACCCATTGCGCATCATCTCCATCTCTGCCTGTATGGCTGGAGCAGTCTGTGGCGACCATATCTCACCTATCAGCGATACCACCATCATGGCGAGTGCCGGAGCCGAGTGTAAGCATGTGCATCATGTTTCTTCACAGTTGCCTTATGCCCTTACTGTGGCTACCGTCAGCTTCCTGACATTCATTGTGGCAGGTTTCACCCATACACTGGGAATGGTAACCAGTGCCATCATTTCGTGGATATTCGGTATATCAATGCTCGGATTGGCTTTATTTTATCTAAATAAGCGGCAGAAAGCTAAATAGTTCTTAATTTATTTGTATATTTGAAATATTTTCAATATCTTTGCAGAAGAAAATAATAAAGAACATATTAACAATTTAATACAGAATACATTATGAAGGAATTGAAAGGTACAAAGACAGAGAAGAACCTCCAGGAGGCTTTCGCTGGTGAGTCACAGGCTCGTAACAAATATACCTATTTTGCAAGCAAGGCAAAGAAGGACGGTTATGTACAGATAGCTAATATCTTTGAGGAGACAGCTGCTAACGAGAAGGAACACGCTAAGTTGTGGTTCAAGTATCTGGAGGGCGGTGCTATCCAGGATACAGAGAAGAACCTGGAAGCTGCTGCCAATGGTGAGCACGATGAGTGGACCGATATGTATCCACGCATGGCAAAGGAAGCTCGCGAGGAAGGCTTCGAGGAGATTGCAATTAAGTTTGAAATGGTAGCTGAAATCGAGAAGCACCACGAGGAGCGTTATCGCAAGCTCTTGAAGAACGTACAGGACAAGCTCGTCTTCTCTCGTGACGGCGACTGCATCTGGCAGTGCTCTAACTGCGGACATATCGTAGTTGGCAAGAAGGCTCCTGAGGTTTGCCCAGTCTGCAACCACCCACAGAGCTACTTCCAGATTGAGGCTCAGAACTACTAAGATTCTATGGCATAACATAGAAAAATAAAAATCCCCTGATGCAAAATAAAATATGCATCAGGGGATTTTCTTTTTTACCACTGGCTGATATCGGCTTTCGCCTCTATCTTTTTCTCGATGTTATCAGGAAGTTTGGAGAAGAAATCGTAACCGGTGATACGCTCCACCTCATCTACCGAGTTAACAAAGTCCTTCTTCTGCAAGCCGGTAGCTCCCTGGTTGCGACAGATAAAACCGATGGCTTGTGGATTCTTGCCTGTTCGGAGGATTACCTTGAAGAAAGCATCAGGCACCACCACCTTGTTCTTACCCAGTTTGCGATGCTGCTTATTCAGGAAAATCGGACCGCAGACAATATATACCTTGCCGTATTTCTTTGCCCAGGTACGACTTTGCTGTTCGATACTATTCCAGACACCCGCATTCAGAGCATGTGTCTGGGGACACATATTGGTCATCAGGAAACACTCGTCCATAGCCTTCTGATTCCACTTGTTATCGCCAGCCGGACAGAGATGACCTCTATCATAACCGCTGTTGTAGTAATCAGCCTTCATTCCCTTAGGCGATGGCATATCCATATCATCCTCAAAATCACCTCGCTTCAACTTACCCGAAGCATGAGCACGGGTCAAAGTCCAAGCCACCCAGTTAGGCTGACGGGTATCGTGATTATATGATACGGTATAGGCAAAACGCTTTTTGACGGTTTGCGATACCTTTTTCTTTGAAACCGGGATTTCCATGCCCGGTGCATCCCCTTGTGCAGCTGGCAACATAGAGGATGACAAGCCCAAAGTAGAGAGCAGGGCGATGGCGCCAGCCAGCACCCAGCCTTTCATTTTCTTATTAAATTGAATCATCTTTAATTCTATATTAAGATTTTATTCTGTTTTTTCTTAATCTGCTGGATTGATTTTATCCAACATGATTTCTATCAGTCTCGGAACCCCATAGTCTTCGATCTCACTTTCCTTAATCCAGATGTAGTCATCCGGCAACTGAGGACGGCTTTCAGTTTCCAGAAGATAGAAATCGGCAAGGAGGATGCGATGAGTCAGGACGTGCTTGACATCTTTAGCCAGCAAGATTGGATTCTTCACGAAAGAAGGCAGTTCCTTGACATCGGAAACATTATAAGGCTCCCATAATCCCTGCCAGATATCTCCTTCGCCACGTCGATGGATGGCAACCATCGGTTCAGTATTTCCTGCGCCATCCGCCACCGAAGAATTACACCTTATATATATATAGGAGAGATGGCGGGTCTTCACCTTCACTGTTTTGTTCTTGACGGGCAGTTCCTCAACCCTGCCACAACGCAAAGCCTCGCAGGTTTCGGCAAGCGGACAGAGCAGGCATTTCGGGGACTGGGGTGTACATTGAATCGCACCGAAATCCATCATTCCCTGATTATAGGATGCCGCATCGGATGCAGGCAAGAGCGATTGTGCCAGAGCAGCAAACTCCTTTTTCCCCTGGGTTGAGTTGATGGGAGTATCAATACCGAAGTATCGGGAAAGAACCCGATAGACATTACCATCAACCACAGCTGCCGGAATATCAAAAGCGAAAGAGCCGATGGCTGCAGCGGTATAATCGCCTACACCCTTCAGGGATTTGATGCCATCAAGAGTGTTGGGGAAAGAACCGAGAGCTACAATCTGTTTAGCGGCAGTATGAAGATTGCGGGCACGGGAATAATACCCCAAACCCTGCCAGAGTTTCAAGACATCATCCTCGCTGGCAGCAGCCAGAACGCCTACAGTAGGATAGGTTTGCATGAACCGTTCCCAATATTCCCAACCTTGGGCTATGCGGGTTTGCTGCAGGATGATTTCACTCAGCCAGATGGCATAGGGATCTCTGGTTTCGCGCCAAGGCAAATCCCTACCATTCTCACGAAACCAACGGATTATGACAGCAGAAAAACTATTCATAAAGTTCAATGTTCAAATCTCAATGTTCAAAGTAATTACTGTTCCGGATATTGCTCATAAATCTTCAGACCAAATTCATTGGCAAGCGCATAGGCATGCTCCATGATGTCGGCTAGGATATGCTCGTAATTAACCCAAACCTTATCCTTGATGAAGAAATAGAATTCGATAGGAAGACCGCACTGGGTAGCCTCCATGTGGCGCACCATCAAGGTAAGTTCCGTATTCACCTCAGGACGCTGACGCAGATATTTCTCCATAAACTTACGATAAAGCTGAAGATTGGTTGGAGCCAGGGCAGCAGGATTCTTCAAATCCTCTATATCCTTTCCCACCTCTATATCCTTTTCTATCGCCTTCTGAAGAGATTCCTTCAACTTAAAGGAATCCTCTGTGGCGAAATGCTTGGCAAGCAATTCCTGCTTCAAAGCCTCATCCACCAATCGGATGCTACGGAAATCGAAATAAACAATTCGCTTTACTCTTCTTCCCCCACTCTTCTGCATACCAATCCAGTTCTGGAATGACCCATTCACCAGGGTAGCTGGCGAAATGGTAACGATGGTATTATCGAAATTACGCACCTTTACGGTAGTAAGCGACATATCCTCTACAATACCATTGGCATCCACCGATTTCACGGTAATCCAGTCGCCCTTGTGCAGCATATCATTACTGGTGAGTCGCACACCGGCAGCCAGACCGAGGATGGTATCCTTGAACACCAACATCAAGACAGCAGAAGTAGCACCCAAGCCGGCAAACAAGGTCATAGGATTCTTACCTAGCAAAATGGCAACCACTACCACTCCTGCCACAAAGAGCATCAGCACTCGAAGTACACCACAGAAAGTATGGAAATACTGTTGAGCCGAAGAACGACGCTCATCCCCATTCTCCAGCCCCTTGAAAGAACCGATGAAAACCAGAACCGTGCGCACCGACATCACAACGATATAAATACCAGTGGCACGCTCCAGAATCTCCTTGAATATAGGATATTCCAGATAGATAAGCGGCATGAGCGACCAGATAACTACGGCGGGAACGATATGGCAGGCAGAAGTAAGCACCTTCTTGTTGAAAAGCACATCATCCCAAGACGCCTCCGTCTTCTCCGTAATCTTGGAAATCAACGGAACCAATATCTTCCGACATAGGAAATCGCTCAACATCGCCAGCAGAACAGCGGTAACGGTAAGCAAAATATGACGAAGCATAGGCACATAATCACCAGTGATACCTGCCCATGTTATCATTTCATCTACAAACTTACGAATTTCTTCCATAAATAAAAGTTTTGTGTCCAGTACCTAGCAACCTGATTCAACAAAGTAATCACTAATAACTAATCACTAAATTACGGTTGACAGAGCAAGGTACAAACCTTATCTGCAAAATTACGGGCATTATTGCCATGCATGATACCATTATTAATAATGGAAAAGCAAAGCTCATGACCATTGGCAGCCTTGCAATATCCAGCTAGCGAGATGATACCCGTCAAAGTACCAGTCTTTGCCCTTACATTACCATGAGTAAAACTATTCTTCATTCGCCTCTTCAACGTGCCATCCACTCCCCCGATAGGCAGTGACTGCATCAAATGCTCCTTGATATTATCATTCTTATAAGCATAACGCAGCAACTTGACCTCCAGTTCTGCACTCAGATAATTATATAAGGACAACCCGGAACCATCAGCCAATTTATAACGGGACGGATCGAGTCCTATTTTCCTGATCAACTGCCGTTCCACATTTCTGGCACTCTTGGCACTGGCTGGCCGGTTGCCGGTAGAGGCAGCTATCTGATAGTACATACTCTCGGCATAGAGATTATCACTATCTTTCATCATCTTATGCAGCACCTGATCCATTGTATGGAAACGGGTACAGATGGTAAAAGCATTAGCTGGACAAGGTTTGATGGTAGAATACATCCCTTCAAAGAGAATACCAACATCCTTTAACTTTGCTAGAAATCTATCCATAAAGATGTCTTTACGGGCAAATACCAAAGGCGACAACACCGGGTTGTCATCATCCCAGCACCATCCTTCACCCAGCAAATCAGCATCCTTCATTGAACGGTCTGCATAAATACTGCCACGAATGGTGTCGATGCCCATTTCCTTCAAACCATTGGCAAAGGCTGCCATATCATCGCTGTTGAAACGAGGATCCATACCGCCGATGCAATATACATCACCCGTCAGAACCCCATTTTCTATGGTTCCCGTATACTTGAGGGATGTCTTAAACTGATAAGAACCGCCCAACTTATCCAGCGCCGTAATAGCAGTCAGGAGTTTCATTGTACTTGCCGGGCGCATCAACTGGCGCTCATTTCTCTTGTAGATACAAGAATCAGCCTCCAAGTCCCATACCATCAGTCCCACTTGCGATGTCTCGAACATCTTACTCTCCAGGAGTTTGTCCAGACCAACCTGAACCGAGACAGGCCAAGGCAACTTCTGGGTATCAGTAGCCAGAGAGTCAATCAAGGTAGAATCTGTCACTTCCGTCTCGTCCTGCGATTCTACCACCTCGTCATCATTCACATCTTGAGCCTGCATTGGCAATGCAACAACCATCGCCATCATCAGGCTCAACATCATATATTTAATCTTTTCCATCACAATTGAATTCTTCACTCTTCGTTCCTCATTCTTCACTTCTTTGTCGTTTCTTAATTTCTTTCTCAAAAGCCTCTTCATTATCAGGCTGAACGGCCACCATGTTCTTATGACCATATTCTATCACTACACACCTATCCAGTCCCATAAAAGTCTTCACCGGATGCACATCTATGATGTCGCAGACCGGTACATTCTTGTTGGACGAGAACCTTCCTTCGTTGATGATCAGATACTCCATCTCATCATCCCGGTCGATAGGTTTTACCTTCTTAAAGGTATAAGTAGTATTCAGAATACGCTCTATCATGCCCACGATGACAATGGCCAGGAAGATGCCGATAATCGCCATCTTCACCCAAAAGAAATAGCCAGCCAAAAATGCAAAGACAGCCACACCCAAACGGGCTGTCATTGTAAAGCGTTTATGAAAAGTTCTATCTGCCATATCTTGTTAATATTTGTCATTTTGATAGTCTTAAAGACTATATTACCATAAATTTCGGTGCAAAATTACAAAAAATCCGTCTTTTATTACTCATTATTAAAGAGAAATTAGTACTTTTGCAAACAATTAAGCATTATTAGAATAAACTCACATGGTTTATAAGTATGATTTTCTGATTATCGGCTCAGGAGTTGCCGGTATGAGTTACGCCCTGAAAGTAGCCAGAGCGCATAAAGGTAAAGTGTGTATGATCTGCAAAACCTCACTCGATGAGGCAAACACTTCATTCGCACAAGGTGGTGTGGCGTCAGTTACCAACTTGGAAGTAGATAACTTCGACAAGCACATACAGGATACAATGATCGCTGGTGATTACATCAGCGACTATAAGGCTGTGAAGCAGGTTGTCACCATGGCACCAGAGCAGATCAAGGAGCTCGTGCAGTGGGGTGTCAACTTCGACAAGCAGCAGGACGGCAAGTTCGATCTTCACCGTGAAGGCGGACATAGCGAGTTCCGTATCCTTCATCATGCAGATGATACAGGTGCTGAAATCCAGCGTGGTCTGATGGAAGCTGTACGCAACTGTCCGGACATCGATATCAAGGAAAATCATTTTGCTGTAGAGATTATCACCCAGCACCATTTGGGTGCCCGTGTTACCCGCCGTACACCTTATATTAACTGTTACGGAGCCTACGTTCTGAATCCTAAAACCCAGAAGGTGGATACCTATCTGAGCAAGGTTACCGTGATGTGTACCGGTGGATGTGGTGCCGTTTATCAGACTACCACCAACCCTGTCATTGCTACCGGCGATGGCGAGGCGATGGTTTACCGTGCCAAGGGTACCGTAGCCGACATGGAGTTCGTACAGTTCCACCCTACAGCCCTCTATCATCCAGGAGAGACTCATCCTGCCTTCCTCATCACCGAGGCTATGCGTGGATATGGTGGCATCTTGCGTTTGCCTAACGGCGAGAGCTTCATGGAGAAATATGACAAGCGATTGAGCCTGGCTCCTCGCGACATCGTGGCACGTGCCATCGATAAGGAGATGAAGATTCACGGTTTGGATCATGTCTGCCTGGATGTAACCCATAAGAATCCTGAGGAGACCAAGCGTCACTTCCCTAACATCTACGCCAAGTGTCTCAGCATCGGCATCGATATTACCAAGGATTATATCCCGGTTCGTCCTGCTGCTCACTACATGTGTGGTGGTATCAAGGTAGATTTGAACGGCTGTTCAAGCATCAACCGCCTCTATGCCTTGGGCGAGTGCTCTTGCACCGGTCTGCATGGTGGCAACCGTCTTGCCAGCAACTCTCTCATCGAAGCTGTGGTTTATGCCGAGACTGCTGCCAAGCACAGTCTGGAGCATGTAGATGAATATGATTTCAATGAGAAGGTTCCAGCCTGGAACGACGAGGGTACCATGACCAACGAGGAGAAGGTATTGATTACCCAGAGCATCAAGGAAGTAGGCGAATGCATGAGCAACTATGTAGGTATCGTTCGTAGCGACCTCCGACTGAAGCGTGCCTGGGACCGCCTCGACCTTCTTTACGAAGAGACCGAGAATCTCTTCAAGCGTGTAAAGGTAAGCAAGGATCTCTGCGAGCTCCGCAATATGATCAATGTGGGTTACCTCATCACCCGCATGGCTATCGAGCGCAAGGAGAGCCGTGGTCTTCACTATACCATCGACTACCCTGTTCATGCTTACGACAAGAAATAAAGCTTTTTCAAGCTACCATATAAAGCCGCCAGGATATTCTCACACGATATCCTGGCGGCTTTTTCTTTACTTATGTGAAAGCTCAGACACGAAAGATAAATGACATTGATGACCATACTTTTACATCAAAGTTAAAGAAAACTTTGATGTCTCACAATACGGGGGTATGAGTACGGCTTAGCCTTTTGGGGCTATCCTATATCTTACAACTGTACCTTTTCAGCCTTTCCGTTATATTCCACAATCTTGCTTACCTGCATAGGCTGATCGCCTATTCCGCTATCAGCACCCACCAGCACGATGTGGAATCTGCGATGCTGGAGCATACCCTTATAACTGCCCTTACGTGGTGCGATGTTCAGGGTTCTGTCAGCTTCATTCCATACAAACTGGATTTCTGAGAATTTTCCCTTCTCATAGTTGTAGTTGTCGCCCTCGTCCTCATAGAGTGTAAACGATCCGTCTGCACCTGGATAAACACGGATTTCCAGCTCATCCCAAGGTTTCTCTGAACTATACTGAACTTCAGGACCGAATGGCAGGATGGTACCAGCCTTGATGAACACAGGCATAATGTCGATAGGACAAAGGCGCTGGATATCCTGACCGCCCTCATACTGGGCATTGCTCCAGAAATCATACCATTTATTACCCTTTGGCAAGTAAACATTCACAGGCGCAGCTGCCTTCCTTACATCAGGATAGATGGTATGGCCCTTCTTTGCCTTATCCTTCCAGGTATATAAAGGATCGGTTACCGGCTTCACCAGAATGTTGCGGCCGAAGAGATACTCATCGTTCAGGCGGGAAGCCTTCTTGTCGGTCGCATAGTCCATTACCAGGGCACGCATCATGCTTCCGCTATTCTGCACGCAGTCGCTTGCCGTACTGTAGATATAAGGCAAAAGGCGATAACGCAGCTTGATGGTCTTGATCATGGCATCATAAGCCCAGTCGCCCTGTTTTCCGAACTCATACAGTTCGCTTACCATCGGCGAAGAACAGTGGTTGCGCATCAATGGCATGAAGGTTCCCCACTGCATCCAGC
>ERZ1026858.1416-NODE-1416-length-12115-cov-73.194942_pt1 | contig 12115 bp, 10 predicted proteins | sample MGYA00380159_ERZ1026858 | MGnify/ENA primary metagenome ERZ1026858 (study PRJEB33269, sample SAMEA4719795) | human gut metagenome | biome: human-associated habitat; feature: organic feature; material: feces | place: Cameroon | collected 2013-10 ... | reverse complement strand
GTGTCTATAGCCAGAGCGATGCAGATCATCAGTTGCAACATCTCACAGAAGCTGAACAGTTCGAAACTGGGCAAGGCTTTCAACGACCTAGGATTCGAGAAGATGCGCACCAAGCACAGCCGTGGTTACAAGGCAATCGTCCGTACAGCCGAGGAAATCAAGGCTTACCAGGTATCCGTCTGCATCAACTCGCAGCAATGCGATGATGATGCCCCCTTCTAGCCGTTCCCAAGCCATCGGTTCATCCGATTCAGGGTGACAGGGTGACACGGTGACACGAGTTTTTCAACTTTTCGCCTCGCACGCGGGCAGGCAGGAACTTTCGGCCTGATTTTTCCTGCCTGCCCGCGCGAGAGCAAATCTTCAGAATTCACTGTCATAAGTGTCATGTGTCATAGCAAAGCCAGTTACTTCCGAAACGGAAACCAAGGACTTACGGTGCAAAAGTCAGAGACTTACGATGCAAAAGTCAGAGGCTTACGATGCAAAAGTCAGTAGCTTATGAACCGCCTCCTCATTCATTAACCCTCATAAAAATCAAACAAAACTATGGATTTAAGAAGTTATACCAAGCAAGAGCTAGCTCTCCTGTATTTTCCCGATGCTACTCCAGCAGTAGCCAGTGCTCACCTGATGCGATGGATCCAGCGCATCCCCGACCTTCTCCAGAAGCTCGCCGCCACCGGTTACGGCAAGAACTGCAAGGAGTTCACCCCGATGCAAGTCTCCTACATCATCTACTTCCTCGGTGAGCCCTAACCCTGTTTCCTCCACCAAGCGTAAAGAAGAAACGCAACCCCGCTAGGCGTTCCGGAGATACGCGAGTCCGTTAAGCGGATTTTGGCGACAGATTCTTGATGACGGCAGTTTTAGGCTCTTTGCCTTGACTTTTGGATAAAAAGCCATTATTTTAGCCTTGACTTTTGGATAAAATTAACTATTGTTTGCCTTGACTTTTGGATAAAAGTTGTATCTTTGCACTGTAAATCAATAAATTACATAAAATGACATATTACAAGCGAAATATAGATAAAAAACTCCTGGAGTGGAAGGCTTCTCAAAGAAGAAAACCGCTGCTGATACGTGGAGCCAGACAAGTAGGAAAATCTTCTGCTGTGCGCCACTTTGGTAAAGAATTCAAGTACTTTGTAGAGATCAATCTGGAGAGCCAGCCATCCATAAGAGGACTCTTTTCAAAGGATATTGACGTGCATAGAACGTGTGAAGGCATAAGTGCCACTACCGGCATCCCAGTGATACCTGGTGAAACACTGCTCTTCATAGACGAGATACAAGTGAGCCAGGAAGCAATCATGTCGCTCCGTTATTTCAAAGAGGATTATCCGGAACTGCATGTCATCGCTGCTGGCTCTTTGTTGGAATTCACCTTAGAGGAACTGCCTTCCTTTGGAGTGGGTAGAATACGCTCACTCTATATGTATCCATTTTCCTTTGATGAATTTCTCATGGCACAGGGACTGGATACCACGGTGAGTTACAAGCAGCAGGCTTCACCCTCATCTCCGCTTCCAGAGGCCGTTCATAATAAACTGGTGGACCAGTTGAAGACTTTCTATCTGGTGGGTGGTATGCCTGCCGCAGTTACAGAATGGATAGAGACTAACAGTTACATAGAATGCGCTCATATTCATAATGATATTCTGGATACCTATCAGGATGATTTTGCCAAGTACAAGTCGCGTGTATCTCCAGCTTTATTGAGAAAGGTTTTGCGTTCCGTAGCTTTGCAGGCTGGCAGTAAGTTTGTCTATAGGCAGGTGGCCGATGATGTCCATTCTTCGGTCATCAAAGACGCACTTCATTTATTGACACTGGCAGGACTCATCAAGCCGGTGACCCATAGTGATGGAAATGGCGTTCCGCTTGGAGCTGAAGAGAATGACAGCTACAGGAAATATCTTTTCTTGGATTTGGGACTGATGCAAACCATGTTGGGTACTCCTGCTGCCAATGTTCTTTTAGCTTCGGATGTTGATTTTGTCAATAAAGGTGCTGCATCAGAAATGTTTGCAGGTTTGGAACTCGTCAAGAACCACGACTGTTTCCAGAAGGCAGAAATGTATTATTGGCAGAATTTGTCAAGAGGAACCAATGCTGAGATTGATTATCTGGAAGCCAAGGATGGTATGGTTTTACCGATAGAAGTGAAAGCCACTACCCGAGGTAGCATGCAGAGTTTATGGCTATTCATGAGAAAGAAGGCTCTTCATCATGCTGTTCGCACATCCCTGGAGAATTTCGGAGAGTTTGAGTATGTTGATAAAGAATCCCAGGATGCCATTCGCCATGTAGATGTAATTCCACTCTATGCAATGAGTAATTTGTGCAAACTAAGCGTTGATACGGAGATGAATTCACACAGACTCTTGGCTTGGATTTAAAGTCACGCAGATTTCGCAGATGACGCAGATTTTTCATCGGATAACTCCGCGAAATCCAATGAAAAAAGATCTGCGTTATCTTATAGACCGCATAGGTCAAAAATCTGCGTCATCTGCCAAATCTGCGTGACCTTAATAATATGTGGTTTCAGCCCCTCGACCACATAGGGCGCTTTCCGTTAACTCCGCGTAATCCGATGAAGAAAATCGATGAAAAGCAACCTTAAATCCAGTAAAGAACATGCAAATACTACTTAATGATTCCGATTAATAATTAAATAACAATAACAGGCAACTAATTGTTACTCAAATATTTGGAATTATCGTTCTGAAAGATTATCTTTGTGAAAGATAATAATAAAGCATAACATGATGGAATATAATAACGAAGAAGCTAAGATACTTCTACCTGAAGACATCAGGTAATAGGAAAAAGGGTCTATACACCCTTTTGTCGAGGTGTATAGCCCCTTGGAACAACCGCAAAGTATGGGTTGATAATTATGCCAGATGTTTTGTAGATCAATTTGGCATAAACTAAAACACAATACTATGCAGGATCACATGGTTCTTCAGTGAATCGAACCTGCTCATAGCCTTCTGGCAATGGGTTAGACCCAGCTAATAGAACACAGGAATTTTCCAACTCAACAATAGCGATAGATGGTTTCTGATAATTCTTTTTCATATTCCTAACTTTTTGAATTTTACATATTTTTTACCATTCTTGATATAGATACCCTGAGTAGGTTCTTTGCTGAGCTTACGACCTTGCAAGTCATATATACCATTTAGAGATGTGTTATCAGCCTCATTGTTGGTTATAACTTGGATGCCCTTTATGGCAGTTGTTGCTCCCTCGCCCACCTCATCTATGCTGATAGAACGGGATTTTGATGCCTGTGACATGTTAGAACCATTACGATTACTTACCGTAAGATACCAACGCTGTGCACCAAGTTCGGTGGAAGAGTTTAACGGAGCTATGAGTCCTTGCTTGTTGAGAGCATATACAGCAACCGATAATTCATCCTGACCTAATCCACTTTGTGGAGTGTAGATGCCTGTGAAGTCATACTTGCGAGTCATGCTCATGCAGTAGTATGTCTTCGATTCAGACTTATGCAACTTGGCATTATTGATAGTGATAGTCTTGCTTCCGCTATCGTTTCTTCTCAACAAGTATGGGGTGTTAGCCTCAAACTCTCCAGATGTAGCCTTCTTCACTTCGAGTACCGTCTCATAGCCACTGCCATCTTCCTTTTCATACTCATGGAAGTTATTGATGCTTGCCACGGTGATGCCGTTGCCGGTCCAGTCCGTAGCCTGAGTCTCGAAAGGCACGTACACAGCCTGCCACTGGTCTGCGCCTAGATAGTCGCGGGTGTAGTTCAGCGTTGGGGCAGTGAAGTCCACAGGGCTGTTGTAAGGCGCATCGTCATTGATATCAACAGGTTTGAATGTCGTGTATGAACCGTCAGTATTAGCAGTCAACTCCAAGTCGTTGCCATCAATACCACAGAAGTCCTTGATATACAAGAAGTTGTTTTCGCATCGCTGACAAGTGGAGCTGTAGAGTCCGTTTGTCAACAGAGTCTCCGTACCCTTGACGTGCTTGTCGTACTTCTCATGTGCATTTGCCTCCGTATTGCTGAAAATGTTCACTTGCTTGTCACCGCAAGTATAATAATTGTTGTATACGGTATTCCCGTTGCTTGGGGTAAGCACTGGATATTCATCGCCATTCTCGCCCAACTTCTGATACCATACCAAGGTGCTTCCTTCTGCAGGGGTAGATGTGGAGCCATTCAGCAGCCATGCCACCTCACCGCTCTTTATCTGCTGTTTGGTGAAAGCCTTGACCACGTCAGCTTCTACCTTTCCGTCTTCGAAAGTCAGCCTTCCATCACCAACTATTGGGATGTTCTCAGATGAATTATTCAGCAATACTTCCTTGTTGTAAGCTACAATACCCTTTGCGGTTAGTGTACCGATTATATAACCTATAATAATTCCTGAATCGTAATAGGTATACGTCATATCTCCATAACTGAACACATTCTGGATACTGCTGTTATACACCGATAGTCCTACTATGCCACCGGCATACTTACCTGTGCTTGTAATCTTGCCATAGTTGGCGCAATCTTCGATACTTGTTCTATCAGCATAACCTATGATTCCACCAATATAGGTATTATTGCTTTCAACGGTTCCATAATTGGTGCAGCGCTTGATGTTTGGATAAGTACTAGAACCAGCAATTCCGCCGACATCTCTCGTACCCTTCACACTGGAGTGATTCTCGCAGTTTTCGAGATTTATTTTGGCACATCCAATGATACCGCCAGTATTTTCTAGTCCTATTACAGTACAATTATTTGTGGTTTTAATGCCCTTTATATGTGATGGAGAATCCCCGTATGCATATCCTGCCAAGATACCGGTGCCATCTGTCTTCGCATTTGTTGTGCTAACATTCTCCACCTTGGCATTGTCAAAGATAATGTTTTGGATAGTTGCATCCTCAGTAAAGCCGAAAAGCCCCACATAGTTTTGTGCTGTCTTGATATAGAGGTTGGAAATGGTGTGTCCCTGACCGTCCATATTTCCCTTCCACCTATTATTGTAATTGCCTATTGGAAGCCAACTCAAGAGTTCATTGCCGTCTTCAGCCGCATGGCAATAGTTCTTGAGGTCGATATCCGCAGTCAGCATGGCAGATGCTGACGAGTGAGTAGTTCCAGCTACTTCGCCTTCGTCCACAATAGTTCCGTTCACATAGTCGCGGAACCAAGCCAAGTGGTAAGGTTTGGCTATCAGGTACACCCCATTTTGTTCTGAAGGCTTCACAGCCACATAATGCTTGCAACGGTCGCAATAGCCATCCTCATTGTTGGTGTGTCCAAGAGCAGGATGCTCTGCGTCCGTTACATCAGTCAATTCCTTAGTCAATTGGCTGTCGGAATATATCCTTTGGCAGTTCTGGCATTGCCAATATTCCTTGGTTGCCGCCTCTGTGCAAGTAGCGTTTGTTGCAGCGTGGTGATTTATTGTCTGTCCGTGTTGATACCTGATTGCGGAACTGGTAGGATTGTTGGTGAGACTACCCTTCACCACCTTATAGGTTTTGCAATTTAAAGTCAGATTATCAGCATAAACCTGATGTTCCGAACCAATGACGGGATAACTGTCTCCATTATTAGCCAGATTTTGTCCCCATTTTGCTTCGCTCGAAGCATTTTGCTGGAGCAGATAGGCAACAACACCGCTTTTCAGCTGGGTCTCAGTAAATCCTGTTGCGTTATCTTCAGAGAGATTGCCGCTTCCGAAGGCTTTAACCGTAATCTCTTGGCTGTTTGCAGTCAGCTTTGCGCCACTATAGTATGCCACCATGCCTTCAGTGTCCCCATATTTAGAATAGCCAAAAGCCATGCCTACCTCTGTGCCATTCGTGGCACTGATGCTGCCATAGCTGAACACGTTCTGTATCTTGCCATCGTGTACATAACCTGCCAAGCCAGCAACACTATTTGCACCTTTTACATTTCCATAGTTGGCGCAGTCTTGGATCGTTCCGCCACTGAATTCGCCAACCAAGCCACCTACACGCTGACTTGTTGCCGTTACATTTCCATAGTTGGCACAGGCGGTTATAGAATTACCTGTTTTTTGGTAGGAGCCAAAAAGACCACCGACTTTTTCTTTGCCTTGTACCGTGGCGTAGTTCACGCAGTTGTAGGCGTTACCATCAAGTATACCTGCAATACCGCCAGTATAATTACCTCTTATTTGGCACGTTTCTGATATTTTGATATTTTGAAGGGTGCTACCTCCTGCATAACCAGCCAAAATTCCTATGATATCTTGCGTATTTGTCACATTTGCATACTCAAAGGTTAAGTTCTTAATAGTGCTTTGATCGGTACAACCGAAAAGCCCCATAAATTTTTGGGTTGCATTGATATAAAGGTTAGTGATGGTCTTGTTATTTCCGTCGAAAGTACCTTTGTAATTCCTTTCAATATTTTTTCCAATAGGCACCCAGCTCAGTTCTTCTAAGTTTTGAGACGCATCAGCCGCATAGCAGAAGTCCTTTAGGTCTATGTCGGCAGTGAGCTTGGCGCACGCATTGAGGTGGGTAGTAGCCGACTCGCTGCCACTCACCGTATACGTACCATTCACCCAGTCACGAAACCATGCCAGCTCCTTGGCGTTGGAAATCTGGAATGGATTACTGCTCGAGCCATCGCCCTGGGCTGGCCTTGAGGTCGTTACATTAGTGGCTGCCCATGCCCCCTCATAAGGCATGAGGATAGCCATCACGAGCAGAAGCATCGTGAATAGCCTGTTTCTTTGTTTTTTGTTGTTCATAACTGTAAATTATTATTGTTATTCTACTTTCTTACATATTTTCTCTCATTGCCATCAGATATACTGTCATTCCCAGGATGATGACGAAAGTCATTCCGAGAAACAGATAGATATAAAACCTTTCTCTCATGATGAAATCACAGAAGCTGTAGCGAGCCTTGTAGTTCTCATCAAGATATATCCTGTAGTCTTGAACCATGGCATAGCCCATGACTATGGCGAACAACAGAAGACACAATGCCACTATAAGAATAGCCTGTTCCTCTTTCATGAAAGTCTCTATCATATTTTCCATGGTGCAAATATAGTGTTTTTTTTTCAAAAAAGGTGTCGCATTCCTATAAAAAGGTGTCGCATTCCTATGTTTTAGGTGTCGCATTCCTAGCAAGTAGGCCCCCTTTTTAACGATTTATTCCCTTCAGTGATGCGTTTTCCTGGTATTTATCGAAAAATGGTTAATCCTGCTTTTTATCCTCTGCGGCTACATTTTCAGCCATTTTCTCCTGCCATTCGGCAGGAGTACAGCCTTCCTTTAATTTGAAAATGCGGTACAGATAGGGGCGGCAGAGAAGCTGCACTCGGCTGAAATGATGTCAGTCTCCGAGAAGTGTCGGGACCGCTCCGTCTTGGGAATATCCAACGAACGCAACATAGGTAACCATATTCAATATGGTATTCTCCTGCCACCGGTGCACCAGTCTTCCATCTTCTCGCACTTCTCTTTCCGGAGTCTTTCGGAAATCTTCGATTGTAAAGTCTTTTTCTTATCAGTCACCATATAATCAAGGGTCTATACGCCATCTTTTCATCGTGGCATACAGACCCTTGTCTTTTAGAATCTCAAAATGTATTCGTCACCATCTTTAAAGGCATTGGTCCCTTCGAGGTAGCGACGTGTCTCCTCGAAATCCTCACCTATGATGTTGGCACTAAACTGCCGAACTCTTGATATAGCCTTGATGATTACGCTTGGGTCGCTTTTTCTAGTCAAGCGTCTCAATCCATTTAGGTAATCCTCACGAAAGACTGTAGGGATGATAATCTTTGATTGGTCTGCTACTTCGAATATCAGCAGTACCTACCACTACTTCCAGAATATTATGGATTGTATTATTTTGTGCCATATTTTTCAATTAAACGTTTATTTTTCTGCAAAGATAGCTATATTTTTCGATTAAGAAGCACCTTTGTGCCATATTTTTCGATTAAGAAGATATTTTAAGTAATATTATCCATCGAACAGGCACCAGAACACGATGAAGGGGCTATACGCCATCTTTTCATCGTGGCATATAGACCCTCAACACTCAACATTCACCACTCACCATTCACCATTCACCACCCATTTCCATGCTGGTCTTATTTCTATCTTGAGTCCATCACGCACAATCTTTCCCCCCCTCATCATCGTAGGTGATTATTTATTCGGTGACAGCGAATAAAATGCTTTATTTCTTTTCGCTGATACCGAATAAAATCTATCTGAAGTATGCAAGTTTTGCTCCACACGCCCTGAACCAACGGTCACCGGCCGAAGGGAAAGGTAAAGGGCAGAAGCTCCTGGAGCTTTTGGGCCTTCAGCCCGTACTTAAACCACATGCGAAAGTTCAGTAATAACGAAGAAGCTAAGGTACTTCTACCTGAAGACATCATGTAATAGGAAAAAGGGTCTATACACCCTTTTGTCGAGGTGTATAGACCCTTGGAACAACCGCAAAGTATGGGTTGATAATTATTTTCAGATAATTGGTATTCCTTCAGCTTAGGACTTTACCACATTTCTTCATTATTATCATCTGGTTTTTGTCCCTGATAGAAAGTAGGACCTTCTGATCCTGCCAGTAACTGTTGGGCTTTTATCTCATGCATCTGCATTTCTGGTTTTATATATTCTTTTTTCATATTGTGCTATTTTTATTTGATTATTACTTTCTTGTTATTCTTGATGTATATGCCCTTTGTCGGGTTGCTTATCTTTCTACCTTGGAGGTCGAAGATTCCTTCAATAGTGTCATGACGCTGCACGTCAGTACCCATAATGGTGATTCCATCTATGCCTGTTGTCTCGTTGCCGCCACCGAATACAAAGCTGCGAGTGAGTGCTGCCGATGATGGGTCTTTTGCTTCTTTTTTAGATACTTTCAGATAAGCCTTTCCTGGAGTCGCCTTGAGACGTGTTCCGTCGTAGCTATTGTTTTCGTTGTCCACACCGAGGTAGAAGCCGAGATTATCTTTATATTCATTTTTATATGTGAGACGATAGAGTATATAACCATTTGCTGTTACAGTCTGAGCTACAGCTGGTGTAGCCACAAGGTGGTTCTTTTTATAGGAAACTTTTAGCAACCCATCTGTCTCGTTTGCCTTTGCATTGACATACTCTCCGTTAGTCTTCAGTAGCACACCCTCGTCCATTGCCACTTGGTTGTTGCCGCGTTCTGTCAATGTCATCTTGCCACCGCTTACCGTTGCGTTGTAGACATTAAGCTTTCTGCCTGATGGAACAGAAAGGGTTACATCGTTTGTCAGATTGCTGAATGTTGCCCAATATGTATCCTCATTGCCATTTTCATCCTTGTCGCCCTTTGCTGCCTTGATTACTTTATAGTCAGAGTAGAGAACGGGATATCGGTCCTTGCCTAACTGCTGTCCCCATACCTGCTCGCCTAAGGCTTCGGCTTCGGCAAGCAAATAAGCCACCTCGCCACTTGCAAACTGCTCTTCGGACATTTCCTCTGCCTTGTCTTTCTCATCATCACGATTTCCTATACCGCGTGTGGCTGTGCCACTAAGATAATAGCAATAATTTGTTACTATATGGCTATATCCGCACACGCCGCCGACAAATTCACCTGTTCCATGAACAGAACCTGTGTTATAGCAGCTTTCGATTGTGCCCGGGCTATATCCGCACACGCCGCCGACAGTATTTTCTCCGCTTACAGAACCTGTATTTTTGCAATCTCTGACAGTGCCGTAGTTATCGCCGCACACGCCGCCTGCATCATTATAGTCATTTTTGCCAATTACAGTGCTGCTGTTAGAACAGTTTTGGAGTATGCCTTCATAATTCTTTCCGCATACACCTCCCCCTTTCGTACCGAACTGAAAATATGAATCCAAAACTCCTACGTTTAAAATCTTGCCTTTGTATATACAGCCAAACAAGCCAACATTAGATGCACCAGAATCATTGAAATACAATCCGCTGATGGTGTGTCCCTGGCCATTAAAGGTGCCAGAATATGAATCTTCATCAGATGTACCAATAGGTGTCCATGGTATAAAGTCCTTTCCGAATACCAGATTTTTATATTCGTCAAGAACGCCCTTGTTCACGATAATGTCTTTCGTGAGGATTGCATTGGCAGATAAATCCTTTGCCCCCCCCGTTTTTAAGCGTACCATTCACCAGACCTGCAAACCAATAAAGTTCGGCAGCATTACTAATTAGATATGGTTCTGCTCTGCCATTACCTTTCGGTCTGGTTGGAGTAATACTTTCTTCCGCCAACATCATGGATGGCATAATCATGGTTGTCACGAACAAGAGCATCGTGAAAAACCATCTCGTTCTTAAAAAATTCTTTTTCATATCTTTTGTTTTTGAATTAATAATATCCTGTAGTCTTGAACCATGGCATAGCTCATGACTATGGCGAACAACAGAAGAAACAATGCCACTATAAAAATAGCCTGTTCCTCTTTCGTGAAAGTCTCTATCATATTTTCCAAGGTGCAAAGATAGTGTTTTTTTCGGAAAAAGTGTTGCATTCCTATAAAAAAGTGTCTACTTCCTATAAAAAAGTGTCTACTTCCTATAAAAAAGTGTCTACTTCCTATATTTTAGGTGTCTACTTCCTGCAAGTAGCCCCCCTTAACGATCATCCCTTAAAAGTGCGGTAAGGAGACCGCCATCCTTACCTTATGCCGATTACTGGTTTTGCAACATTCAGACAAATTATGGTTGATGATAATGGGCTTAAAAACACCAGAAAAAAAGAATCTATGAAAAAGTATGATAAAACATGAGCAAGTATGAGCAACTGTGAGTTGACACCTCACCGATTTCGTATCTTTGCATTGTGGTTCAGAGATAACATCTCATACCACCAAGAGGCAATGCGCAGCGCCCCCTAGTACACAAACACAATTTATTAACCTTAAAAATGAAGACACTATGATTCTGTACACATTGAAGAAGTATGTCAACGAGAAGTTGAGCGCCGCTTACGGCAAGTTTTTCGCCTACCCTGTAATCACCCAGACCTATGGTCTTGATGAACTCGCAGAGCACATGGAAAGTCACAACACCCCGTTCTCAAAGGGAGCCATCAAGGGTATGCTCACCGACATGGTGAGCTGCGTAAGAGAACTGGTTCTGCAGGGTATCGCCGTGAAGATTCCCGACCTCGCCATTTTCAGCATCGGTATCAAGAACAAGGAAGGTGCAGCCTCCGAGAAGGAGTTTAGCATCACCAAGAACATTGCCGGACTGAAGCTCCGTGCCCGTGGCACCGGCGAGTTCAAGGCTACCAGTCTGAACCTCGATGCATCCCTGAAGAAGGCAACTGCCGTAACAGGAGATGTTACTCCACCAGACGGCGGTAAGGATAACACAGGCGATACTACCCAGGGTAGCGGAACAAACCAGGGCGGCGATTCAACACAGACTGGCGGTTCAGGCAACACCGAGAGCAGCGGCTCTGATGGTAGCGACGGCCTGGAGTAGCCCCTCGCCAGTAGATGAAAAAAGAAGGTTTTAGACAGGATGCAGTCCGGGATTCGGCTATAGCACCCCCGGCTATTCATCAATATAGCAAGCATCATTGAAACACGCGCTATCAAGCCCATCTGCTCATCCTGTCAGCCTTCCTTCTCAAAAGTATCGCCCGGATATAGGAAATCCGAGCCCCCAATCCATTTATTAACCTTAAAAATCAAATGAAAATGAAAAGAGAAACACTCAAGAAAATTCTGAATTTCGTCATTACCGTTCTCACTGCCATAGCCTCTGCCTTCTGCGTGCAGAGCTGCCAGTAGTATGTACCATGAAAAACACAAGAAAGATATCGGTTAAATGAAATCAATTTCCACATTTAGTCCCACCCCAACCTTAATCCCTTAAGGTTGGGGTTCTTTTATATATCCCTACTGACGCGCATCAGCCAGCTCATTATATCCCCAAACCATGATGAGGACGATGAAGCCAGCCAGCACCATCAGGAGATTCTGAGAGTGGGCGATGGAATCTGTCACATGCGTAAGGGCACGCGAACCGGAAAGGAGGAAATCTATCTTCATAGAGAAAAGCCATCCCTGAATCTGTTCCCATCCCT
>ERZ1026858.1415-NODE-1415-length-12122-cov-4.581172_pt1 | contig 12122 bp, 2 predicted proteins | sample MGYA00380159_ERZ1026858 | MGnify/ENA primary metagenome ERZ1026858 (study PRJEB33269, sample SAMEA4719795) | human gut metagenome | biome: human-associated habitat; feature: organic feature; material: feces | place: Cameroon | collected 2013-10 ... | reverse complement strand
GATTAATATTAGTTGGAGTGATTGTCTATGCCTGGTTTTTCTACAAACGACAGTTGGAGACACTCACATGGATAAAGACACCGATCCGACTGGAAATCGGAAGCGGTAACAATCATGATATTGCGTATCTGGATATGGGCTCTATCGACGCCGACACACAAGACCATTCCATGAATTACGTGTTTTGCGTATACGGAGAACCGATTGATATGTATTCGCTTCAGTTGGCTTATACTACAAATATCCCATTTTATTATGAAGTGTATCGTGCTCAATTATCCACATCCGAACAGACAACATCGGACAATATTGTAACTGTTCCATTTACATATACGGATAATAGCGGAGAACATACGGAAAATTTTACTTATGACAAATCATCAACTCCCGTTATTTCAGCAAAGCCTTTAAATCAAATGACAGCTACAGAAATAACAAAACATCAGAGCCACAACCTTAGTTATGGTGATGAGAATGGTCAAAATGCTGTAGATAGTAGTAAGGTACAAAAAAATGCAGAGCCGCTTTATTGGCTGGCTAGTGAAAATAATTTGGATATGTTAAATCCTAAAAACAAAGGGAAAAATGCATTTGGAGGCGATTGCTTCTGTGATTATTTTGTACTTCGTGTTTATTGGGATGAAAATACAGTTAGTAACGATAAAGAGACGGACATGGTTTACCTGACCGTCAGTCGATAGAATAAGGAAGGAGAATCGCATTGAAAAAAAGGACAAAGCTGATAGCTGTTTATCTTTTTCTGATTGCAGTCGTTGCGATTATTGCATATTCGTTGGCAGCATATACGAGTTTGAGCAGTGCCAAGCGCGTTGTCACAGTGCGAGGCTCCGAGCAATTATTTACTTCGGATGTGCTGGTGCAGTATGATAGCACTTCAAAATTATCGACAAAAGTAAAATCATTCGGAAAAGACGATACAACAAGAACATTTTCTGTAACCATTTCAAATCATTTGCAAAATGATGCAACAAAATTTGATAAAAATCAGATTAGTTATGATTTTACTGTTGAACTTGTCGATGCCGGTGGAAATGTCGTTACAGACGAAAAAATTTACAAAAATATTACAATAAATAATACGATACAATTAAAAAATGGAGTATACACAGAGAGCGGTACACTTGCTGCCGGTACGGCACAGGACAAAACCTATACATTTGTTCTCAAAGGAAATGAGATTTTACCATATCAGATTAAGATTACTGCTGTGCCGACAAATCGTACTCAGTATAAACCATTGGGACGACTGATCGTATTGACAACGGACACAACAGAAACACACTGGACAGGCAGCTTTTTAGAAACAGAGAAATCAGCTGTAGAGAAGGATGAAAAATTAGGTTTGTTAAACTACCGCATTTCAGGGCACGTAGAAGAAAATTGTGTTCTAAGCTGGGATTCCTCCAAAGTGGAAATTGATAAGTGGTTTTTAGAACAAATGAAAAACCAAACAGTTTCAACAGCAGAAGATGGAAAAATAAAATCAGTGACACTTCATTTAGGAGCGGCGGGAACTCCGCAGCAGTACACGATCCAGTTTTACCGGACCTATGCTGTAAATGATTTAAAAAATGAGGATTGGAACACAATCAAGGAGTATATTCATTTTAAGAATTCCAAAGAGGAATAATCAATGGTAAGACAAAAGCTAAAGAAAATATGTGCCGGAGTTCTGGTGGCATCGATGTTATTACAGACGCTCCCGGCGCAGGTACAGGCAGAAGAAAAAGTAAATACAACTGTTACGGCAAGCGAGGGTCAGCAGGACACTCAGACACCAAATGGCAGTGCAACTCAATCCAACGGAACTACTTCTGAAAATGAATCAGGAAAAAACGATTCAAATGAGACAGGCACAGAGCAGCCGGAGGATACATCGGAAAATAATTCGAAATCCGAAGCAGAAGAAAATCAGCCGGAAAATGAATCTGATAAAAGTGACTCTAATATAGAAGAATCTGCTCAGGAGAATACAAAACAAACCGACGCAGAACAAGAAGCAACTGCGGATGAGGCGAATCCAACGGATGCAACTGGAAATGAAATTCAGGTGGTTGATAATAAAGTAACACTTAAGTGTACAGCTGATTTTATCAATTTGTCTCATATGGACGCTCAAGCGTATCAAACTGCTACGATCACCATTCAGCGTGAAACAACTAACCCATTTGATCTGACACAGGAAGTGGATGAAAAAGAATTTCAAGGTTTTGGAAGTGAGCAATATCCATTCAAGGGAACGATTGCAATTACAAGTTCTGGAAGCGGTATCGATATTCCGATTAATCATTCGTTCTTTAACTACCTTGATCAAAGCGCAACGATAAATGAAGGACTGTATCTGAAAGCAAAGGGGACTGTAGATGTGCCTTTGTTGGCTGCCAATTATGTAAATGATGGAAATTCAGCAGTAGCAGAGCCAAAGCAGATTTCTCTTATGATTGGAGCAGAGAAAGAGGATAATAATTTGCCGAGTTTTGGTGGTATTATCGGTACTATGGATAGTAATACCAACCTTTCTTTATCGGTAGTAAATAAAATCACAGAAGCGAATACTACGATTACAGGCAACGGCAATTTAGGATTTTTCTGTAATACAATGGGAGTAGGTGCAAATCTGACAATTGCTTCTTATACAGATGGCAACTCTGCAAACAGCGGTTCTACAGGTTGTGGAACAGCTACAATAGGCTACAACATTTCAACTACAGGTGGACATGCAGGCGGGCTTGTAGGAGAAATGCAAAATGGATCCATTTTAACTGTAAACCAGGCACTTAGCCTGACAGGTAATGTTACAACAACCGTAACAGGATTTGCTGCCGGAGGTCTGATCGGAGCTGCCACAAATCCAACCATTACATTGAATAATTCAGTGATTCGCAAAGGAACGATAGAAGGTACATCGGAAAGTGGAGGTTTCATCGGGAAAGCAGTTTATAATTATAATAGAACTGATAATACGGAGTTAGAGCTTGATTTAAGCAAAATAAATGTCTCAGGAATCACGATTTCAAATGGTAATCATGCAGGTGGATATTTCGGTGTGCTTAATTTTGATTCTGCTGCTGGTGGCACAATTACGATAAAAACCAACTCACAAACGGATCATCAGACAAAACTTACACATACAGGAACCAGTTGGCAATTTGGTGGTGTCATCGGACAATACAGTGCCAATTCCCAGAGCTCAACACTTAAATTGGAAAACCCGAATGTGAACATAAATAGCAATGGCACTGTCACAGCATTGGGCGGCATTATCGGTTCTGTTGCTGGAAATGGAGCGGACCATGCACTTACCAAGGTAACGTCTGCTTATGTAGAGATTAGCGGTGCTACTGTTACAGCGAATTTAACAACAGATTTAACAACAGACGGTTATTTTGGAGGTCTTGTCGGTGAACTTGGTCAGGTAGATGGACAGGGACATTTCCTGTCTGTTTCCGGTATAATCAAAGTTTCCGGCAGTGACAATGGAAAAGCAGGCAAACTCGGAGGCATCTTAGGAAAGTCAACAAAGGGAATTCTCCGCATCAGCGGCACAACGAATCTTTCCGGATTAACGATTGGAAGAACAGGTACGGAATGTGGTCAGATAGCAGGAAGTATTGATGGCACAATCGTCTATGCGCTTGGTTCAGGAAATGGAACTGGCGGTAACGGATATGATTGGAAATATATTCGTCCGGCAGCAGTCTCTGTCAGTGATATCGGAAGTTACGGAGAAGTCATCCGTCTGGATGGAAGCAAATTGAAAGAAACAGATGGAAGCAGTACAGATTCAAGTACGCTTTTTACAAAAGACCCTAATTCGCATGAGTTTTCTGTCGCATATACGTTGCCAGGGGGAGATTTGGCAATAAGCAATACAAGAGATCTTGCAGCTGTAGCGGTTCTTTTACAGCGAGAAAAAACATCTGATCTTTTGAGCAAAGGTATTACAGTTACTACTAATGCAGAAGAAATTATTGACCTTACCGGAACCGGAATTTATTCTCTGCTTCGAGATGATGAAAGCCAGATATATAAAGGAATTTTTGATGGTAATGGTCACACGATTAAATTGGCAGCGGGAGAGGCCTATGGTTATTTAAGTGGCGGCACTAAACTTGCTGCGAATGTAGATGGTACGAGTGCAACAGTAGGCATCGGTCAGATTTACAACCATTCTACAATTGGATTCATTCCTTATTGCAATGGTACTGTCCAGAATCTGAAATTAAATGGATCCATTTATTTTCACAACGTATCAAACGGAGTGGATGTACGCTGTGGCGCAGTCGTAGGTTATACAGATGGTGCAACTTTTACAGATATTACAGTGAATACAAATATCGTTTATCGTGATGGAGCCGGTGGAGACGGACTCAAAGTAATGAGTATCGGAGGTTTCCTTGGACGGGCAAAAGAAACAACAACTTTTGAGGGTTGTTCTATGCAGGGAACGATTTCCAGTTCATCCGGATGTCACGATTTCGCAATCGGCGGTTATGTGGCAGCAGGCGAAGAGGGTGCGAATATCACATTTTCAAACTGTGGAATTTCAAATGCAACAATCACGCATGAGAAATTTAATGAAAGTTCCAATGCACCGAATGCATTATTTGGCGGTCTGATCGGCTGCATGACTGGAAATGTGACAATTAATGGACTGATAATAGACAATCTTCAGATGGAAAGCTATGCTACCGAAACTGCGGGCGGTCTGTTGGGATACTATTGGAGAAAGAAGAGTGCGACCGACAGCGTATCAATCAACAATCTTGTAGTACAAAATTCAAAACTTAATGTACAAGGAAAATTTGGAGGACTTGTCTACAGTACCGATGCTTATTGGAAAATAGGAGATGGTAAGGGTGAAAATGGAATTAAGTTCAGTAAAGGAACTAAACAAAACTTATTTTCCGGTAAGACAGATGAAGCAAATCCATCCGCACTTTTGGTATGTTCTACAATTCAGGATGAAGCGAGTAAAAAATACGATAAGGCTTATATCGAGATTCGAAAAGATGGATTAAAGATAGAACCGAACTCAGTGAACGTCACGCTCACAGGTGGAAATTATTTTGATGATATTGCCGGTAAAACGAAATATGGAGAAGACGGCAACAATGCAGTGGTTTCTATTGGATTGACCAGTCCAGACGCCACGACAGCAACGCTGATTGATCAGGATAAGGATAAATGCAATACATGGACGAACCAGTGCAATGTAAATAGTGGAAAACCCTATACAAATAAAAATACACGTTATTATTATAATGTAGATTATTATCGTGTAAAAGATGGTACAGATACAAATATTACTGAAATTGACTCAGCAGGAAAACTTCTCCTGAGAAGTCTGTATGTATATGCACAACCGAACCTTCAGCAGTATTTTATAAAAGGAAGCGATGATTTCAAATTAACAGGAAATATTGATCTGACAGGAGTATCATATTATCCAATGTCACGGGCAATCACAATCCAAGGTGCAACTGTGAAATTTGATTATACAAATATGAATACAAATACGGAGAAAAAGTATAGCGATTCCAGTCAACAGCATTACCAGATGCAGACAGGACTTTTCTCTAAGATATCACAGAAATTCACAGTAAATAACCTTACATTGCAAGGTACATTTGGCAAGTACGAAAATAACAAGGCCGGAGTATTGATTTGTGACAGTATCGCGCAGGAGAGTGCAAATAAAGACCAGGCAGTTATCCCGATAACGATAACCAATCTTACACTGGATGGTATTCAATGTAAAGATGGCACAGACCTTCCATTGCTTGTAAACTCCGTGGGTTCAAATACAGCGATATCCATGAATGAAGTTACCTTTACGAGAGGAGCATATACTACATCAGGGTTGACAGGGAATAAGGTTGCATCAGCGCTGATGGGACAAGTTGGTTCTGGTACGGCACAGAAAATCAGTCTGGAATTTAGCAACATGGATTTGAACCGAGCAGGAAATGATTCAATTTTCAAGACAGCTATTTTTGCAACTGCATTTCAGTATGGAGATGGTGCCAGTGGTGGTAGTTACAACTTTGAATCAACGACTAAAAAAATAACATTCGGAAAAGAAATTTCCAATGGTGTTTCGGAAACCGGAAATTCACCTGTTTATAACCGAAATCCATACAGTCAAGAGAATATGACAGGTCAGGTATGGTATCTGGATACATTTGGCAATACAACAGCAGGTTCTTATGTCGGTGCTGATAAAACAGCAATTAATACTGAAAATGAATCAGGCAATAAACCTGCCAATAGTCCTCAAGACTTTTCGGGCTATCTGCCATACATCGGTAGGGCCGAGAATTCTGCGGACAAATATTATGAATTGGACATCAACCAAAAGGCTGTTTATCTTGATGATGGATGTGGAACTTATGGGCATCCATGGGTAATCAAGGATGTTTCAAGTGCAGATGGTCAGAAACTCTTTACCGGCGAAGATCAGATGATGACCGTAATGAAGCTATTAGATGATACAGGAAGAAATGGCACTGCAATTAAAATTAATACAACAATATTAACTACAAAATTGAAAGGACAAGGTGAGATTTCCGCACATACTGGAGATGCTTCCGATGACATGGTTTTTATCAAGAATGGGAATACATGGGTAGAAGCAACGCGCGCAGGAAACCGCTATGTGCAGAAAACAGACCCTAATGCCACTACTTTAACAAATGAACAGGTTATGGCATATCTTCGCAATGGATATTTCCAGATTAAAGAGAACTTAACACTGAATGTAGCACAGTTTACCGGATTTGGAAAGAATGATGTTTCCCGTGCGTTTAGTGGAGTGATTGTAGGAGATACGGCTGAGCGTCAGATTACGCTGACTGGTGAGAATACAACAGGAGAAGTAGGCGGACTTATCCGTTACAGCCAGGGAAGTGTAGTGAAGAATCTGGAAATAGTTTTTGATGGTGTTACAATTAACGGAAATTCTACAGAGACATTTTTCGGAGGTGTAATTGGCTGGGTAATCGGTGGAGATAATATCATTGATAACGTTACTTTGACTGTAAATACCGGTAAAAAAGTTAGTTCTGCCAGCAAACTGACTGCTGTGGGCGGTTATGTCGGCATGGTAGGTGGATATGTCAAAACAGTTGGTAGTACAACGATAGATTATAGCAAGAAGGGCGGAGGAGTTGTCTTTCGTAATATTTCTTCTGCAGGTTTAACTTCAATGTTTGATGTCGAAAATAATAAAGGCATTCAAACGGATACAGAAGTAAGTCATGGAAATACAAATTATTATTGGAATCCATATGTAGGCCGTGTGTTTGATGGATATGCCTGTGCCGAAGAGAGTTGTTCAGGAATGGGGACTAACACGGATAAAAACTACACAATTCCGAAATTAAATAATAGTGACAAACTAAAGATAACGGGTGATGGTAAATTAAGTATTTCTGATATAGGTATAGCTTATTCAAAGAGTACGATTACTTTGGATTCAACACAGTCTATTTGGTTGCTGTCAGCAATTGTGAATTCCGGGTTTGGGGCGAAAACTTCGGGCACTAATTTTGCTCTTACAAGTTCAAATATAGTGGATGCTTCTTACTATGGACGCACTCGTACCGGGACTTATGGTGGCGTTGGAACTATCTCAAATCAAGCAGATTTAAACCAAGCAGATGCAACAGACGAAAATGATTACTGGGGTGGAAAGCTTACTGCAACAAGTGGATCAGAGGTTGACCGTCGGAAATACTCCACCAGTTATCTTTCAACTTATGTGGAGACGAAAAACAGTGTTGATGCGAAAGCAGTTACCTATTCTTTGACAATGGACAATAATGGTAGAAGTGTTACATTCGCTAATGGAAGTTATGATCTAAGTTCATATGGAAATGGATTCCGAGGGATTGGTCATAATTATGGTTTACCGACAGGTGGACAAAAGGATATACAAAAATCAAGAGCATTGCGTTTACAAAATCAGGCTCATAACGGTCCAATCGCGGTGAATGGAAATGGTGCGATTATAACATACAGTCGAACGATTTATGAAATGTCTGACAAGGATATTTCGGTATTACAGGCAGGATTTTTTACACAATGTCTGGCAAATAGTAGTGCAACTTATACGGTAAATGGGTTGAACTTTAAAGATGTTACACTGAAAAAGAACATTGGTAAAGATGGAGTCGCACTGGGGGGTGCATTTGCAAGAGATGGAGCGTATAGTCCTAATACTCTGACATTTGATAACGTAAATGTCACCAATTCTGCTATAGATCAGGCCGACCAAGGGGCAGCTGTAATTGGATATATGAGTGATTTAACTAATAGTAATAATGGTAAAACGATAACATTTTCAGGCTGTAGTGTAGATGGTTTCACGGCTGGTACTAAAAATTCAACCAATAAAATGAACCACTGCGGAGCTTTCATTGGAAAGGCAGATCTTCCAAAGAAGGGAGAGCGAAGTGTGACATTTGAAAATTGTACAGCGAATAATATCAAGCTGTACAATGTCCAAAACGGTGGACTATTTGCCGGATATGTCAATGGAACCTGTACAATCAAGAGAAACTGTACGACCAATGAAGGCAGTGCAGTTAATGGTACAATTACATCAAGAACAGCTGTCGGTGGTGGATACTCGATGGGTGGACTGATTGGAAAAACGGAGAGTACATTAAATATTGAAGGAACGACAGAAACACCGATATCTGTTCAAAATATCAATATTCGAGAAACAAAACATGTGAACTCCACATCAAATTCATATGCAGGCGGAGTGGCAGGTTCTGCGGTTTCAACAAACATCCAGAATGTAGATGTAGAGAATGTCAGATTAGCCGGAAAAGATTTAGGCGGATTAATCGGCTGTGTAAACGGTGGCGCAGATGTAAAAAATGTCAAGATAAGTAATTCTTATCTGGCGAACTGTTCGGAATCAACAGACCAGAGGGCTGTCGGAGGTTTCTTTGGAATAATCAATGGCACTTTTAATGGATTCAATCTGTTGAGTAAGGACAATGTGATTGGTTATGCTGTAGAGGATAATAAACTCTTATCATCTGTTAGCAGTGAAGCACTGAGCAACTTGTCACCTGATAGTATTGGATTACTGCTAAATGTCGGATTATTGCTAAATGACAGTATCTATGCTACATACAGCAGTCTTGCTGCAAATGCTACGCTTCAATCAGGAACACCTTGTGGTATCTGGGTAGGAAATGCAAATTACAAACCAGTTAACATTGTTTCTGCTTCTCGTCAGGGAAATTATTCCGCAGTGAACAATATTGGCGCTGGAAAAAATGAAAACAGTTATGTTATTTATGCCGATTACACAGGACAGTCAACTACTAGCAGCACAGTGAATACGAAACCGGATGCAATAGTTACCGCAGGAGGGACCTCATTAACCGGAGATGGAGCAACCAAAGTAAATGGAATTGCAGTTCGCGACAGCATCATTTCAGATATTATGACAAATCCATCTTTGATGAAAGGTTATTATGGCGGCGATCAGAGCCGTCCGCTGGATGAGATTGTACAGAAATTTGGAACGAATGGAGATTATTTGAGTCGTCTTTCGAACTATCAAAAGGAAGAGCCGTCATATAAGAGTGACGATTTTCCAATTTTGGTTCTCAATGCGACAACAAAGAGTGAACTTAACAGTATCGTGAATAACTATATCAGCATGCTGACAAATGCAAAGCAAGAACAATCAAAACGATACTATGATAAGATTGAGCCTAAGACCTACAAATATGAGAACAATGCATGGAATTTGGTTTCAGCAGACAATCAGACAATGTCATGGAACTCTACAGATGGGGTATCTATCAATCGTGGAAAATATGACAACAACAAACAGCAGATTACAATTTTGGATGTCAGCTATAAGAGAACAGTCAAGAATTCTACAGATGCTTATCATCTGTATATACCGGTTCTGGTTAAGAAATTGATGGATGTGGAATGTTCTGTAAAGGTGGTAAATGGTGCAGCAGGATATGATCCGGCAACAGATGGAAATGCTACATTAAATAGTTTCGGAGAAAATTATACAGCACATATTTCCTATACTTATAAATGGATGGTTTCAGAATGGCAGTCCATGTTGGAAAATGGTGATTCTTTACTTTGGAATTTTGACAAGACAGTTAAGCTGGGTGAGTTCAAAACACTTGACAGAAGTAAGATTCATTTAACATTAGTGGATATGAACACACAAGGAGCGCAGACGTCTTATCATCAAAGCACGTTGCAAGAATTAAGTACAGACGGAGTTTTGACAGATGATACGTTGAATCTGGCGGAAATGGCAAAACAAGGTAAGTCTCCGTATATTTGTGATTTACTGCCGCTGAAAGCAATAGAATCTGCGACAGGTGGATTTAAAAAAGTAGAGTCGACGGATTCGGGTGCAGTGTTTCGTATCTGGGATAATACAGAAAACACATTTATTTATTACGCTGCAAAATCAGATGCTGATGCGAAAGATACCAAATATTATAACGTAACCTTAAATACGAAATGTGGATTAAATGATATCCTTCCTGTTACAGAGGAATATTATTTGGTTATGAATTGTACAGAAGGTAATGAGACAACACCTATGCTAAATACAACGCTGGTGCTGAACCAATCCTATAGCAATCAGCAGATTCCAACAAAAGTAACCGGTAATTTCAATGTCGTTTATCTCTTAGGAGATTTTTACAAACTAGATAATGTTACATTAAAATCACCTGAAACACAAAATCAGGAAATGGTATCTGGAAGCAATGACAGCATCAAACTTACCGTTTCTTCGAAGGTAAGTGCTGCTGCGAATGAATATGAATTCGGAAGCTATGTAAATGAGCGGTCCATTTATTATCAATATTCACTTCAGACAGTTGACCAGAGCGGAAATCCAGTCGACATGAAAGGAGCAGCATCTATTCCAACATTAAAACTAGAAAAGGAAAATGCGGATGGAACAGTTACAACACATGAATTAAAACAGTTAACCGATCTATCAGGAACAGAAAATGGCTTTATAACACAGTTTGGTGAAAATGGATACATTATCACAATAAAGGCACCGGGTGCATGGTACACAGGAGCAACGATTACTGCGGAAATGAGTTTCAGCTACAATTCAACAGAAATGAATCAACAATTTCCTTTGCGTAAGAGTGACAGCGAAAATACTGGTGTGAAATTCAAAGTAGATGCGGTAATGGCTTACCAGCAGGATAGTCTTGGAAGCAGCGGTATCTCAGCATCAGCTTCGGAAGAAAAGCTGTATTATCAGCTCAAAGAAGCACAGGCAAAATTAAGTTACGATTCTTATAACATTACAAGCACAGATGGAAACACAAGCCAGCTTGGTATCAATGGTCGTGAAAATAAAGATGCTGCAATGGAAATTTCATCAAGAGCGTTACTCGATGTCACAGACTTTTCAAGTTTTAATCTTACAGATGAGTCAAATAGCGCTTATCCTTACTATTTAGAAGGTGAGCTGACACTTGCAAAGAAGACAGATAGTGGAAATGGAACGAATTATCAGAATGTTGCGATAGGAGAGTATTTATCAGATTTTGTAATTGAATCAGCAGGTACAAACTTAAATGTAGATGTTACTTCCGACGGACTCGGCCTTCAAGAAAACAATACGGTGTATAAATTTAGAATTCGGCTTACACAAAATCAGGTGAGCAAGATTCTGGACACACCACTGTTAGTAAACATCAAATATAAAGTAAAAACAGGTAAAGAGCTTGAGAATATAACTGGCGGACAGTATGCAAATTATAAAGTAACTTTATCTGCAACATTAAAAAATAGAAATTTGAAGGATTTACTAAACGTAAAACCATCAGATTACCTGATTTATACCAATGCAAAAGTTTATTTGAAAATTGTAGGATAGTGACCAACGGGGACCAAACATTGGTCTATTGAAAGTCATCTGGATGAAGTGAATCTGGATGGCTTTTTTGAATTATATACAAGTGCACAATCTTAACAAAGTAATAATAGAACGCATTTTCTTATGTTTTGTTGATGTATTTTGATTATGATAAAAAATTTACCATAGAAATATTGGAGAAATATCTGTC
>ERZ1026858.1411-NODE-1411-length-12143-cov-21.345384_pt1 | contig 12143 bp, 9 predicted proteins | sample MGYA00380159_ERZ1026858 | MGnify/ENA primary metagenome ERZ1026858 (study PRJEB33269, sample SAMEA4719795) | human gut metagenome | biome: human-associated habitat; feature: organic feature; material: feces | place: Cameroon | collected 2013-10 ... | reverse complement strand
CATCTCGGTCTTCTCTCCTCAGGCGAGAAGAAGGAAACCGCCCTACTCGGTGCTCAGAACCGCTTCGCTCTAAGGTTGGCGGACCATCAAACGTCTTCGCCAGATTTTGCGGGATGGGACCGCCTTAATGCAAAGCTTTCTATACATAATCTTAAGACTTATTTACTTGAATCTGCAAAAAGCAAAGACTAGTTATATATGTTATTATCTCCTCATTAACCTAGCCGCAAATTCAAAGAAATCTGCAACGTTCTTGAAATTATCAAACTGCTGGCAATACATACTGGCATAAGGTTCAGGGAACCTACTGCGTATGTCTGCCTTTATCATGCTTGCCAAAGCCTCCTTAGTGTAGGCTTTCTGTAATTCGTTGTATTGTTGTTTAGTCTTAATTGTCACTTTTCTATAATGAGTCAGCTTATATATATCGACACTACCATCATAAAGAAAATATGAAAATAAAGAAGCAACGTATTCTTGCTTATTGCTATCTTATGATTGAGACATTATCAGCTAGTCTTGATGACAACCATTTTCTCTTATAGCACTAAGCATAAACAACACATGGAGCAACCATGCAGCTGCATTATATCCAAAATGTTGAGGTGTGGCTATACCATGACACATAAGGTTGCGCAAGTTCAAACCTAACTGATTTGTCAAGACCAAACGTAAATAGTATGCACCATCTTCAGTCAACGCATCAATCACAGGCTGCATTCTCAGTAAATCATCCAGTGTCTTGAGTTGGTAGCCCTTACCTTTTCTTGATATTTTAAGTGCGCTCATTCCTGACATCTCTACCAAATTACAGATAGCATTCTCTAACTGTGGGATGATTAGATGAGAAAACAACACATACTTTTCATCCATAAAACATTGTAGAGCCTCACGGATAATATCATATCTGTCTTCTTCGAATATAGGGCATGGTATTATTCTATTATTCATTATCTTATCCACAGAAATGGCTTCGCAATCTAACATTTCCAGAATGGCCATGCTTAAGAAATGGAACTTCAGATTCATGTTTTCCACAACATGCAATGCAAGATTTCCATCAAAATCAGATTCCAGAGAACCTACTTCTGCCATAGGTCTTCCCTTTGCATCTAAGAAATGACTCCCCATCATATATCGGAAAGGAAACTTTTGAGCCAACTCTTTCAAGCTTTTCTCTTCTTCATTTTTTAGAGGTATAAAATAAAGCGTAAAGTTGTCCCAACGAGTTTGATCTCTCTCGGCTCCCTTTCCGAACATCAAATCGGCTTGTTTCTTCACCTCTTCTGGTATTTCAAATTCAAACTTCTGTGGTTGCATCTCAGCTAAAGCTTCTTGATAAGCGTTCTGCACATCTACCATCATTCGCTTTGCCTCAAAGTCTAAATTGTAATGGCGATACAAATGCTGGATATTTTCAAGAATGCCAGCATATTGCATTCCTGCCATTGCCCCCTTGTAATCATGGAATGACTTTTCCATAACAGCCAAAACTCGCTTAACTTCCTCTTTCTCTGTCTTAGATGTGTAATAATCAGCAAGTAAACACGCTTGTGCCTTAACAGTCCAAGGATTGAGGGGCAAGTCTTCGCCAGGATTGGCAAGCCTACTTAAACGTGCTTCATGTTCTGCAACCAATTTTTCTTTCTCTTCTTCTGAAAAACATTTCTTGTTGTCAAGCATTATTTGGAAACGAGAAGCCCAATAGCGTATGGCACCATCTACGGAATGTCTTTTCTCAAAATCGGCATAGGCAGTTTTTACTTTAGCAAAACTATCTTCTCGATTTCTCGTAAAGGCAAACAGCCATTCCAACATGTTGACTGTCAAAACAGGATGTTTGAAATAATCACCATTGCAGACATCCAGAGCAGCATCAACAATAATGTTATAAAGATTCCCGTTATTTTGCTTATGGCAAATTGATGGTTGAAAATCCCAAACCAAAGTCGCATAACGAAGTTTCAGTAATGGGTTGTTACATTCAGAGATTCTGTCATTCCAATATTCTACAGCCTCCTTGGTTACCTCAGCAAAAGCCGGGGAATAAACTGGTGCACCATTTGCAGCACGAAATGTAAATTGAGGTCCATAATGATAATTACCCCAAGGGTTCTCCCCATGTTGTGGCTGCAACCTAAATGCCAATTGCTCAAAAGCATACGTATCTCTTTCCTGTTCTTCTGACGCAACAGAATTCAAATCCATGATTATATCTTCATAACCAATGTTCTTTAAATCCGGCTCATTATATTTGTCTAAAATTCCCAGTATTGTCATATTACTTTTTTATTTATAGTTATTTACCTAATATTCTAAAGACATTAAAACTCTAATAAAGATTTCTTGTCTTCTAAGCATCAATGCAAAGAAAGCTAATATAACTGCAATAGGAAGCCATATTGAATATAAGACTCTAGTATGGCTAATGTTTTCTATTTTTATCTTAAAACTATAAAAAGATGTCTATCCTTCTAAACTGCTTAACATTTTCAACAAGCTTTCGGCTTCGGATTTCACCAGCATTGAAATTTCAGGAAGCGTATTGCTGTATTCAAAAACTTTACCTCTTGGCAAATCTAAGATACCTATCTTAACCTCATCAGTATCCACGCCATAAGCCTCACGCATGAGTTCAAGTAATACATCAGCTTCATTTTTACTTATCTTTTTATCACCACTGCTAAAGAACAACTTTATTGCATAAGCTTGTTCTCTATAAGTAAAACAAAGTTCTGGAGCTACATTGACTCGTAATTCTTTATGTTTCCAATACTTTTTGCTAAGAATCAATTTTTCTAATTTCTTTTTTTTCCAAAATTTCTTTAAGCCACCAATTTTTTGAGAATAATTGGCTCTTTTATCTTCGGAAACTCGTTCTAAGACAACATCCAGTTCTTCAGCCTTTCCAGAATGATTCAAAACATACTTAATATGATTACGTAACATTGCCCAATAATCTGTTCCTACAGTATACTCTGAATGTAAATCTCTATGAATTGATTTAACTGCATTATAACGATGCATACCAGTTTTTGTTATAAAATTACAAAACTGGCTTAATGTTATTACTACATTAGCCATAACTACTTATTACTTTAATAATTATACACTCTCTTTATTAAATTCTACAAACATTACTGATTTTCCAATATTATCATCATGATAAAGATAAACATCTGTAGTCCTGAATTGGGGCAACCTTCTCTTTAAACTCTCGTTCGCTGAAGATCTCGAAGAAGTAGCCACAAGAGGCGCGGAAGAGGCGTGGCTCTATAATGAGTACGCCTTCTATTTCTGTTTTTACTATATTCATTTTGTTTCTATTAATCTTCCTGATTGTAAAATTCCTTCCTTAAATATCTTGGCAATTTCAAGTACAGCTTTATCTACACTCTCTTTTGCCACATGTTTCTCTCGTTCTGTAAGAGACGAAGCCTCTATATTTTGCTTAGCACATTCTATAGCAGAGTCTCTGGTTTCATCAAAGGTTTCCTCTTTAATATGACCAGTAGTTGCAACTTCTTCAACAAACTTAACCACAGCTAAGTCTGCACGTTGTTGTGCTAGAATCTGTCCTTGCGTCATAGTCATAACCATAATTTAGTTTTCGTGTAATATTGATGAATTAAGGTTTTATAAATGCTGCAATATCTTTATACCTCAAAGGCTTTTCAAATATCCGCACATCACAATCATCAAGACTCCTTTCTTTCAGCATCTCACTTATCTTATCATTACCTGTAATAATTGCGACTTTTGGTAAAAGCGAAGGATATTCCTTCTTTATCTTTTCTAAGATGCCATAACCATCAAGATTGCTTTTCGTGGCAAGGCTTATATCTACAAAAATTGCATCAAAGGTATTCAAAGAATCCCAAGGAATGTCTTGAGACTTGTCACAATGCTTCATATCCAAGGTTTCTTTAAACACCAAGCATTCTATAGCATTGAAAACCGGCTGTATAGAAGCAAATTCATTTTCAATAGTCAGAATTTTCATTTTGATATAGTTTAAAAGTTAATTCCAAACAAAAAAGAGTTTTATCTTCCGTACTTTTAATGGAAGCTATGAGCCCTAAATTTGTATCGGACACAAATGATTTTATATTAGAAACTCCATACGTTTTTCTCTTCGTTATTTCCTCTTTACTATTTTCATTGTAACTTTTGATAAGTTCGTTAACGACCTCCTTATCAAGAAAATCATTCAAAAAAATAATTTTCAACGTTTCCGTGGAACATGAAACCATACATTCACAATATTTATCTTGATATTTATACATATTTCCTATAATGTCGGAAAATAAGATTTCAAGTCCTTCCATATTGGTTTGAACCGCTTGGTAATCATTATTCAGAATTCTAACATTATCAACCAACAGATTCTGATGATTAAATGAATTTTCCCATACTGTGCGCAATATGGCAAAAACCTTTCTAGGCTTGACCATTTCAGTTTTCTGATAATGAAACGGATTATTATCTTTATCAAGTAAATATTTAGCCTTGTTTCTGATACTATCAATATCTATTTGAGAACGTCTGGCTGTATTTTTTGCCAGCAAAACGATATCTTGATTCTCTGCTGTGAAATCAGAGTCATTGACTACATCCGTTAAAGTCTGAACAGAAGTTAAACGGTTTTTAATGAAATGCATCGTATTTATTGCATTATCGACAAATCTACCTTTTTCTTTAATTTGCTCATTATAATCCCGGCGTCGTTTTTTCATCATACGCTCTGTATAAAGAAGTTTTGCAAATTTTTTCAATGGTAAATCAAGTGCGACACTCATCCAACCAAATGGTTTTGAGTCGTCCAAGAATGTTACAACAAAAAGATATTCTGAGTCATCTTCATTATTACGGAAAGTACTTTTATTTACAGGTATTAGTAGATTCGAATAAGCTTTTCGACCTTCAATCGTTATATCTGCATTAAAGTCCATATTGTCATTTCTTAAATATGCAATTTGTTTTTCCGTGAGTTGAATACTATATGTATATACAAATTGTGATGCATTTACTATGTATAAATTTTTGTAAGAATCATGAGTTATAAAGCAGTAGATTGCGTCACAAGATAGATTACTTTTGGAACAAATATCTATAATTTTCTTATAAACTTCTTCATGCTTCGTCCCATGATTATAATAATCATCTACAGCATCTTGTAATTCTGAATTTTGACTTGCTTTTATCCAATTTTTCACCGTATTCAGATGGATAAAAAAATATGCAACAAAAGGAAGACATGCATACAAGGTCTTTTCTGTAAAAAAGTCTTCTCCACTCGTATAAGCTAAAAATAGATAAACAACACACAAGGAAAATATGTATAACCTCGATCCTTTGTCTTTCCCTGTATGATTAATTGCATTTGCTACAGGAATAAACAACATTGAAATTGTTGTTATATTATCTAAAGGCTTGCCATACAGCGAAAAAGCAATTATAGCAAAATCGATAACAGAACGTCCCAATGCAAGGATTTTTGAAGTTGCTCCAAATAACTTAGCTTGTAGTGCTAAATACATACAAAAAGCGATTATATATACATAGCTAGGAAAAACATTATCATAAATCATTGATAATATCATCCCATATCCGACCAATATCAACCTAAAGTATATTGACCTCATATGTCTATTAGCTTGCAAGATAAATCTATTTTTCCAATTCATCAAAACTAAAACTAGCAAATAAATTTTTGAATAAGAAATTCACTCCGATGACTATATATGCTACATTCCAAAGCACGAAGGACAAAAGCCCCAATGTTGTAAATGAAATCTTTGCAGAATTGTCCACGCAACCAAAATGTAATGTCAAAACATTAACCAAATGGTTGATAAAAACATTACTAGAAATAGGAACTTTTTGGAATGTATACCACTCCATACAAGATAAAGGTGCAGGAAGAAGTATTAAACATTCTATTATATAAAGCAGAAAGATTGAACACAATATTGTCCATGAATTACGAGAGGATAGTAATAGGCAATACTTAATTTTATTCGTTTCTTTCGCTAAACCGAGTTTTTTCTCAAACATTATATTTGAAAGCCAAGCGGTTTCATAAGAAAGCGTTTCCAATATGTATTTCAAGTATGCTAACAACCTATATTGCTTCTCTAGACTTAAAGACGAAGACTGAATAAGATTTATCAATAGATTCTTATTATAGTCTTCATAACCAAAGTCCTTATTCCTTTTATTTCGTAAATATGCTGACACAAAATGTTTGATGTCTAGATATAAAGAATTCTTTGAATTTTGAACTATTATATCATGAGACCCCAACTTTATTTCTATAATAATTGATAAAATTTGAACTCTTTTCTCAAGAGAACACCTATTATACAATTCTTCATATTGGCTCGCAAGAAAAGTTTTAACCTGTGTTATTTCTTCATCTGTCATTGTGAATAGTTAAATTATAAAATCTTCTATTACTTCATATCAACAAGAATATGAAATGGACAATCTCTGGAAGACAGAACTCATCGCGCATGAACTACTCATCCTCTCATTATTTTGGCAGAAGTACACTTTATGTCAAGATAAGAGTTACATTCTCATCAATTTCTCGTTCGCTGAAGCTCTCGAAGAAGTAGCCACGAGAGTCGCAGAAGAGGCGTACTTCAATGATGAGTACCTCATCTAAGTTTGTCTTGATAATATTCATTGTTCATATTATTTTCTAATCCAATTCCATCTCATCATATTTCAACTCTCTTCCTCCCATCTTCCTTACATGAGTATATGCATACTTTGAGTAAGAAAGAAGGGCAGACAGAATCTTGCCACCATCCACTTCGATGATAGAGCTTTCTTTTTTGCCGAGGCTGTCGATGGAGCAGAGGGTGATGCCTTGGTGCTCGTCGTTCTCGTCGTCAGAACATATCCAATAGCGGTCATGAAGAGGACCATCCTTTGAATTGTCGTCATACCATACAAAGTTGAGGCTGATGGTATTGGTTACTCCTGATGAAATAGACCTCCATGATGTGGTGTAATCCTCATTTTGATATTTCTGACGATGGGTAAGTATCCTTATCTCCAAATCGTTGTTGATGTCGCAGAGCTGCTTGATAATAGCGAGGTCTTGTGGCTTGAAATATGGGTCGATAATGGTCAGTGTGTTGTAATTGAATGACTGATACCAATTCAAAATGTAAGCCTTGGCTTTCTCCTCTTCTCCTACTTGGATATAGCCATCATCGTTGAAAGTGCTTGTACGGATCAAACTCTCTACACGGTCAATCCTTTCTTTGGTGTCGGCAGCCAACGAAAGGACCAGTTTCAAGTTGTAACGGAAGGCACGATGCATGTTGAGCAAGAAGTCCTTGTTCTGCTTAGACTGCTTGTACTTGCGGTACACATCCTCCATGATATACAAAATAGCATATTTGGCATCATCTATGTTATGGTCGTAGATGTGCTTGATGGAAAGGTCGAGAATGCGATTCAATTCCAATACTTGACCTTTGCCGTTAAGCAGGTTGTCAAGTTGCTTGGTAAAGAATTTCACTTGCTCACGACGGTTAAGGTTATCTATCGTATCCAACTTGTCGTGTGCCTGTTTCAACTTCTTAGCTGATGATATATGACTAAGCAACCGGTTCTTATATTGCACACGGGCTGGATCCTTGTCGAGATTGTTAACCATCTCTTCCGCTAGTTCAGGCTTGTGCTGATAAACCATATCTATCAAGCGTTTATAATCATCGAGCGTTCCATTAAGTCGAAGGCTTCGCATGGCTGTTTCGGCAACAGGCTTAACCAGGTTGCCAAGATTATTCTCCACACACTCATTGATGCTCATATCGAGGCGGTTCACCTTATCGAAAGTAGAGGATATTGATTCAGCCAGTTCTATGCCTTTTTCAAAGAACACTTCTTTGTCTCCCTTCTTCTGGAAATAAGGGGCTATCTGAAGAAACAGGAATGCCTTGTCTGCTTTATTGTCGATTCGATCAATGGCATCAAACCAGGTCTTGCTGTCCTTATTAGAGAACTCTGATTTAGAATGGCGCAAAGCTGCAAGACAGGCTATCTTATAGCCATCATGCTGGATGCCAAAGCGAGTAGGAAGTTTCTCGTTCACTATTCGCTCTATCTCATTGACTATTGCATTCTTCTGATTACTACTTAATGGCTGCTTAGGTTTTCCTTCTTTCAGACTCTTGGCAATGATATTGACCACCTGATAGAAAATTTCATCGTTGGTAGAATGCTCCAGAATGGCTATAAGGTCTTGATAGTCCTTGTATTCCAATGGGTATGCCTGATATTCCGCAGATACCCCAGACAGAGAAGCTTCCTTGCAGAAGATGAATTCTGTTACATGCTTTAAACAGTCGTTCATGAACTGCTCATCATAGCGAGTCAAGAGAGAATAAAGGGTATCCCTGCTATAATAGAACATGGCTGGCGCAATGCCATAAATGACTATTTTCTGATCCAATACCGAACAGGTGTCAAAATGAGCAGGGAAATATTTTCCGCATAGTTGGTTGAATTGCTTGGTATCGTTGGCAAGATAGTACTCCAAAGCGATATTGCTCCAAATAACAGCTTTCTCGCCATCAGACAACTGCGCATCTATATCATCAGCAAACTGCGTCAAGAGCTGTTCGTCTTCGCACATGCCATATCGTACAAGAAGTCCCATTGAACGGGAATAAAGTTCGAGGGCTATGTCGTATGCCGTGATACAAGATGATGATGCCAAGAAACACTCAGTCTTCATCTTGCGACATTTTTTCAGGATGTCCTCGGCATCACCACTTGAGACTTTGGCAAAGTTCTTTGCCAGGAAAAAGCCACATTCGATTCTTTCTTTCAACATCTCTATAGACTGCCAATTGTCTAATACTAAACCTTTAATCCTATTGGCAAATGAATCTTCTGGAAAGTGTTTCGTCATCCACAAGTATAAACGCATAAAGATGATAACCTTGCGTGACGGACGTTCCAATTTCTCAAAATAATGAAAATTGGCTTTCAACACTGGAAGGAATGCCTCATGATTTATCTGTTCGGCATAATACAACATGCGAGACAGTAATTCGAGAGGGTTCTCACGATTGTCGTAGGTATTGTCGGTCTTGGCAATTAAATCGAAAAACTTATCCAGCTTCACCTTTTTCTCTTCCTGTTTCAACAGATACTGACTGGCAGCCAAGGAATAGGCTCGCTTCTTGCGTTCCGTTGTGTTGATTTGGTCTATCAACTCATCTATCATCGTTGGGTAATCACATACCAATGCCTTGATTGGTTCTTCAACTACTTTCAGATGATAGGCGGTTTCTTCCAAAAGGTGTCGGATGCCCGATATGATGTCACGGCGTATGTCGCCAGTGGAACAGCCCAAAGTATTCTCAGTCTCTGACCGTTTGCCCAGATAGTCAAACCTGCCTAACAGTTTTGACAGACAAGACACACGAACCGATTCGTCTTCCAAATCGCAGATGTAGAGATACAGAAGTTCAAGTCGGGACTTGCTCTCCGCTGGAAGGATGTCTTTTGTTGCCTCAATGATAGTCAGTTCGGCATCCACATAATCAAACGTCGGATATTTGATGGTGTCGGTGAGAGATTCGATATAAGCCATAGCCTTTTTCATCTCTTCGGGCGTCATCTTTGACATAGAATGACAAACGGTGTTGAGAATCTTGGCTTTCGGCATATCTGTATCTGAAACTGCCACTATCAATTGAATAGCTTGCAAAACAGCTTTGCCAATATTTTCCTTGTTCTCATGCTCAGGCAACCATATCTGCAACAAATGCAGCTTACGGGAATTGCTTGGCAGTTTAGCCAACTCACCCAAGAAGTAATCAACCGAGACATCTGCAAACAAGTTCTTGGCGGCATGAGTGAACGTGCGCAACTCATCGTCCTCAATCTTGGCACTGACCATATCGAAATTGGTTACGTTGCCTGTTTCTGCATCCGTCTTGTTTGACATCAACGACATCAACGTGTAAACCCTATCAGCATTGACTGTCTCCTTGTTTGCCTTTGCTACTTTGTCAACAATGGCTATAGCTGACTCATAATCTATTGGCATCAAGAGTTTTGCCAACTCAATGGCTTTGCTTGGTATTTTCTCAAACTGTATGGTAGATACAAGTTGGTTAATGTTCTCTTTCAGTACCTCATAGTCGGAAGGGTTCAACAAATCCTTCTTCCTGGCAATAAGCAGAAATGACTTCAGGCGTTCCTCTGAAAGATACACATTACGAGATAATGCTAATGCTTGCTCGGAATGTCCAGTGGCAAGCAAAGCTTCCAGTTCGTTGTCCCACAACTCATTTTTCTCTATCTCGCGAGACATGGACTTATTGAGAGCAAAACGGAACAGGGTTGCCGCATATTTCTCCGGTTCATCTTTGCAGGCTTCATAGCCAAACTCGCACTGCTCGTTGAGAGCTGCCTGAGAATGCTTGTTGACAAGTATCTTCTGGATATTGTCCCTGCTGAGAAAGTTGACCAGCTGGTCTGTCTTATGCAAAGTCTTCATGAGAGGTGGGATGAAGCTGCAATGGGAAATCATATATTGTGGCATCTGCAAAACATGGAGTATCTTCAACTCTATGTTCTGCTTCAAACTCGTCAACTGACGCTTCAGGTATTTATGAAAGCCCTCATTGATGAGGGTACAGATGCCCGACGGATCTATATGTACAAACTCCTTATATTTCTCAGACACCCCAAGAAATTCATCTTCTGACAGCGACAAGATGGCTGCTGCCACTGGCACTTGAAGAGGAAACTCCGTATAGGTCAATAAAGCAAAGAAATCATATGTCAAAGTTTCGTTTGTATCAAATATATGATGAAAATCAGCATCATACAAGTCGGTTGTGCCTGATGCATTTGATGCAACCAAATCCTTCAGCTTACCTTTCTTTATATAACGGTTGAGCACTGTTTCCATGCGGCTTCCCAATCCTCTTGTGATGTCGCATAGGGCTTGAAGTTCTTCTTCATTGATGTCTGAAACTGATTTACGGAAATAATCCTTTACGTCGGCATCACCAAACGGAATTATCTCGTATTCACTGATACTCAACTTGGAACAGGAAGGTATGATATTCTTGATATCTTCTTTCTTGCCTGAAAAAATGAAGCGACCATTGTTCCAAAACATCTTCTCCAAAAAACGTTTGACACTCTCAACCTTTTCTGGTGGAACATGATCAAAACCATCAAAGACGAAGTATAATGGCTTATCTGAACGTTTGATTTTCCGATAAACGGATGGCCATAATGCTGTAATGTTGGCTTTCTCTGCATCCCTAATGTCGAAGAGTTCATCTGCCCCGTAGGCATACCAGTACAATTGCTCCACAACGCTGTGCTCCATCACATCCGCATCCATCAGCATAATGTCAAGGCCATCGTTGAAATAGCTCATACAGTTACGACCATGCTCCCTGGCAAACTGCGCCAGCACTGTGGAAACACCAACACCCTCTTCACCATATAGGCAAAGAACATTATCTTCTACCAAACGCTTTTCGCACAAAGCAAGTATCTCCTTGCGGATGATTTCGTTGGAGACTGGACATGGTTTGGTATCACTATAGTAAAACATGTCGAGTATAGAGCTTTCTGCAATGGTCTCCTTGTTACAAGGACGGTTGCTCAGCACTTTCCTGGCATATTCTGCTCCATAGAAATTCTGTATGGCATATTTTGCATTAGGCAATATCTGCACGTTACTCTGCTGGATATCGAATTTATTTTGCTCGTCTGACATAAATATGAAATTAAAGAGGGTTAGGATACTTTCCAAAGTATCTTAGGATACTTGGCGAAGTATCTTAGGATACTTGCCCATGTATCTTAAGATACTTTTTTGGGGGTGTTTTAGCGACCTGCTTGACGGATAGTCTTTTTGCGGGCCGTCCAGGCATTATTGATTGCCACCCGGATGTTGTCGATGGTCTGCCCTTTCTCCCATTTCGGAACGAAGGGAAGGAGAAGGGAAATGAAACTCTGCTTCACTATCAGATCATCGGTGAGGGATGGCTCTTGCTGTCGCATGGTTGCCACCACCTCGCCCAGGGCTCTCGCTGTCTTGCAGGAGCGAAGGAGGGTGATGTAGCCTCGCAAGGATTCCACCT
>ERZ1026858.1407-NODE-1407-length-12172-cov-6.304613_pt1 | contig 12172 bp, 9 predicted proteins | sample MGYA00380159_ERZ1026858 | MGnify/ENA primary metagenome ERZ1026858 (study PRJEB33269, sample SAMEA4719795) | human gut metagenome | biome: human-associated habitat; feature: organic feature; material: feces | place: Cameroon | collected 2013-10 ... | reverse complement strand
CTGCCTGGAGGAGCATTATCCCCACTCGATGGCAAACGCCGTTGTGCAGGCCGCTTCCGCAAGGGGCATCCGCCATGATGAGATGCACAGCGAGGTGCAGTATGTTGTAGCGCACGGCATTGCCAGCACCATCGGCGGCGAGAAGGCCGTCATCGGCAGCCAGCACTTTGTCTTTGAGGATGAGGGCTGCTATATCCCGACGGCAGAGACCGCCAAATTTGACGCCCTGCCGCCGGAGTATTCCCACCTGTATCTTGCCATCGGCGGGGTGCTGGCCGGCGTCATCTGCATTGCTGACCCCCTGCGCGAGGAGGCCGCCGAGGTGCTTCGCCAGCTGCGCGGCCTTGGCATACAAAAGGCGGTCATGATGACCGGCGACAACGACCGCACGGCCTCCGTCATCGCAAAGCAAGTCGGTGTGGATGCCTACTATGCCGAGGTCCTGCCTGAGGATAAGGCCCGCTTTGTCGATGCCGAAAAGGCCGCCGGCCGCACCGTCATCATGCTGGGGGACGGCATCAACGACTCCCCGGCCCTGTCTGCTGCTGATGTCGGCATTGCGATCAGTGACGGCGCCGCCATTGCGCGCGAGATCGCGGACATCACGATTGCCGCCGACAGCCTGCGGGAACTGGTGACCCTGAAAGCCATCGCCAACGGTCTGCAGCACCGCACCCGCGCCAACTACCGCTTTATCATGAGCTTCAACAGCATGCTGATCGTGCTGGGCGCCATGGGCATTCTGCCGCCTGCGACCTCCGCGCTGCTGCACAATGCCTCCACCTTGGGCGTCAGCCTGAAGAGCATGACAAACCTGCTAACTTAACGAGTACCCGACCGCATCCCGGCTGCCCAGCAGCCGGGATGTTTCTTTTCCGCCTTACCCCATGTAAAAAACTGGTATAAGCGCCATAAAAATCCTTGCAATCAACGTGTCTAAGTGATAAACTTATAACATTCTTTCATAATAATCGAGGGAAAGCGATACAAAAAGCTGAAGGGGAAAATGCAGATGATGAACAACCATTTCCGGTGCGTGGCGCTTCGGGGGCTGAGCCTTTTCACCGTAGCGGCCCTGCTTACCGCCTGTGCTGCCAGTCAAGCCGCTGCACCTGCCGCCAGTGAGTCCAAGGCAGATGAGGCTGTCACCTTTATGGCACCATACCTGAATGTCGAGGCCTTTATCGACAAGGTCCACAGCATCTACCCGGAAGTGAATATCGAGATCGTTCCCTACAGCGGTGACAACACGACCTCCTGCATCCAAAATATGATCGAGGCCCATGACCTGCCGGACATCTGCACCGTCACGGTCTATAACCCGATGACCGATGACATGAGCGACCAGCTCATCGACCTTGCGGGCTATGATTTCACCGACAATTACATTGAATCCCGCCTGCAGGAGGTCACGGACAACGGTGCCATTTATCTGCTGCCCTCGGTCTACAACTGCTACGGCATCACCTACAACAAGACCCTGCTGCAACAAAACGGCTGGACAGTACCCACCAGCTTTGCCGAGCTGGAGCAGCTTGCCGAAAAGGCTGAGGCTGCAGGTGTGGCGCTCTGCCTGCCGCAGAGCCAGTACCCCGGCTATGGGTTCCAATATATGTGCAACATTGCGGACACAGGTTTTCTCGGTACGCTGGACGGCAAACGCTGGCAGAAGGATTACCTGTCCGGCAAGGCCAATGTCAGCGGCACACCGGGTATGATGCAGGCGATGGCGTATATCCAGAAATGGCGGGACATCGGTATGCTGAACGGTGACGGCGACCCCACCAGCGACGAGGTGACCCGCCAGCGGATGATCAACGGCGACGCCCTGTTTTTGCTGGGCAGCACCAACGGTATTGTGGAGGCAGACGGCACCCGCGACAAGTTCGGCCTGATGCCCTACCTTTCCGAGGACGGCAGCCAGAATGTCTTTGTGCTGAGCGTGAACCGCTATTTCGGCCTGAACAAGCGGCTGGAGCAGAACCCCCAAAAGCTGGAGGATGCTTTAAAGGTCATGCGTGTGCTTTCCACCGTGGAGGGCACCACTGCACTATACCCCGAAACCAAAGTCAAAAGCAGCCTGATGCCTTTTAAGAACGCCAAAGCGAACGACACCTATTACACCGACATTGCCGATGCGCTGAATTTCGGCAGCACAGCACCCTTTATCTACTCCGGGTGGGAGAACACCATTGTGACCACCGGCAACAAGATGCTGGACTTTATGCGCGGCGATGCCACGATCGACGAAGTCATCGCCCAGTTGGACGCTGATCAGGATAAGGTCGTAAACAACACGCCCGATCTTATCACCACCGCGGCTGAGGACATCCCGCAGGAGGATTGCGCCCGGCTTGTGGGGCGCTGCTTTGCCGAGGCCACCGGCAGCGATCTGGCCCTTGTCTCGCTGGGGACATGGATTTCCGGCAACCCCACTGAACAGAACCACTATGGCGTCAGCGGCAAGCTGTACGCCAAGGGGCTGACTGACTACGATTTGTCGGTCATTTTGCCCACAGGCTGGAATCGCACCATACAGACCGTGACGCTGACCGGCAGCCAGATCAATGACCTGCTCACCGAGGGCTATGATGCCTACGGCAACGGAAAATGCTATCCCTATGTGCTGGTAAGCCCCGCCGCCGTGCAGGAGGACAAGACCTATCAGGTCGCCATCTGCGGTGTCAGTGACAAGCTGGCGGCCGAGGCTGAGATTGTGGATTCCGGCGTGGTAGGCATGGACGCTGCGAAGTCGTTTTTCGGCTCTTTTGAGACGCTGAGCCGTGCAAACGCCGCATGGGACGAAACGGAGCCGCAAAATGTGGAAGGATAAAAAATACCGCCGCATCCTGCTGGCCTGCATCTTCGCCAGTTTTGCGGCAGTCGCGGGCTTCTTTGTCCTGAGCCGGACCTATATCAAAAATCTTGTCTATAAAGAACGCCTGAACCAGATGGAGGAGATCACCCACCAGATGTTCCGCAATCTGGAGGATGTTATTGGCAACCGTTGGGCAGATGTCGATGTGCAGTGCAATTACCTGATTGGCACCGACCTGCAGACCGACACTGACCTGTATGCGTATCTGCAGCAGGTATCCGCCCTTTCCAATCTGGAAGAAAAGCAGATCACCCTGCTGGCCGTTGATTCCGCCGGGCGGTATTACACCCAGCAGGGCAGCCGAGGTCTTTTGCGGGAGATGCACTACCTTGAGGACGACCCGGAATGGGTCAACTATGTTACCAACTCGCTGACGGAAAGCGATTCCCGCATGGTATTCTTAAAGCGGTTGGATACTCCCATCACACTGCAAGCCGGCACAGCGCAAATCAGCCTGCGCTACTACGGCATTGCGCAGAGCATGGGGCAGCTGAATACATACTTCCGCTGTGATGCCTACGATGACCACAACAGCGTGTATGTGCTGGAAAACAATGGCCTCAAGCTGTTCAACAGCAATAACACCGAGCTGCTGAAGGGTCAGAATGTCTACACGGTGCTTTCTCAAATGTCCTACCTGCACGACTCGTCCTTTCAGCAGGCAAAGGCAGAGCTGCAAGAGAACGGCGTCTGCTACTCCAACGCCGTTCTGGACGGCACCGAGTATTTTTACTCCCTCAAGCAGATGGAAAACGCTGCATGGACGCTGGCGTTTCTGGTGCCGGCAGATGATGTCGCCACCAACACGCAAAAGCTGGTAGATTTGGTCACCGCCATCATTATAGGCTTTGCCACTGTCTTTTCACTTTCCACCATTCTGATTCTTTGGAAACTGCAAAGGGATATGCAGCGCAATGCTCTGCGTGCTGAACAGGAGACGAATCTGCGGCTGGAAAACTACAACCAGCAGCTTACCGCGCGCAATGCCGAGCTGAAGCGCGCGCAGGAGGTTGCCGTGGATGCCCTGCAGGGTGCCGAGCGCGCCAGCAAGGCCAAGACAGATTTTCTGTCCAACATGAGCCACGATATCCGCACACCGATGAACGCCATCATCGGCATCACCACCCTGATGAAAAACGAGCTGCACGAGCCGGACAAGCTGGCTGAGCATCTTGAAAAGCTGGAAAGCTCCGGGCGTCTGCTGCTCGGCATCATCAACGACATTCTGGATATGAGCCGCATCGAGAGCGGCAAGACCACCCTGAACATCGAGCAGATGGACCTTCTGCAGCAGATCGAGCAGGTCGAGAGCGTTATCAGCGAGCAGGCCCACCAGCGCAATCAGGAATTTCGCGTGGTCACGACCTCGGTACAGCATAAGCATGTGCTGGCCGACCCCAACCGCCTGAACCAGATCTTGATGAATATCCTCTCCAACTCTGTCAAGTACACGCCCGCAGGCGGGCATATCCGGCTTGAGGTCGAGGAGCTTCCCCGCGATGCGCACTACGCCAAGTACAAATTCATCGTGCAGGATGACGGCATCGGCATGAGTGATGCCTACCAGAAAACCATTTTCGACCCCTTCACGCGGGAGGAAAAGTCCGGCACCAACCATGTGCAGGGTACGGGACTGGGTATGGCCATCACCAAGAGCGTTGTGGACCTGATGGGCGGTGTCATCAGCGTGGAAAGCGCCCCCGGCCAAGGCTCCCGCTTTGAGGTCGTGCTGGAATTTCCCATTGATACCGAGGCCGCCCTTGTGCAGAAGCCGGAGATCGATGATGCACCGGCGGACAATTCCCTGCTGTGCGGCATGAAGTTCCTCTGCGCCGAGGACAACGAGATCAACTCGGAAATCCTGCAGATGCTGCTGGAATCCAAGGGCGCGACCTGCACTATCTACCCCGATGGACAGCAGATCGTAGATGCCTTTGCCAAGGTAAAGCCGGGCGACTACGATATGATCCTGATGGATGTGCAGATGCCCGTTATGGATGGTCTGGAGGCCACCCGCCGCATCCGCAGCAGCGAAAATCCGCTGGGCAAAACAATTCCCATTCTGGCCATGACGGCCAACGCCTTTTTGGAGGATATGCAAAAGAGCAAGGAAGCCGGCATGGACGAGCATCTCTCGAAGCCTGTGGACATTGCCATGCTTGAGCAGGTTGTGCGGCGTTTCCGCATTACCCCCCCCCGCCGATAAATAGCGGCCGATCGCGCTTTATGCGCAGTGCTCCCCTGCCCTCGCCGTTTACCGCCAAAACAGACGCACTATAAAAAGAAAACCGAGCAGAATCCGCACCCTTCCGGGTGACTTCTGCTCGGTTATTTTTATGGCATACGGTGCGTCAGGTGCGCAGCAGGGTGCCGCGCAGGCTTTCCAGTGCGGCAAGCCGCGCGCTGATGGCAAACAGGCTCGCGGCATGGGTCAGCTGCTCGGACTTTGCATCAAACGGAATGATGCGGGCCAGCACCGTGCTGTGATCTACAGCATCAAAAAGGACGCCCGCTCTGCGGCAAAGCTCGACCGTGCGGTTGGCGCAGCCCGGCATCGTGCATAATGCGGCCACGGCATCCTCCGCAGGCGTGGGGCGTGCCGCGCCGGTATCGCTAAGTTCCTTGCCCAGCACCGTGCCGAAATGCTTTGCAGCCCGCCGGTTCTCGCACCGTCCCAGCAGGGGGTCCTCGGCACGCATATCAAGCTCCATCGGTTCGCGCATATAGCTGCTGTACCGCTGGGTCAGGCGGGTGTATTCCCGCTGCAATTCCTTTCGGGTCAGTTCTGTATACTGCATACTTTTCCACTCCTCTACCTCATCTGCATCGCCTATTATACGCGGAAAAGGGCAGTGTGTAAAAAGTATTTTGTATATATCAGACATGTATAGTTCACATATCAGACCGTATGCGCGGCGGGTTTTCCGCGATTGGAACGCCCTCCCCTGCAAGCAGGCGGGCCTTTGTATCCAGCCCGCCCGCATACCCGGTCAGGCTGCCGTCTGCCCCGACAACGCGGTGGCAGGGTATGATGATCGAGATCGCGTTGTGCCCGACAGCGCCGCCTACCGCCTGCGCGGACATCCGCCGTTGGCCGTGCTTTTCGGCCAGTTGGTTGGCAAGTGCACCGTAGGTCGTGGTTTTGCCGTAGGGGATCTGCAGCAGCAGCGCCCATACTTCCTGCCGAAAGTCCGACCCGATCGGATGGAGCGGCGGCGTAAAGTCCGGCACACTGCCGCTGAAATAGAGATCCAGCCAGCGTCTTGTCTGCGCCAAAATCGGCGTTTCTTCGTCCGTATGCACCGGGGCAAGCCCCTGCGCAAAGTAGCGCTGCCTCTCAAACCAAAGTCCGGTCAGCCCGATTTCGTCAGCCGCCAAAAGCAACCGGCCCAGCGGCGATCGATAATAGCCTGTGTACAGCATAGCAGCTCCCCCATGCAGCTCAGACGGTTTTCGGTTTTTTGCTGCCCGGCTTAGCGGGTGCGTAGTCCCGCATACCCGGAATCGCACCGCCCGCAATGGCCCACAGGTACAGGCTGGCCACACTGCCATAAGGGCTGTAGCGGCGCCGGTATTTTTCAAACAGCCTGCGGTCGATTTTGCGGTGATGATAGAGCATCCGCAGCCCGCGCTGTATCGCAAGGTCATCGTAGCTCAGAACATCAGGCCGCTGCATACAAAACAGCAGGATCATCTCCGCCGTCCAGACACCGATGCCCTTCAGGCTGCTCAGCACCCGAATGACCTCCTCGTCCGGCATCTGCCAGATCTCCTCGATGCGGCACTCCCCGGTCTGCACCTTCCGGGCGAAGTCTGTGATATACTCCGCCTTGCGGTAGGTAATGCCCAGCTTTTGCAGCTCGGGCACCCCCGCCGCAAGGATATGCCCGGCGTCAACGGTGCCAAGGGTCTGCTGTATCCGCTGCCAGATCGTTTCCTGCGCCTTGGTGGAAATCTGCTGCCCGACGATCTGATGCACTACCGATGAAAAGAGATCGCCGTCCACCGCGCGGTCAATATGGCCGATCTGCTCGATCGCCGCACCGAGCCGCTTGTCCTTCCGGGCAAGATATTCGGTTTCCTGCGTGCCATATTCAAAGTACATCCCAGCACCTCCCAGCTGCCGGCCAATCGCTCACCAATTTGCCGGGTGCCTTATAAGCACTGCTTACACCCGCACCAGCTCGTACTCCTGCGTGCCGAGGCCGAGGGCTTCGGCCACATCGATCGTGTGGGTGCCGTGGCGGCTGTTGACGCGCTCCATAAAATGCTCGCGGCCGGGGTCGTTGCTGTTGCGCACCAGATCAATGCAGGCGCGGTCCAGCGCGACCGGGTCAAGGCTGGACAGGATACCCACATCGTTCATGCAGGGGTCCTCCGCCACGGCACAGCAGTCGCAGTCGACCGAAAGGTTCTTCATGACTGCCACATAGGCGATCTTCCCTGCAAAATGCTTTGCCACGGTGGAGGCGGCATCGGCCATAGCCTCAAGGAAGGTGTCCTGCTCGGCCGTGTTCTCCCACAGAATATTCTGGTCAGTGACCTTGCCGCCGGTGTGGATATAGGCCTTGCCCGCGCTGGATGCGCAGCCGATGGACAGCTGCTTCAGCGCGCCGCCGTAGCCGCCCATCGGGTGGCCCTTGAAGTGGATCAGCACCAGCATACTGTCGTAGTTTTCAATATTCTTACCCAGATAGTTGACCTTGAGCACCTTGCCGTTCTCAACCGGCCACTGCACATCGGGGCCCTCGGCATCCATAATATCGACATCAAACAGGTCGCTCCAATGATGCTTTTTCATCAGCTCGATATGCTTGGGCGTTTCGTTGCGGGCGCCGCCGTAGGCGGTGTTGCACTCGACCACCGTGCCGTTCACGGCATCAATGACCGGCTTCATAAACTCGGGACGCAGGTAGTTCTGGTTGCCGTCCTCACCGCTGTGAACCTTGACGGCCACCTTGCCGGGCAGATCAATGCCCAGCTGGCGGTACATCTTCACGACTGCCTCCGGGGTAAGCTCATTGGTAAAATACACGGTTGCTTTTTCCATAGAAGATTTCCTCCCTGTAGTAGTTCCTGCAAGAAAAGGCGCACCGTCTCTGCGGCATACCCAAAGCAGATATTTTATTACTTATTATAGCACTTTTCTTGCGTTGTGGAAAGCCGGTTGTTGCTTTATTTCGCCTTCCATGGTATACTGATTCATATTTTTGTCGAAATGAGGCTTTATTTTCATGTCAAGAAATAGCACAATGGATCTGACCACCGGTCATCCGCTGAAGCAACTACTGTTTTTTTCGCTTCCGTTGGTGGCCGGGACCCTGTTCCAGCAGCTCTATTCCTTTGCCGATACCGTTATGGTTGGCCGCTTTCTGGGCGAGTCCGCGCTGGCCGCTGTCGGTACGACCTATTCGCTGCATTTTTTGACACTTGGTTTTGTGCTGGGCGCGTGTGCAGGCTTCGGTATTCCGCTGGCACAGGCTGTGGGCGCAAAGGATCGCGATGAATTCCGGCGCTATTTCTGGAACGGCGTCTGGCTGTGCTGCCTGCTCGGCATCGCTTTTACCGCACTGACCTATGCGTTCGCCGTACCGATGCTGCGGCTCATCCACACCCCGGAGGAGATCCTGCCCCAGGCAGCAAGCTATATCCGCATCATCTTTTTAGGCATACCGGCGTCCATTTTGTACAACTTCTGCGCCGGGGCACTGCGGGCCGCCGGGGATTCCCGCCGCCCCACGCTGTTTTTGTTGGTATCCAGCTTTTTAAATATTGTGCTGGACTATCTGCTGCTGGCGGTATTCCCGCTGGGTGTGGTTGGTGCTGCCCTTGCCACCGTGGCCAGCCAGCTCGTCAGCGGATTGTTGAACCTGTACTGGCTGGCCTTCAAAACTGATTTGCTGCAGAGCTGTGCCGGGCTGCGCGGATTCTCCCGCCGCCATGCCGCCGTGCTCTGCCGGGTCGGCCTGCCAATGGGGTTTGAGTACTCGGTGTCGGCCATCGGCGCTGTTTTGCTGCAGAGCGCCATCAACGCGCTGGGCACTGCCGCCATTGCAGGGCAGACGGCGGGCGACAAGATCCGCCAGATGTTCACCCTGCCGATGGAATCCGTTGGCATGGGCATGGCGACCTTTGTGGGCCAGAACGAGGGTGCCCGCCGCTACGACCGTATCCGGCAGGGCATTCGGGACGGCCTTATTATCCAGTGGATCTATTGCGCAGCCGCCTGGGTCGTGCTTTTCTTCGGCAAGACCGCCTTCACCCAAATGGTGCTGGGGCAGGCCTCCGATCAGGCCGCGGCGCTGTCGGTGGAGTACCTAACCGTTATCAGCTGCCTTTTCTGCTTCCACGGCACCCTGATGATCCTGCGCAACACCCTGCAGGGCATGGGCTACAGCCTGCACGCCGTCCTCAGCGGCGTGGGAGAGCTGATCGGCCGCGCTGTCTGCGGCTGGGCTGCCGTATCCAGCAGCAGCTTTCTGGGCATCTGCCTTGCAAACCCCGCCGCCTGGGCGCTGGCGCTGGCCTACTGCACCGGTATGACGATCCACTTTTTAAAGCAGCGGCAGACCCAGCCCTGCTGAGCCGTTTTGACTGCTCTCTCTGCTGCCATAGCGGGACATTGTATTTGATTTTATATGACACTGCGGGCAGACCTTTTACGGTCTGCTCTTTTTTATTTGCAGGCTTCCTCAGTTCTCGACAGGTCGGCCGCTTATATGCTATACTGGTACCATCATACAAAGGAGGCGCATCCGCCATGAAGCGCAGCAATATCCATCTGCAGTACAACGCCCCTGTCACGCTGACCTTTTTCTTTCTGTCGCTTGCTTCGCTGGCGCTCGGTCATCTGACCAACGGGTGGACAACCTATCATCTTTTCAGTGTCTATCGCTCTTCGCTGGCCGATCCGTTGTTTTTTGTCCGGCTGTTTGGTCATGTGCTGGGGCATGCAGGCTGGGACCACTTTATAGGCAATATGCTGCTTTTCCTTGTCATCGCGCCCCCGCTGGAGGAGCGCTACGGCAGCCGCACCCTACTGAGCGGCATCCTCATGACCGCGCTTGTGTCCGGCATCCTGCAGTGTATACTGTTCCCCTCCTCCGCTCTGCTGGGTGCCTCCGGCATCGTGTTTATGCTCATCATGCTGTCCAGTCTGGCCGGCAGCCGGAACGGCGGTATTCCGATCACTCTGATCCTTGTCGGTGCGCTCTACCTGAGCCAGCAGGTATATGATATTTTGTTCGTGCAGGACAATGTAGCCAACTTTATGCACATCGTCGGCGGTGCCTGCGGCACGGTGTTTGGTTTTGCCGTGCGCAGGAAATAATACGCGGAGGTTTCCCTCATGAAGATCCTTATCACCGGTTTTGATCCGTTCGGCGGGGAGTCCGTCAACCCGGCCTGTGAGGCTGTCAAGCTGCAGGCCGTCGGCAAGCCGCTGGGAACGCCCAGCATGGATCTGCACCAAATCGCGCGCGGCATCCTGCAGCCGGAGTTCGCGCAGGAGCCTGTCGATGCGCTCTGGCTCAAATACTCCGAGTGGGTGTGGACGATCTCTGCCAACACGGCGGACTATTTTGCGGGGTACAACCAGTTCCAGAACCTGACTGTGGGCGGCAAGACCCGCAGCGGTGTATTGTACTGCGTTTGCCGGTTTGTATAGTGCAAGTATAGACATTTTCCCCGTCCATTGCAACCGCATTTCAGCGGGATTTCCGGCTTTCGGTTATAGCAAAAAAAGCCGGGCGCTCTCAAACGGGAGCGCCCGGCCATTATTCATTGACTATGCTTCAGATCAGTTTGCCTTCTGGGCTTTCTTGGCGGCCTTCTGGGCCTTCTTGAAATCCTTGTAGGCCTTGTACTGCTCAGTCTTGCGCAGCTTGCGGGCACCGAGGATCCAGAGGATCAGGCCCAGCACAAAGAGGATGCCGGAGACCCTGGCGACAGCGATAACTGCTGCAACGATGGTGGGACGGATCACCTTGATGGTGGTGTCGGCACCAACGCCGTTCATACCGCAGGAGTTGGCAATGGCATACAGGTTGTGGTGGCAGGCCTCGCGCATGGCGGTGACGATGACGGGGTCGTTCTTGTACTTGGGCAGGGTGTCGGTGACGAAAGACATCATAGCGTCGTAGATGGACACACCGGCCAGAACGCCGTCGGGGCCGTTGACATACTGGGTCAGAACGTTATCGGTGATGATCATACCGTCGCAGCCCCACTCGTTGCGCAGGATGCCGGTGACCAGACCGTAGTTGCCGCCGGACCAGACAGCGCCCCAGCGGGTGTAGGCGATCATAACGCCGTTGCCGTTGCCGACCTCGACGGGAGCCTGGAAGGCCTTCAGGTAGACTTCACGGGCAGCCTGCTCGTTCAGCCAGACGCCCAGACCGATACGGTCCTGCTCGCAGTCGTTCAGGGCAAAGTGCTTCATAACAACGTGGACGCCCTTTGCCTGAATGGCGGCGACCTCGTAGGCGCTCATCATACCGGACAGGAAGCCGTCCTCGGAGTAGTACTCGAAGTTACGGCCGCCGTAGGGGGTGCGGTGGATGTTGTTGCCGGGGCCGTACAGGCAGGCGATGTTGGCCTCCAGGCAGTTGTTGCCGATGACCTTGCCGATCTCGGTCATGATTTCGGTGTTGAAGGTGGCAGCCATAACGTCCTCAGAGGTGAAGGCGGTGGCGGTCAGCTGGCTCTTGTCGTTGCCCAGCAGGCTGGCGGTCAGACCCTGGGGACCGTTCTCGTCACGGGTGCCGGGGGCTTCCACGCTCTTGACGGGCATGGTCCAGTGGAAAGCGTCGCCGATCAGGGAGTTCATCTCGTCGAAGGTCATCTGATCCAGCAGCTCGTCCCACTTGGGATCGTTGTAGTCCAGACCGATCATATCGTACAGCTTGACGCCGTTCTTGGCGCCCAGGGTGGGCATCTCGACGCTCTCGTAGTCGGCAGCATCGTAGCGGATGTCCTTCAGGTCCTTCTTGAGCATCTCGGTCAGGGTCAGCTTGACGGTTTCGGTGGGCAGGGTGCCGTTCCAGTCAGAGCGGCTCAGCCAGGTCACGGTTTCCTCAACGCCATCGTACAGGTTGGGGTCGGCGCAGGAAAGCTGGTTGGTGATGGCGGTGCCGTTTTCGCTGGTGGCGTAGGTGGTGGTGTCGAGGGCGTCCTCGGTCCAGGTGTAGGTCAGGTCGGCGTTGCCGTCGGCGGTCATCTTGCCGTTGGTGGACTCCACAGTGTAGCCCTTGGCAGCCAGAATGTTGTTGACAGCGTTGTGGGCATCGGTGGCGG
>ERZ1026858.1402-NODE-1402-length-12214-cov-13.708940_pt1 | contig 12214 bp, 6 predicted proteins | sample MGYA00380159_ERZ1026858 | MGnify/ENA primary metagenome ERZ1026858 (study PRJEB33269, sample SAMEA4719795) | human gut metagenome | biome: human-associated habitat; feature: organic feature; material: feces | place: Cameroon | collected 2013-10 ... | reverse complement strand
TGAGGTTTCGTTCGTTCTCGAAAGCGGATGCAAAGGTATAACAAAAAGTCTTACCTTGCAAGAGTTTTGACAAAAAAGTTTCAAAAAACTTGCATTTTCAGCTCATAATTGAGATAAATCAAGCTAAATGGGGGTTTTCAGCCCGGTTTTGGAGGTTTTCAGGCTGAATGAGGTAAAAAGCTGTTAGTATACATTATATAGTTTAATTTGTATATATATATATAGTAGCGGAGGTCACAGGCCTCCGCAGCAAGATAAATGTAGTATAATGTTGTGATGTTGTTGCGGTGTATTTTCATTGCACATTCTTTTTGTTTTGTGCAGAAATAAGACTGTAAACAAATAAAATCGCTCTAAAAAGTGCATTTTCTGCACACATTCATTGTCAGATGTGCAAAAAGTTATACCTTTGCACCGCATTTAGACTAATCTATGTTACGTATAGACGAATTCGATGGAAGAATCGTATAATACAAAACATAAGCGATGCATATATACATTATATAATATAAGAAAGAAAACTATGTCTTTTAATTTATTGAAAGGAAAGCGCGGTATCATCTTCGGCGCATTGAATGACGCATCGATTGCGTGGAAAGTAGCAGAACGTGTCGTAGAAGAGGGCGCACAGATTGTGTTGACCAACACTGCAGTGGCTTGCCGTATGGGCACAATCGACGAGTTGGCAAAGAAGACCAACGCAACCATCATCCCTGCTGATGCGACATCGGTAGAGGATTTGAACAACCTGTTTGTCAAGGCCCAGGAGGCATTGGGCGGCAAGATTGACTTCGTGCTGCACTCATGCGCCATGAGCGTGAACATGCGCAAGAAGCGTACTTACGACGATCTGGACTACGGATTCCTTGACAAGACTCTCGACATCTCAGCAATTTCATTCCACAAGATGCTGCAGGTAGCCAAGAAGCTCGACGCTCTCAACGAGGAGGCTTCGGTACTTGCACTGACATACGTGGCTTCACACCGCACATTCTTCGGCTACAACGATATGGCTGATGCCAAGTCGCTGCTTGAGTCGATTGCACGTAGCTTCGGATATATCTACGGTCGTGAGAAGAAGGTGCGTATCAACACCATCTCTCAGTCGCCTACATTCACTACAGCCGGCAGCGGCATCAAGGGCTTCGACGGTCTGTACGACTTCAGCGACCGCATGTCGCCTCTTGGCAACGCCAGCGCTGACGAGTGCGCCGACTATTGTGTTGTGATGTTCTCTGACCTCACAAAGAAGGTGACCATGCAGACACTGTTCCACGATGGAGGCTTCTCTAACATGGGTATGTCGCTCCGCGGTATGACTCAGTACAACAAGTCGTTCATCGACGAGAACCGCGACGAAAACGGCAATATTATCTACGGATAAATTGTAGCGCGGAGGTATCTGCGCTACAAGGTTGATGGGGTGTTATGGTGTTGTGGTGTGATAACTTTCACAGGCTACGGCGAGGACGCCATAACCTCCTATATTTTGCAGTGCATATTACTCCCCTCCCTACGGGGGAGGGGCCTGGGGTGGGGCTTTTGGCCTACGTCCCAACACAATATTTGCATTTTTAACCGCTCAAAACTGCGAACTGAACGAGCAAAGAAATCTTTGGCTCGAAATTCGCGAGTTTTGAGCGGTTTTGCGTAATACACTATAACACAGCGTATTATGATTCCAGCAACCGAAATATGCAATGAGTGAGAGCGCAAAAGGAGTCGTTCTGATTTGCTAAAGTTGTCCTTTAGGACTGCCAATGTAGCCCTTTTACACTCCGGATGCAGTCCTTTTACAACGCAAAAGGGCTTCTTTGCACTCCAAAGGTTGTCCTTTTAGGAGGCAAAGAAGCCCTTAATCGTAAGAAACGTGATGAAATATTGTGAGAAAACCTATACTAAGTGTCTCATAAAACTCTAGAATCGATTTTTATTTTGTAACACTTTTTTACTGCCTGTATTATATTTGCATTCTGAGTAGCAGACCCCTCCGCTACTCAGAACACGTTTATTTCAGTCGGAAGATATTGAGCGAGTTGGCAGGAATCTCAACCACTGCCCCACCCTTCGACGTAGTGATATAGGTCTCAGTAGGGTGAACATTTGTCGATTTCCTGCCGAGAGGGTTCTTATTTTATACTGAGTGAGTTCGATTTTCTTTCAGGCATAACATCAAAATACTCTCCGTTTACCTTTACTTTCACCTTGCACGGTTTACGTTCAGCAGTAGACAGTCGCCATCGTGTCACCATTCCGTCTTTCCAATCCAAATCAACTTCGATATTGCCTCGTGCTTTTACGCCTTTCACAGAACCAGACGGCCATTTTACTGTAGATGTTGGCAGAAGTTCAATCACACCAGACTGCGACTGTACGAGAGTTTCAAGCATTGCAGCAGCCACTCCGTAATTAGCATCCATTTGCAATGGCAGGTTCTGCGTAGTTAGCAGATTGTCGAGCGTATTGTTGCAGAGCAATCCCTCAATCATATCGTGAGCACGCTCTCCATCCCTAAGTCTTGCCCACAGACACGAGCGCCACGCCCATGCGAATGCACGCAGACTGTTGCCCGAAGTCTTACGCAACTCCAAAGAACGACGCGCAGCACGAGCCAGCATCGGGGTCTCCTCCATATTTATTTGGTTTCCCGGATACACAGCAAACAGGTGCGAAGTATGACGATGGTCGGTAACGGGATCACGGTCAATCATCCACTCCATAAGATTACCCATCTTGCCAATTCCAGGCTGATGCATACGCGCCAACTCACTGCTGAGACGTTCGGCAAAAGCCTTATCAACGCCAAGCGTACGTGCTGCCTGTATAGTATTGGCAAAGAGAGCTGAAACTATCTCCTGATCGTGCGACACACCGTCTTCACCACGCGGTCCTATCTCAGGCGACCATCCGTTAGGCACCACAAGCGTACCTTCCTTTATATTGGCAAGTTCGGGATACTTGGCAACATCCACCACTTTATATTCGCTCTCAAACCCTCGCCCTCCCTCACCGAGCGTCTTCAAGTGACGTTCCCAATATTGGCTAATCTCCTTCAACACTGGATAACCGATACGCTTAAGATAGTCAATGTCGCGTGTAAAGGCAAAGTGCTCCCAAAAATGCAGCGCATACCATGCAGAGCCAGGCAGATTGACCTGCCATCCACCACCGCCGAACGGATTGTGAGACGTATAGACTATCCATCCATCGTGTGTACGGTCGTGACTTCCTATCGCTTCAAGATACTCATTGGTAGACATACGGAACGGTTCACGCATAGCATACAGATAATCAAGCAGCGAATTATGGCACTCACTCAAATTGGCAACCTCAGGCAACCAATAGACCATCTGCAGATTGATGTTACTGTGATAGTCGCTTCCCCATGGAGCTTTAATGCGCGCATTCCATATTCCTTGCAATCCAGCAGGCAGACTACCTGGGCGCGACGATGCTATCATAAGATAGCGTCCGAAATTGAACATCAGGTTTTCCAGCCCAACATCCATACGGCTATTCTTGTATGCCGTCAGACGTTCAGCCGTTGGCAGAGCTGCAAGCGAAGCGTCAGAACAATCCAAAGTCAGACTCAGTCTGTCGTACAAAGCCTTATAGTCGGCAATATGACGGGCAGAAAGAGCGGAATAGTCAGTATTCTTTATGGCTTCAAGCCGCCTGTTAGCACGTTGTACAGCATCTTCACCACGGAAATTCCGCTTGAAATCCATTACATAATTGGTTTCCACAGCAATAAGCAATGTACACGAATCGGCACCTTCCAGTTTAAGACAACCGTCTTCAACAGTCAGACTTCCTCCACTATTGCGCACTTCCACAACAGCCATGCCGGTCATTCCATTGCCAAGACGACTTGTCAGCGTCAGCCTGTTACCAACCGCACTTGTCCTATCATCGCTCCTATGTGTAGCAAAAAGAATCTTGCCATCCAGCCCCTTATCTTTGTCGGCAGTATAATGCACCACCATTACCTGATCCGGATAACTACAGAACGACGTGCTCGCCACAGCTATTCCCTTACGTACAGCTGTTGACTTAATAGTTCCTTCATCGAGACAGATGGCTCTACAGAAATTATTCTTTGCTACTGGACAGCCGAAATCGACAATCAAGTCGCCTATTGGTTGCGAACCTCCGAATCCATCAGCGCCAATCTCCGGACCATTCTCTCCCCCGAAGCTCTTATCACCTTTTTTGTTTATGGTTCCCTTGTTCAGTCCACCCGACCAATACGACACCTCATTAAGCACATATCTGTCACGTCCGCTACCGTTAAGCACAGATGCAGCCAAACGTCCGTTGCCTATAAAATAGGATTCCTGTTCCCACAACCGCACAGGATTGGGATACTTGCCACGCGTCAGGACATTAGTCAATGTATTGAGATAGTTGGTCTCCTCGCCCTGTTCCCAATATCTTGTTTTATTAGGCAAGCACTTAGCCATAGGTTGCAACAGAACAGCGTCACCCTCGTACACGCCATCGTACAAGCACGATGTCAGCCCATGCTCATTCTCGTTCTCAATAACCTGCGTAAAGGCAGGCTTGTCCGACCATACACGATGCGCCCCACCACTCTGCGCACTCAATGATGCACAAGTAGCAAACAGAGCGCACAGTACAACTGCAAATCTACTTATCATATATTCTTATTGAGTTCAAGCACAATAACCTTAACCTCATCCTTATTGGGTTTCAGTCCGCCGAGCGTCACCGTCTGCCCTTTCTGCTTAACAGTCACTTTACTTCCTCCATCCAATGCATAGGCTTTGCGTACACGATAGCCCTTGTCCATAGCCGGCAAGGCAAGTTCGTCGGAAGTGTACTCGCCCAGTAGATAAACATAGATACGGTTGTTCTTATAACAGAATCCATACTTTCCGTCGACGGGTTGCCACGGACCGGCATACGTTCCGTACACTGCCTCAGCAATACCATCAACCCAACTGCCGAACTTAGCCAAATGGCGTGAGGTAGCCTCGGGAATACATCCATGACGGTCGGGACCTACATTGATAAGAAAATTCATTCCGCGAACAAGGCAATCAGCCAAATAACGCTTCAACTGACCTACACTTATCATCTTACTTTCGTCGTCCATTGCAGGAGAATATCCCCACGGTCCGGCTATTGTGAGGCACTTCTCCTGAATACGCTCGCGTATCTTGCCCGTAACAGGTTTCGGACCCTCGTCGCAAGTATAGTCACCTATCCATCCAGTACGTGGATTCATCAGAATGTCGGGCTGATGCTTACGAACCATACCTACCAATCCGAGCCAACGACCGTTGGATTCGTCACGGTCAAGGAAGTAATGATTTACCGGCCACTGATTATCAGGTTCAACATATTTATACGATTCCCAGAAATAGGCAGCATCACGGTCGCCGCCCTGCTCTGCCAGCCATCCACCGTCCCAGAATATCATGTCAATCTTGCCATATTCGGTCATAAGCGTACGCGTGTCGCTATACAATTCTTCCTTCATGAGTCGTGCGTTCTCCTTATGCCACGCAGCTGTTGTGTAACCGAACTTATTAGGTTTGCAATCAGTACCCGTAACATCGTAATAGCCCGGATAGCGCCAGTTGATAAGCGTCTTGTACAATCCTACACGCATACCACTGTTGCGACATGCGTCAACATACTCGCGCACAAGGTCGCGGTTGAGTGTCTGGCGCGAAGAAAAAGCATTCATATAGTGACTGTCAAACAAGGCATATCCATCGTGGTGCATCGTAGTGAGCACGGTATAACGCGCTCCCATCGAACGTGCCACGTCCATCCACTGCTTAGGATTGTAGAGACTGGCATCGAAGTATTGGTCGCCACTTTCGGCATAAGCCAGTTTACGGTATTCCTCAGGCTTTATTCCTTTGGTGTTCATGTTCCATTCGCCACGTGCCGGACCAGCATACAGTCCCCAATGAATGAACATGCCTATCTTGGCATCGTGCATCCACTGCATAGCCGAGTCGCTCTGTTGCTTCACTTCAAAATCAGTTTTTGGAGCCGACATCTTGTATCTGGTAAATCCGGATACATTACCGTTATCTGCCGACAAATGCTGATTGCTGCTGCCATAAGCAACCGACGCATACAAAGAGCCTAAAAACAGCGATGCAACAAATAGTAGTCTTTGATATTTCATATAAATAATAGGTTTAGGTTTCTTGAAAAAGTCACGTTATGCAAAGATACACATAAGTTGTAATAAACAAAGAAGAAGTGTGCCAAAATGAATTTATCAATACAAATCCATTTCGGCACACCTTTCTTATATATGCTTACCGCAGTTGTTCATAACAACACGATAAACGTCCAATCATCTGATTACCTATAACCAGCAATTCATTTACTGATAGTTAGGATCCTGTACAAGCACACCATGAGCCTTGTCGATTTCGCCCTGAGGCAACGGGAAGAACTCAAAGGCAGGCCTAACCACCTTTATGTAGCTAGGATAAGCAGGATCTACGGCACCATCAACAGTCTGCTGAAGCAGTTTCCATCTCTTCAACTGGAAATAGCGCAAACCTTCAAAGCAAGTCTCCACACGCCATTCATTGCGTATGCGTTCACGCAACTCAGCCTGTGTAAGGCCAGTTCCGTCAATAGCAGGCTGATGCGAACGTGTACGTACAGCGTTTATTGCCTTAAGAGCCTTTTCGGTAGGTCCGTTAACCTCATTCTCAGCCTCAGCAATCATAAGCAGCACGTGAGCATATCGCATAATTACTACGTCAGCATCAGACACTGTGCTATAGTCAGCCAATGACTTTGATGGCTGCAGTATCTTCTTTACACCAAAACCAGTGAATGAAGCATTACCAGTTTCTGTCACCTCAACATTGTCAGCACCTGCAAGTCCGTCACGCTCAAAACTTGTAAAGCGTGTGTTAACCACTGCATCAACAAGACGCTCGTCACGGTTCTGGAACATCTTGGCACGCTCTGCTCTTTTCTGGGCTTCAGTTGAAGATGACGAATAGAGCACGCTCTCATCAGGACGAACTGTAAGAGGCGATTCACCCCACTTCTTGCCATCAGTACATTCGAAAGCATTGACAAGGTCGGTTGTTGGATCAAGACATGCCCATGCACCGAAGTAGAGGTCAAAGCTATTAGTAATGTTAGGCTGCTGATAACGTACCGAGAACATTATCTCGGGCGACGAACCTTGATTTGCAGTAATGAAGTTGTCACGTGTGCGCGGCATCAAGCTGTTCTCAGGAGTGTAGTTGCTGATTCCATCCAATGTGGTCAACACCTCCTGCATCTTGGTCTTGTCGGCAGTGCCATCTTCATTATATGCATCAAACAGCAGTATTCTTGCCTTGAGAGCACGCACTGCATCAGCGGTGAAATGTCCCTTGCCCTCACCTGTATTATAGGCAGTGTTCCAAAGACTTGCAATAGCCTGATCGTAATCGCTTACAATCTGATTCTTGATGTCTGCGCGCGAAGCCTTCGGCTGATACATATTGTCGGTGGTAAGTGTAGAGGTTACGAGCGGCACTTCACGGTAGCACTGATACAACCATGAGTAATAGTATCCACGCAAGGCGTGACATTCGCCAAGCATATGCTTGCGATCTACGTCACTTATGTCTCCACCCTTGTAATTGGCAAGGTTCTCCATAACAAGATGTACTCTTGTTATGCCTTTGTAGCATACGTCGTACACCTGCGATACGTAACCGTCCGAATTAGGCGTAACGTCACCCTTTGCCAGGGTGAGTACCGAACCGTATGTTGTTTCATTGTGACGTCCAATGGCATTATCGGTCAATCCGTCAAAACAAGGAACAATCTCAGACAATGCTCCCGGCCAGTTGTACACGACAGAATATGCTCCCGCTATAGCCGACTCAAAATCGCTCTTGCTCTTCCAGAACACGCTCTGTGACGGCGAAGACGGCGGCTGCTTATCAAGAAAGTCTGAACATGACGACAATCCCAACGCCAGCACACCCACAGCGAATATGTTTTTTATATATTTCATAGTTAGTGCTTTTTTAGAATTCTACATTGATACCGAATGAATAGATTTTGTTCTGCGGATACACTGCATCGCGTCCGTCAGAATCACGCTCCGGGTCAAGACCCTTGTACGAGGTAATGGTGAGGAGGTTATCACCCGAGAAGTATACGCGTACTCTCGACAGCGCCAACTTGTTGGTCCATACCTTTGGCAGCGTATAGCCGAAAGTGATGTTCTTCAGGCGGAAGTAAGACGCATCCTTGAGGAAGTAGGAGTTTGCTCTTGTATTCTTTGAACCACCCATATTGTCCCAATAGAGTTTCGGATGTGTTGCTCCATACGGATTCTCTTCAGTCCACATTCCCTTAAGATAGTCGCGGTTGGGTGCTGAGCCCTGACGGAATGGATATACACCCCACTCGTTGGTGTAGAACTTCTTGTCTGCTACGCCCTGTCCAATGAGGGAGAGGTCGAATCCCTTCCAACTTGCACTTGCGTTGATGCCATACTCAAAACCGGGGAAGCGTCCCGAGAATGTACGACGGTCGTAGTCGTCAATCTTGCCGTCAGGCTTACCGTCGGGTCCTGAAATATCCTTATACTTAAGGTCGCCAGGCTTAGTATTGTCATTGTATTGCTTGGGCGAGTTGTTTACCTCGTCCTGATCGGCAAATACTCCGATGCACTCCAGCATGTAATACTGGTTGTAAGGAAGTCCCTCACGACGAATGCTGTAACCATCGATTTCCTCGGCACCAAACTTGGTGAGCTTGTTGCGCGAACGATCGAAATACACTCCTGCAGTATACTGCATGCCTGCGAGAGCACCCTTTTTAACCATGTCGCTATAGTTGATAGCCAACTCGATACCAGTGTTCTTTACAGTTCCATTATTTACGGTAGGTGCAGACAATCCGAGAAGTCCTGACACCTGCGATGAACGGAGAATGTCTTTAGTCACCTTGCTATACCAGTCGAATGTCACGCTAAGACCGCGCAGCACCTTAAGGTCGAAACCAAAGTCGGTAATTGTGGTTGTCTCCCACTTGATGTTTCTGTTGGCATAGGCAGTCTGCTGATAGCCAGACACTACACCGTCAGTTGTCTTTGAGAAAGGATAGTCGCTTACATGCGAGATCATAGCCTGATACGGATAGAGTCCGATGTTCTGGTTACCCAACTGACCCCAGCTTGCACGCACCTTGAAGTTGTCGAGCCATGAGCAGTTGAGCTTCTGAATGAACGGTTCTTCTGTCACACGCCATGCACCGGAGAATGACGGGAATACACCCCAACGGTTTTCCTTCGAGATTCGTGAAGTGCCGTCATAACGCATGTTTGCCTCAAAGAGATAGCGCTCCTTGAAGTTGTAGTTCAGACGACCAAAGAGCGACTGGATAGCCCATTCCTGCTCGCCACCGCCGTTCGACCAATTCGCTGTGCTACCGGCATCGATAGTAGGCAGATTGAACGCATATTCCTTACGGTAAGCACTCAATGTCTCAGTCTTCTCGTTCTCCTGGTTGTAACCAATCATTGCACTGATGTTATGTGCCTTGTTCATCAGCGAGAGGTCGTAACGCAGATATGTATATAAGTTGGTGTAGAACACACGGCTGTCGGATACTGTCAGACCTGATCCACCCTTATCAAGGGTACCCGACTGTTCTCCAGTGTGATAGTTGTATGTTGGTGTTGGGCTTCCAATCCAATCCTTGGACTTGCTTGAGTTGAGTCTGGCAGCTCCCTTAGTGTACCATGTCAAGCCCTTCAGCAGCTTCACTTCAAGCCACATCTGAGCGTTGATGTCGAAGTTGCGCCAGCGCTTCATGGCATTGTCACCGATGATAGCCACCATATTCTTGTTGTGTGCCTCATTCGGATATGCGCTGCTGGTCCACTTTTTCTCACCGGTTCCATCATCTGGAAGCCACGGCATATAGGTCGGAGCCTGCGAAAGTGTAGAAAGGAATGCGTCTGACTGTCCCTGACGTGGCTGGTCAATCTCGCCATACATCATGCTGGTATATGTACCAAACTTGATGAAGTCGGTGAGGTGAGCAGTCAAATCGACAGTAGCGTTGTACTTCTTGTAGTCGAAACCACGCATTGTACCCGGCTGGTCTACATAGTTAAGTGCCACATTGTAGGTGGCTTTCTCTGTACCGCCAGTCATATTGAGGTTGTGTGTCTGAACCACAGCCGTGCGGAACATGTAGTCCTGCCAGTCGAAACTTGGATACTTGTCGCTACCTGCATTGTTGCGGTAAGCCTCAATTACGTCAGGATCGTACAATCTGCCTAATTCTGAGTTCTTGCGAGCCAAGTTTGCCAACTCCATATATTCTACCGAGTTTGTAACACGGTCGTACAAACGTGTAGCAGAGTGGAGTCCTACGTTGCCATGATAAGAGATGTGGGTCTTACCCTGTGTACCTTCCTTTGTGGTAATCAAGATTACACCATTGGCAGCACGGGCACCGTAGATGGCAGCCGAAGCAGCATCCTTAAGCACAGAGATTGATTCAATTACACTTGGATCGAGCGATGACATATCGCCAGGAACACCGTTGATAAGGATAAGCGGATCAGAACCGGCTGATGAGAAAGTACCTTGACCACGAATACGGAACGATACACTCTCCGAACCAGGCTGGCCATAACCCTGATTAACACGAAGACCAGGAACCTGTCCCTGCAACATTACCTGAGCATTTGCTACCGGACGCTTAGCGATGTCGTCGCCATTGACTGCCGATACCGAACCGGTCAGGTTCTCCTTCTTCTGAGTGCCGTAACCTACTACAACAAGTTCCTGCAGGCTTTGTGAATTTTCTTTCAGCACAATACGATCAACATGACCATTCTTTGCTTTCACTTGCTGTGAAGTGAAACCAACGTATGTCACGTCAAGTACGGCATTGGCTGATGATGCTTTGAGTGTGAAATTACCATCGATGTCGGTAACTGTTGCGTTTGTTGTACCAGCTTCTACAACACTCGCACCGATGATGGGTTCTCCGTTTTGATCGACAATCGTGCCTTTGATTGTCACGCCAACCTTACTCTGCTGTATAGCTGAGTTAGTAAGACTTGGAGGCGTACCGTCCGCTGCCAGCACTTGATTCTGACCCAATACGGCCATAAAAGCAAGCAGCAGTGATTTGTCTAGATACTTCATAATGGTTTGTTTTAGGTTTATATAATTATTTCTATGACATTCGTCATGTCTTTTATCCAAGCTGATTAGATTGTCCTTTGCAAATTTAGCTCAAATAATTAAAAAAAGAAAAAAATAACATTTGAATCGGGGGGGGGTAACAAAGATTAACTAAAACAAACCTTAAACGTTTCTTTTGTATACATATTTTCACACAAAAAAAGAGTGTACATTCTCATTTCTACGCATTGGTGTTGCATAGAAATATGAGAATGTACACTCTACTTATATATATAATAAGGTTTTACATTATATATAATAAGGTTTTACAGCGATTCGAGCATTCGCTTTATTACTACTTCTGCCGAGATCTCACGGTTGGCGGCTTCGGGAATGACGAGCGAATTGGCTGACTCTATTACGTCGTCGGTGACGATGAGTCCGCGACGTACGGGCAGACAGTGCATGAACTTGCCGTTGTCGGTTACTGCCATATGCTTGTCGTCGATGGTCCACGACATGTCTTTCGACAATATCTTGCCGTAGTCTTCGGGATTGGTAACGCCCGGACAACTCCAGTTCTTGGCATAAACGAAGTCGGCCCCCTCAAGAGCCTTCATCTGATTGTACTCGATGCGGGCACCAGCAGTGAACTTCTGGTCGAGTTCGTAGCCATGAGGATGGGTGATTACGAAGTCGACATCGGCTGCTGTCATCCACTCGGCAAACGAGTTGGGCACAGCCTGGGGCAATGCGCGGCAATGAGGAGCCCACGTAAGCACTACCTTAGGACGTGCCTTGGTCTTGTGTTCCTCAATGGTGATGAGGTCGGCAAACGCCTGAAGCGGATGCACGGTGGCTGTCTCCATGGCAAAGACGGGGCGACCGCTGTACTTGACGAATTGCGAAACGATTGTCTCGGCATAGTCATACTCGCGGTCGGTGAGTCCGGCGAAGGAGCGAATACCGATAAGGTCGCAGTAGCTGCCCATTACCGGGATAGCCTCAAGCAGATGTTCCGACTTGTCGCCGTCCATGATGACGCCACGCTC
>ERZ1026858.1397-NODE-1397-length-12221-cov-10.114335_pt1 | contig 12221 bp, 13 predicted proteins | sample MGYA00380159_ERZ1026858 | MGnify/ENA primary metagenome ERZ1026858 (study PRJEB33269, sample SAMEA4719795) | human gut metagenome | biome: human-associated habitat; feature: organic feature; material: feces | place: Cameroon | collected 2013-10 ... | reverse complement strand
AAAAAGAAAGACGGTGTGTTTACCGTCCAAGTCCGCCTGAACTGCGAAAATTAAATATGTTTCTCAGCCAAACAATCCGTATAAATCAATACCGATTGTTTGGCTTTTTTATCAGTAAAGGAGCGTGATGCCATGACCCAACCGAAAACCGACCTTGCCTATCTCCGCAGCGAAAAAGCCAAAGCCGAGCAGCAGCTGCGCTACTACAAGTACCGCGAGAAAAATCTGGAGCATCAGATACCGGAGCTGACCCGCAAAGCCCGTGTGCATCGACTGTGTACCCGTGCCGGGATGCTGGAAAGTTTTCTGATCGCGCCGGAAGAACTCACCAACGATCAGGTGATGGAGCTGCTGAAGATCTCATTCCGCCAACCGGAAGTCGTACTGGCTCTTGCAAAGATGGTGCATGACGTTCACGAAAAGCAGAACGTTCCGAACCCCCTATGAAATAGGGCGCAATTATACACCTCGTCGTCACTTGCTGCGTATCGTTCGCATTCTCAAAAAGATGGTTGTCTTTGGGCTGTTTTCGTTGCCTACCTATCGGCCCATTGAATGCCATTGGGTAATAACGTCAGAAAAGTCACCTCCGAGAACTTTCCTACAGATGCAGGTCACCAAGGGCATGACCATCACGGTGCGGTACTTCAAGGAGGATACCGCCCACCCGGAGATTCCCGCAGTGGGCAACTGCATCACGCTGACCAGAAAAGCAGACCGCATCGAGCCGGTGTTCCGCACCTTGCTAATCCATAACACCGTTGTGCCGTTTGAAGATTTGCTGGAAATCAGTTTTGTAAGGTAGTTTATTTAATACGTTATAAATAATACATTGAATGCGCCGATTTTGACCATCCTCTCGACTACAATAGAGTAAAGAGGGAGGGTGGTTGCCTATGTACGAAGAACAGTTTTCCAAACGACTTGCTGAACTGCGCACGAAGAAAGGAGTATCTGCAAGGGATATGAGCCTTTCCATCGGGCAGAACGCCGGGTACATTCGCACGATTGAAAACGGATCGTCCTTTCCCACCATGTCAGCCTTCTTCTACATCTGTGAATATCTCAACGTAACTCCGAAGGAATTCTTTGATTTTGATGAGGAGCCATCCAATGGAATAAACTCTCTTGTTGACCAGCTTCGTCAGTTCAACAATGACCAGATTCGTACTCTTACCGCCTTCGTAAAGACAATCGTCAAAAAATAATTTCATGCCACTCTTGCGGTTGCATTGAAAAGACACAGCACAGCATCAAGTTTCATCGCACAGAGTGGATGAGGCTAAGGATGCTGTGCTTTTTTGTCGGAGGTGTTCCTTATGCTATCGTCTGAACAGAACTACGAAGCGCAGAATTTCGAGAGTGTCCAGTGCGCCATTGATTTTGAAAACACGATGAACGAGCTGGAGAAACAATTATACTATCGTCATCTTCCGCCAAAAGAGGTTGCCTTACGAGTCATGGAAGCCGCCTGTAAATTCTACGCCGCTGATTGGTGCGGTTCAATTCAGGTCGATCTCGATTTAGGGTTATGGAAACCATATTGGTGGCACAACGAATGTTCGGAAGATAAAACTACAGCTCTGACAAATGAATTTGAATCATCTGAATTTCTTGATCGCTGGGTGAGAGCCGTGCGCCGTGGAATTCCGATGGTAGTTTCTGACACTGAACTGATCAGAGAGCAATACCCGGATGAGTACAGCCTATATCAGCGCCTTGGCATTCAGTCGGTTTTGGCGATTCCCTTGGAACCTCGCCCGGTTGCATTGATTGCTGTTCGCAACCCTAAACGGTACATTTGCCAAACCAGTATGCTGAAACTGCTGGCCTATGTACTGTTGGTCGCTTACAATGATAGCCGGATGGTTGATGGTCTGAATATGACTTTGGCACCGGAAAATATTAAAAGCAGCCACGACATTTTTATCAGTCTGTTCGGTGAACTGAGAATCTATACGTCTCGTGGCGTTCTGCGTGAATCTGATTTGAAATCACCCAAGATCAGCCGATTACTTACCTATCTACTCCTTTCCCAGAAAAAAACTGTTCCCCCGATGGAGATCGTTCAAAACATTTGGCCAGAGGAAATGGAAGATGCAGAAGTACCCGGAAAGAATATGAAGTATCTGATTTATCGGCTTCGGCAGGCATTCAGCCTGATTTCGGATGAACAACTTGTACTTTCCACCGCATTTGGCTACCAGTTAAATCCCAATCTGCACATCACAACCGATTTTCAGAAATTTGATGAACTGACAGTTGCTGCGGCAAAGGCAACCTCCGTTGTAAACAAGGTTGGGCTGATGGAGAAAGCTGTTGAACTGTATCAGGGGAAACTTCTTTCTTCTGCAGAAGGTGAACACTGGCTGGTTCACACAGCAAATCGATATCATTTTGCGTATATGAGTACCGCTAACGAACTGTTGAAGCAGTTGATGACCATTCACGCCTATGATTTGATTCACCAATATGCAGCACTGGCATTGACGATCGCTCCTGAAAATACAAAAGCCTATTACTGGCTCATTCAGTCCTACCTGAAACAGAATATGGAGGAGATGGCCACAGGTGAACTAGTTGCTGCAAGACAGAAGCTGCCGGATGAAGAGTATCAGAAACTGCTTCAAGAACTCAAAAAATAAAACAGCGCTACTACGTCATACCACTTTCGTGAAACTTTCACGCAACTTCTGTACAACCTCATTTTTTCATAAATAGAACCATACCACCTTCATGCAACCGTCATACCACTTCCATGCAACCCTCGTGTGCTATGATAGCAAAGCAGTTTTAAGCCTTGCTGTCTGGCCGCGAGGGTTTTATTTTTTGTAATCTTTCCAGCCAGACACCAGCTTTCGACTCGCAGAATCCAAAAAACATATCGAAAGCCTGAGATGCATTAAAGGCCGAGGATACTTATACTGCTTTCCATTTTCGGATGGAAAGGTATCGGTAACCTTTTCTTTTAATGCGTCTTTTTTTCGCTGAGAAAAGCCCGTAAACTGCCCCACAGTGAAGTGTCCTCAACCTCCGCATCCGGCGGAAAGGACCTTCATTATGTTCAGTATGAAAGAATTTGGTCAGCGTGTCAGCAATCTTCGGAAAGTTCGCAATCTTACCCAAGATGAGCTTGCATATCGAGTAAATGTAAATAAAGGTCATATTAGCCGAATTGAGCGTGGCACAGTTGCTTGCTCCTTAGAACTTCTTATTGATCTTTCAAATGAGTTGCACACCAGCACGGACTTTCTTTTAACCGGTATTGGCCCTTCTAATGATTTTGCCAAAGAGGAAATCGACACTGCCATCAGCATTCTTTCTTCCATAAAGCAACTGCTGTAATTTCAGGGTTTGGAATTTTCTTCCAGAAATAGGCCTACTAAGCCTACAAGGTAGGCCTACGAGGCCCACGCATTTCACAATTTGAGCCGCTATACTATAAGCAAGCCAGACAACATCTGGCATCCGCCCCTTGAAAATTCAACACGCATTCTTCAGTCACGTTCCTGTGATGATGAGCCACGTCCGTAACAAATGCGATGATCTCCCACTGAGGGAATGAGCGGTAGGTTGACGGTAAATGGATGACAGCTTCTCCATAGCTAAGAGCCATCACAGAATAATGATACTTCTGCCTTCGGGCAGCTCGGTGTGAACCACGGAGAGGTGAGAACCCTATGGATTCGGTACGCTGCCGGACGGCTGAAAGATTTCCCACACGAAAACTGAGTTTTCGTTTTCCGGGGATGTCGGGGACAAATACGGAAAGGTATAGAACTATAAATCACAGCATTTTTGCTGTTTGAGATAGTAGGGTGGGCTGTGCGAGCAGCCCACTGTTACATATACGGATAGAGAGGAGAAATCTAAATTGGCAACACGAGGCAAAAAAGAGAAAGAGTATCCGCCTATGCCCGCAAACTGGATGTACAAGCGCGGGGATGTCTACATGATGGATCTGAATCCTTACAGCGGTTCCGAGCAAGGCGGCATCCGACCTGCCATTGTTGTCCAGAACGATGACGGTAATTTTTATTCCAATGTTCTTCTGGTCGTTCCGCTGACAACACAGATCAAAAAGCGAAATATGCCGACGCATTTTATTCTGCACAATCGCTTTTTAAGTGCGCCATCTATGGCGATTTGCGAAAGTCCGCGCCCCGCAGATAAATCCAGAGTGTTAAGCTACCTTGGGCACCTGTCCAAATATGAAATGCGGCAAGTGTCAGTGTGTCTGCAATACAGCTTTGGCTTCATTGGGTATAAGTCATTCCGAAAATATCTTACGGCTCCTCCGCAGGAGGATGTTCTCGCCGCTGCAAAAGAGCTGCTCTCCCAGCAGTTTCAGAATCTTCGTGTGCTGAACAGTCAGCCCCCTGCTCTCGCCAAGCACACAAAAGGCGATTTACATAGCATTGAGCAGATATCGGAAAGGATGCTCTCCACCCCGACAGAATCTTCTGTTGAGTTCATGGTCGCAGAACTGGATGATGCACTTCAATCGCTTATGTTCCGCTGGAATATCTGTTATGAACGGTATTCCAGTTTCCGCTTATCCGATAACGAAAAGAAGAAAATCGGTTTGATTATCCAATCAGGAATTGATTTTCTGCAAAAGAAGAAGGAGGTTCCTTTATGATGAACGCAGTTGTAAAACCTTACCATGAAATGTGCTTGAACAGCAGCGAACTGATCGTGCCGCGCGACACTTATCAGCGTGCTCTTCGCCCCGCTCGTGTTGCCCGCATCGCAAAAGAATTTGACGAGCGGGTTGCCAATGAGCCGAAGATCAGCTTCCGGGATGGTCACTACTATGTGATGGACGGACAGAACACCATCGCTGCACGGAAATTTCTGAACGGCGGCGAAGATTTGCAGATTCGCTGCAAGGTTTATTTTGGTATGACAGAACGAGAAGAAGCCCTCCTGTTTGCACAGCAGACAGGCATTTCGGAACGGCTGAGTGCAGGGCAGAAGCTCCGTGCCCTGATTTTTGCAGGGGAGCCTGCTGCCGTTGCATTCCAGCAGGCCACCGAATTGGCTGGCGTTCATCTTTCTTTTGAAGAAGGCCGAGGCAAGCAGCGGATTAGCTGCATTGCAACCGCCTATCACGAATTCATCCGGCTGGGCCCGGAACTGTATATCGAATCCCTTGATGTTTTGCTGAACGCTTGGAACGGCGAACCTGATTCCATGAGTTCCGCAAACCTGCTCGGCATCTGTCGCTTTGTAGAACTGTATCACTCCGAATATAACAAAGGCCGCTTGATTGCCAAACTGCGGCAGGTCGATGCGTTCACGATTTTTCGCCTTGCTCGAACCGCAGGCGTAAGCCTTCCCGGCAAGACGAAGTACCTTCAGCAGGTCTATACTATTTATAATGGTGGAAGCCGCCGGGCCGCACTGCCGCTCAAGTTTTAACTTCAAGTATATTTAACGAGGTATTATCCAATGATTATCCATGAAGAACCTTCGCCCAACTCGGTTTCCTCCCCTGTTTCCACAGCAAAGGACAGCCGCTGCTATACCGTAGAAGACCTGATGGAAATGCTGCTCCTGAGCCGTCCCACTGTCTACCGTCTACTGAAGCAGAACGAATTCCGCTGGTTCAAGGTAAGCGGCGCTTACCGTATTTACAAAGCCAGCTTTGAAGCATGGCTCAATGATGGCACTGTTGAACGCAATTCTGCTGTTTGACATCCTCAACATTTCAAGCGAAATCTGCTATTCTTTAGCCGGGATGAGAAATCCCGGCTAAACTTTTACATAGATAGAGAGGTGTCTTTTATGGATGATATGCGGAATACTTCGGCTCCCTTATACGGAAAAGTTGAACCTGCCACTACCAAAACCACCATGTCGGTTCGTGAGATGCGGCAGCTTCTCGGCCTTGGCAAAACAGACAGCTATTGGCTACTTCATAAGAATCTCTTTGAAGTCATTCTGATAAACGACAAAAGGCGTATCGTTATTTCCAGCTTTGAGAAATGGTATGCCAATCAGGTCAAATATCATAAGGTCAATGGCTCGCCACCGGGCGAGGAACTTTGCAAACGGTCCTATTCCGTTCCTGACGCCGCCGAGATATTGAAGGTGAAACCCGAAACGATCTATACACTCATCCGACAGGGCAAGTTGAAAACAGAAACGACAGACTTCTGTATGAGGATTCCCAAAGAGGAATTTGAGCAGTGGTACCGGTCACAAAGCCGCTACCGCACAGCAGCTGACCGGGAGCGTGACCGGGAGATTGAAGCGCAAACCATCTCCATCCCGGAAATGGCAAAACTACTCGGTATCCCACGCAAGAATGTTTATGGGATTCTTGATTGCAAAAAATACCGAGATTGTTTCGTCATTGAGCGCGTGGCCGACAGGCCGCGCATTACCAAAAAAAGTTTTAAGGCATGGCTTAAAAGCCAATCTACATACCAACTTCAAAAACCGAAAAAAGAAACGCATGAGGAGCCGCCGCTAAAACTGCAATGTCCCAAGAATGGAAAATACTACAGTTTTCAGGAAATTCAGGCTTTCTATGGGATCAGCCGCCCAACACTTGACTCGTGGGTTCTCAAAGAAGGAATTCCAACGATGAAGTTGGGAAGGGTAAAACGCATCCAAAAAGATGCTTTCGATGAAGTTCTGAAGTCCAAACGTAAAGTAGAGGAGGATGTATAATGGCTAGCATTGTCAAACGCAATAACCGATACTGCGTTGTCTATACCTACAAACACACTAATGGAACGCTAAAGCAGAAATGGGAAACCTTTACCGACCTTGCAGATGCCAAAAACCGTAAGAAAGAGGTCGAATACAAAGAATCCGTCGGTACCTTTGTGGCACCCCAGTGCCGAACTCTAAAAGACCTGCTTAAAGAATACGTCACCCTGTACGGAAGAACCAAATGGGCACTTTCAACCTATCAATCAAACACTGCACTGATTTCAAACTACATAGAACCGCTTATCGGCTCAATGAAGCTGCAAGATCTCACCACCCGCGTAATTGAGGGATATTATCAGCGGCTGCTTAAATACGAAGCCGTTGACCCTATGTGTGGAAAGCGTCAGCATCAATACGTTTCTCCCGGCACGGTTCGTTCGGTTCACAAAATTTTGAGAAGTGCCTTTGAGCAGGCTGTAAAGTGGGAACTTATGGAAAAGAATCCCTGTATTTATGCCACCTTGCCCAAATACACTGCAAAGAAGCGTGATATCTGGACTGCCGAGACCCTGTTCCATGCCTTAGAAGTCTGTGATGATCCACGGCTCCGGCTTTGCATCAACCTCTCCTTCTCTTGTTCCCTGCGCTTAGGGGAATTGCTCGGTCTGACATGGGATTGTGTGGATATCTCCCCCGAAAGCATTGAAGCCGGGCGAGCCTCCATTTACATAAATAAGGAATTGCAGCGTGTAGATATTGCTTCGCTGAACGCCTTGGAAAATAAAAATGTCATCACTCGTTTTCCCTCGCTGAGTTCCCGCTGCACCACGGTCCAGGTTCTGAAAAGCCCTAAAACAGACAGCAGTATCCGAACCATTTTTCTCCCCAAAACAGTTGCTGAAATGCTTGTCCACTATAAAGCCGAGCAGGACATGACAAAGGACGCACTAGGTGCAGAGTATGCAGACTATAATCTCGTGGTTGCCGGCCCGCTGGGAATGCCGACCGAACAATCCACCATTAACGGTGCATTGAAGCAGCTGATTGAGGAAAACGATCTCCCCAAAGTGGTTTTCCACAGCTTCCGACACTCCAGCATTACATACAAGCTCAAGCTGAACGGCGGCGATATCAAAGCCGTGCAGGGCGATTCCGGTCATGCACAGGCTTCGATGGTCACCGAGCAGTACGCACACATTCTGGATGATGATCGGCGTTTGAACGCACAACGATTCGACGATTTCTTCTATCAGCATCATGGTGCAGAGCCTGAAGCCCTCCCTCGTGCAGAGCAATTCGCTCCCAAAGCCAGTCCAGTCGATGCGGATGCGGCAGCAGCTCTTGCCAAACTGCTGGCTGACCCCTCTATGGCTACACTCATTAAAAATCTTGCAAAGAACCTATAAACCTCTATACATAAACAGCGGCAGTTTTCCGTATATGGAAAGCTGCCGCTATCTGTTTTAGGATGATCCCGTTTCTTTGTGTTTTTTCGCCTTAGCTTCCTCTATGTCCATCTTCAGCTGATGTGTAAGCTGTTTTACATAATCGAGTGAAACTTCATAGCCTTCTGCGATTTTTTCTGCCGGCATCCCATCAAGGATACGGGAGATCACAATGTTCTGGGTGGCTTGTTTTCTCGACTCCGCAATCATTTCCTCAATAGAGGGGCAATGCTTATTATGCATCCAATTCAAGTAATCCAAGCGTTCAGCTTCTATCCGTGATAGAAGCCTGACTGCATAGAAATTGTCGTCTACTTCGAATCGAACTTCCTCTCCGGGTTTGACTTCAAGTTTTTCCAGAACCGCATCTGGGAGTTTTACAGTTCCATCTTCACCGACTACAATATTAAATTTCTTTTCCATTGCACACTCCTAAGATCACGCAAAGTTCCTTGCATCCAGTGCCTTTACTCCCGTAAGAATACCATAAGACCCTTCCTTTTACAAGACAATGCGCATTTCCATTCGCACTGTTACATAGACCAGAGTTTTCTCGCAGAAAGCTCTGGTCTTTTTCTATTGAAAACATTAGTCCATCACACCAGTTACGGCTGTATGGACTGGTTCACGAATGCTAAACAAGCAAATATCCGTAGGGAAACGTACACTTCCCAGCTAATGAAAGGTGGGCATTTTACAATGAACCTTCCACTTTTCATTAGCTCTGCTAATTTTCTGCTAATGAAAAGCCTTTTACTCGTTTTATTTCGGGGTTTGTGTTCTTTACTCGGATTGACAGCACAACAAAAAATCCATTGATAAAACGTTACTTGTTTTACCTACTTTTGTCTAGGATTTATTGCTTCAGCCCCTACTCCTAAGCGGAAGGCCGTGTGTTCGAATCACATCGGGGACGCCACTTAAAAATGCGAAGGTCATTTTTCCATGGGAAAGACGATCTTCGCATTTTTCATTTTAAACCTATCATCAAAATCAGCCAGCGAATGCCATTAGCAGAATTTTCAGTTCCGGCTATTCAAGCTCCATAGAGCACCTTATGCCCAGTTCATCCGGCCGTAGCGGGTGGTCAGCTGGCAGATCTCTTTCTGGAGTTTCTTGGTCAGCTGGGTCTTTTTCAGCCGCCAGCGCCAGTTCTGGCCTACGGTGGAGGGCTTATTGATGCGGGCGGCGTTATCCAGCCCCAGCCAGTCCTGCATGGGGATGATGCACCTTGCCGCTGCACTGCGCAAAATCAGTGCGATCATGCTTTTATAAAGCTGCTCGTCCGGGGTGGCGTAGTCATACAGGTAATCCCGCACCATGGCGCGCTCGGCGTCCGAGATGGTCTGGTACCACGAGACCAGCGTCTCGTTGTCGTGGGTGCCGGTGTACGCCACGCTGTTCACCGGGTAGTTGTGGGGCAGATAATCGCTGGCGCTGCCGGTATCGCGGGAGTCAAAGGCAAATTCCAGCACCTTCATGCCGGGGAAGCCGCTATCCCGCACCAGCTGCCGCACGGTGTCGCTCATGTAGCCGAGATCCTCGGCGATGATTTCCCGCTTGCCCAGCGCCTGCTCCACCGCGCGGAACAGCTCGATGCCGGGGCCTTTTTCCCAGTGGCCGTCCACCGCCGTCTCGCTGCCGTAGGGGATGGAGAAATACTCATCAAAGCCGCGGAAGTGATCGATGCGCACCACATCGTACAGCTCAAAGCAGTACCACAGCCGGGTGATCCACCACTGATAGCCGGTCGCACGGTGTGCCTCCCAGCGGTAGAGCGGGTTGCCCCACAGCTGACCGGTAGGCGAAAAGCCATCCGGGGGAACGCCCGCCACTGCCGTGGGAATGTTGTCCTTGTCCAGCTGGAACAGGCCCGGGTTTGCCCATGCGCCCGCAGAATCCAGCGCCACATAGATGGGGATGTCGCCGATGATCTGGATGCCCTTGCTGTTGGCGTAGGCTTTCAGCTTGCGCCACTGCTCGTCGAACTTGAACTGAAGATACTTGTGGTACTCCACCTCAAAGTACAGCTCCCGGCGGTAGTAGTCCATGGCAGGCTGCCAGCGCAGACGGATATCCTCTGCCCACTCGATCCACGGCTTGCCCTCAAAGCGGCCCTTCACCGCCATGAACAGGGCAAAATCGTCCAGCCACCACTTGTTTTTCTCGCAGAATGCCGTAAACGCATCGTTGTGGCCGATGTCGCTGCGGGAGTACGCCAGCCGCAGCAGACGGCCGCGCTCGGTATACAGGCGGCTGTAATCAATGTCGTCTGCCTTGCGGCCGAAGTTTGCCTTTTTGCACTCGGCGGCGGTCAGCACCCTGAACGACGCCTACGAGGGGGCGCTGAAAGCCCTGCTCACCGCGCCGGACCACCCCACCGCCATGCTGGTCAGTGACGACATCCTTGCTGTGGTGCTGGAACAGTTCTGCGGCAAACTGGGACTGCGCATCCCGAAAGATTTGTCCATCGTGTCCTTCAACAACTCGCTGTTCTCCCGCATTACCAGCCCGCAGCTGACCACCGTAGACGTCAACCCCTACCAGCTGGGCATGGAGGCCGCCAGCCAGACCATCAACCACATTGAGAACCCGAACCTTCTGGCAACAAAGATCATCGTGCCGCATAAGCTCATCCCCCGGGAGAGCTGCTGCCCGCCGCCAGAGGTCTATAGCAATTCAACTTTTTAATGCAACAGCAACATCGTTGAATTGCATATCGCAGAGATGCCGTTTTGATGTTGCGCTAATTTCTTGACTTGCGATAATAAGAATAATGGGACTGTTTTCTCTTTTTCAGAGAAGAGGGGGTACAGAGCCCTGCTATGCAAAAAGTCCACTTGCCCCTGCGATCGACCAGATAAAATCTTTGGCATTGTGGTCAAAGCCAAATGAGGTCAGCCCACAAACAAAAAAGTCCAACGATTTCTAACGTGAAATCGTTGGACTTTATGATTCAGCAGAACTGGACAAATCCGAACTTGTCGGGGCAAGGCCCCTCCATCTTGCTTGCGCAAGACCGTTCTGTTGCTCAAAAGCCCCACTGGGGCTTTCGTTGCTTCGCAAACGCAAACTTTTTTCTCCGCAATCGGTGGTCAAAGTGTCCTCAAAACGGACGGTTTGGGTGCCATCCTTGTAGTTGAACGTAATCAGCATCCGGTCATCGTACAGGAAAATGGCATTGACAAAAATTTCGATCAGCGCTTTCCGCTGCTTTTTCTTCGAAATATCGAACTTTCTGAATTTCATCAGCCAGAACCGGATGAAATCCTCATTGAAGCTGGGCTTCTTCAACTTTTCGTCTGCAATTTTTGCAGTCAGCTCATCTTTCTGGATTTCCATCGCTTCCAGACGCTCTTTCGTTGTCCGGGTATACAAGCCGTCCTCGATAGCCTTCATCAGATTGTCCAACTTTTTGTTGACCTCTCGCAGTTGCTTTTCCAGCAGCGGGATCGTGGTATTTTCCTGATTCTGGACATCCATGACCAATTGAACGATTTTGTCGATCACCGCATCGTCCTGAATCAGCTTCATCGTCTCCCGGACGACCAGATCTTCCAGCCAGTCCTTCTGCACAGTCTTTTTGTTGCAGCCCTTACGCCGCTTGACGTTGGCGCATACTTATATTTTTTCAGCAAGTGCTTCACCATCTTACGCATACTTGCGCGGGCAGTTTCTTTTTTCTGCAGGTCTATTACGCTCGCATTACTGAATTTCTGCGTTTCCAGCCATCTCCATTGCAGCGTTCGATTGACACAGGTTGAGTTATCGGCAGATACAGCAAACACAACGGGCAGCTCTGGTAACAGAGCTGCCCGTTGTGTTCGTTTATGAAAAGGAGAACTTAGATCTCATACCACTTGATCTCGTTGGCGTCCAGATGCAGAGCAAAGCTGCTGCCGCCGGTGGTGTAAACGGTGGTATCCTGCGGCTCGTAGGTGTTGTTCACCACGCAGTACTTGCCGTTTTTGACGTAGGCGTGCACCTCCACGTTGTAGTTGGAGCTAAACCATGTATGCAGCTCTTCCTCACTGTGGGCGCTCCACAGGATAGCACGGTAAAGGGTGCGGCTGTTGGCAAAACTGTAAGGCACACCGCTGATGTACACGG
>ERZ1026858.1387-NODE-1387-length-12266-cov-4.397756_pt1 | contig 12266 bp, 10 predicted proteins | sample MGYA00380159_ERZ1026858 | MGnify/ENA primary metagenome ERZ1026858 (study PRJEB33269, sample SAMEA4719795) | human gut metagenome | biome: human-associated habitat; feature: organic feature; material: feces | place: Cameroon | collected 2013-10 ... | reverse complement strand
ACCAATGACACGGGGATTTTCAGTCCCCTGCTCTACCGACTGAGCTACAGAGGCGGACAACGCATTAGATTATACCGGATACCGCCGCGATTGTCAAGCGTTTTTGACAAGTTTTTTCTGTAATTTCTGTAATAAAACGCCCTGCAAAAATCCGCTGGAAAAGCTGTAGAAAATATGCTATAATTTTACAAAATACTGTCCGTTCCGCAGTACGACCCGCGCCGGCGGGCGGAGCTGTGCGCTGCGGCAGAAAAATCAACCTTGGAAGGAGCGACCCATGAACGAACCCAGACGACGCCTGACCAACCGCGCCCTGCATGGCAGAGAGGAATGGATCAAGCGCATTTTCCGTGATCAGATCGCCGAGGCCGCCGGCATATTGGAGGTCGTACTGTCGGGCATTGTGCTGATTGCCCTGCTGATGAGCATTGTGCCGCTGCTCAGGCTCATGCCGGGGCTTTTGACCGATGCCGACAGTATGGAGGTGCATACCTTCCTTGAACGGGCGCTGGATATTGTCATCGGCATAGAGTTTATCAAGATGCTCGCCAAGCACAGCCCCGGCAGCGTGCTGGAGGTGCTGCTCTACGCCATTGCCCGCCACATGATCGTCGGCCATGAGGATGCCGTTCAGAACCTCGTCAGTGTGGGGGCCATTGCGCTGATCTTCGTTATCCGCAAGTATTTCTTTGTGCCGTCCTTCGGCCATAAGATGCCGGGCGGTGGTACAGCCCCCGATATGGAACAGCAGGAGAAACCGCAGGCAGAGCATACCGGCGAGGCATAAGGCTGAACGCTCCCCCGCCATATCCTGACCGTGCAAAGCAATACCCCCTTCGGGCAGCTGCAAAAGCAATGTCAACATTGCTTCTGCAGACCCGGAGGGGGTGTTTTGTATATGTACAGACGATCAGAACAGGCCGGTGATCTTGCCGTGGACATCTACATCAATGTCCATCGCAGCAGGGTGCTTGGGCAGGCCGGGCATCGTCATGATGCTGCCGCAGATTACGACCACGAATCCGGCACCGGCAGAGAGCCGAACCTCACGCACATTCAGCGTAAAGCCCTCGGGCGCACCGGTCAGCTTGGCATTGTCGCTGAAGGAATACTGCGTTTTGGCGATGCAGACCGGCAGATTGCCGTAGCCCTGCGCCGTCAACTCGTCCAGCGTCTTTTTCGCGGCGGCAGTGTAGCTTACCCCGCCCGCGCGGTAGATCTTTTTGGCAACCGCTTCGATCTTATCGGTCAATGGTGCATCCAACTCATAAGTATAATGGACGCGCGCGCTGTCATCAAGAATAGACAGCACGGTCTCGGCCAGCACCTTGCCGCCCTCGCCGCCCTTGGCAAAGACCTCGCTCAGTGCGCAGGGCACACCGGCCTTTTTGCAGACATCGTAAATGATGTCCATTTCCTCGTCTGTATCAGTGGGGAATGCGTTGATTGCCACGCAGACCGGCAGACCAAAGCCCTGCAGATTCTCGATATGGCGGGCCAGATTGACAGCGCCCGCGCGCACGGCCTCGGCATTGGGCTTGCTCAGATCGGGCTTGGCCACACCGCCGTGGGATTTCAGCGCACGGACGGTGGCCACCAGCACAACGGCAGCGGGGTTCAGGCCGGCATAGCGGCACTTGATGTCCAGAAATTTCTCGGCACCAAGATCAGCACCGAAGCCTGCCTCGGTGACTACATAGTCAGCCAGCTTCAGGCTCAGCTTGGTGGCAATGGCGCTGTTGCAGCCGTGCGCAATGTTGGCGAACGGGCCGCCGTGGATGATGGCCGGGTTGTGCTCCAGCGTCTGGACCAGGTTCGGATCGAGAGCGTCCTTCAGCAGGGCGGTCATGGCACCGGCAGCGCCGATCTGACCGGCTGTGACAGGCTGGCCATCGTAGGTATAGGCGCAGACGATGCGGGACAGCCGCGCCTTGAGGTCCTCAAGGTCGGTGGCAAGGCAGAACACCGCCATGACCTCGCTGGCGACCGTGATGTCAAAGCCGTCCTCACGCGGGGTGCCGTTGACCTTGCCGCCCAGACCGTCCACAAGGAAACGGAGCTGGCGGTCGTTCATGTCCATGCAGCGCTTCCATGTGATGCGGCGGGGGTCGATGTTCAGCGGGTTGCCCTGCTGGATCGAGTTGTCGATCATGGCGGCCAGCAGGTTGTTGGCGGTGCCGATGGCGTGGATGTCACCGGTGAAATGCAGGTTGATGTCCTCCATGGGCACGACCTGTGCATAGCCGCCGCCGGCCGCGCCGCCCTTAATGCCAAACACGGGGCCCAGAGAGGGCTCACGCAGGCAGAGCATCGTCTTTTTGCCAAGGGCATTCATGGCATCGGCCAGACCCACGCTGGTCGTGGTCTTGCCCTCACCGGCGGGCGTGGGGCTGATGGCGGTGACGAGAATCAGCTTGCCCTCGGGCTTGTCGCTTTTGGCCAGCTTATGGTTGAGCTTGGCCTTATAATGGCCGTAAGGGATGATGTCCTCGCCCTGCAGGCCCAGCTTGCCCGCAATCTCCGTGATGGGCTTCATTTCGGCGGCCTGTGCAATTTCGATGTCGCTCAGCATAACGATACCTCCATATTAAACAAAAATGGGCTGCACACACCATACACCAGTGTATGCAGCCCAGACGGTCGGCTTAAAAAGCAAGCTGTTATGCCGCGTCCCCCGTGGTAAACCCCACGCTATTCCGTCGGTCGGCGGCCTTGCATAGTGTTACTGTACCACACTACCAACAGGTTTGTCAAGGGCGACTTTCTTTATTGCAACGGCAGCGTGACGGCACGGCTTTCGTCCGCATGGTATCCGCTGCCGAACAGATACCGGAACTCGCTGATTTTTGCTACCTGCGCGGGGTCGGCGGTGTAGTAGTCGATGCGGCAGCTGATGATGCCGGTGGTCGGGTCCACGGTGCTGCTGCGCATGGCATAGGAATTGGTGTTCGTGTCGATATATTCCTCGTCCTGCGGCGTCAGCTCACAGCTCTGCGCATAGCCGTAGGGTACCATCTGCCACGTCAGTGCCCGCCCCTGCACGGCAAAGTTCTGCAGGGTGTAGCCGCCCGCATCGCTGGTGGCAATTTTCACGCCCTGCTGCATTTCGTCCACGGTCACGGTGCGCTCCTCGTATTCGTACACACCGCTGTGGTACACGGGGGTAAAGGTGATGCTTTGGGCATTTTCGGCCGGCACGGTATAGGCAACAGCACCGCCGGATACGCCGTCGGGGGAGCTGGGCAGCAGTTCCCGCCCCGTATCGTCGGTCAGGATCATTCCGCCGTTGAAGATCACAGGGTTGTCCGCATCCTCACCACGCAGCTTCTTTTCCTCATCCTCGCTTACCACACCAAAGGGGTGCGTTTCGGCAAATTTTTCATCCGCCTCGGAATGCACCGCAAGGCTGCCGCTGCCGGTGCCGAAACACAGGCTGTCCAGCGTGATGGGGTTATCGCCCAGCAGGGCATCGGTAATGCCGAAATCCAACACCGTCGGCGCAACGCGGCGCGCCCCGGCACGCACCTGCTCGCCGTTCAGCTCCATTGTGTAGCTAAGTCCCGGTTCGCCCGCAGCAGCGTGGGAATCGAGCAGGCGCAGCATAACGGTATCGCCCTGCGCTTCCTCCGGCAGCTGGTAGTGCAGCCACAGCCGGAAGGTATCGTCACCCTGCCGGTAGAAATCACTTTGCATCGTGTAGATTTCCTCGCCGCCGTTGATTTGCGCTGCCATCCATGGCGTATTGCTGCTGAGCTGTTCCCATTCGGGGTAGATGCTGTCGGCGTCCAGAAATTTCGACATCACATTCTCACCGCTTACGGTAAAGAAGCAATCCAGCGTGGCGGCGTCCATAGACACGGTGTCCAGCGTGTAGTTGACGCCGTCCAGCGTCTGCGTCTGGCCGATTTCGGTATTGTGGCCTTCCGTATCGGTCTGCTGCCCGCCGTACTCGCCGCGCGGGGCGTCCAGCACATTCTGCACCTGTGCCTGCGATTTGGCATCGGTGAAAAAGCCGATTTTTCCGCCGGCCAGTTCCTTGATATACGGCGCTGCGGCAATGCCTGCCGAGAGCACGCAGGTGGCAGCCACGGCAGCGGCCACGCACACGGGTACACGGCGGTGCTTTTTCAGCTTGGGCGGCGTATAACTGCCCGCCTTCTCTATTTTTTTCAGCGCCATGTCATAGATGCGCTTTTCTTCCTGCTTGCTTAGCGGCACGGTTTTTGTGGGATACTGTTCCAACAGGGAATCAGCGTTTTCTGTATAGTTACGCATAAGCTGCAACCCTCTCTTAATAAGTATTGCGCAACGCGGCAAACTGTTTGCGCAGCTTTTCGCGCCCGCGGGAAAGTCGGACATTGACGGTATGTTCCTGCATGTTCAGCCTGCGGCCGATTTCGCGGCAGGACTCCCTGTAATAATAGCGGCGGAAAAATATCTCCCTGTCCGGTTCCGGCAGTTCGGTCAGTAGTTGGGCAATCAGTTCCTCCTCCTCGGTGGAGCGGCGCTCGGTCATCCAGTCCTGCGCCAGTTCGTCGTTCAGCTCACATTCCTGTTGTCGGGGCCGCAGCGCCCGCCAACGGTCGATGGCTGCATTGCGCGCCGTCACGCACAGCCAGGCGCGCAGCAGACGGTTTTGCTGCTTAAATTCGGCTGCGTGTTTCCATGCTGCCACCAGAACGTCGGCGGCGCACTCCTCGGCATCCTGCGGATTGTTGGGCAGAATACGGCAAATGACGGTATGGATCAGCCCGCCGTACTGTGTCAGCAACAACTGCAGCCCCGTTTCGGGTTCTGCCAGCAGGGCATCTATGATTCTGTTATCCTCCATGGCGTTGTGATTCTTCCTTTCTGATTCAAGGCCTTGTACCCACTAAACGGCCGCACGGCAGGAAATGTCACAATAGCCGCGCAAAAAAACTACAACCACCCGCAAAAACGGGTGGTTGCACAATTTTCATTTGTTTTGCAATGCTGGTATCAAACCTTGCCTTTCCCGCAGCCCCACTTTTTGAAATACCGCCCCATGCTGACAAGCTGCATCTTGAACTTGCCTGCATCGCGCATCGGGGCGCGGTGCCATGCGTGGATGGCGGAAAACTGCGGGGCCAGCCAGACGGTGCCCTTCTGCAGCACCTTCTGGGTCAGGTCGGCGTCCTCCACATACATGAAATACGCCGGATCAAAGCCGCCGATCTCCTTAAAAACATCGGTGCGCACCGCCATAAAGCTGCCGGTGCAGAATTCGATGCGGCGCGGCGCGCTCAGGTCCTCGTCCTGCATCGTGTAGTGGTCATCGGCCTTGGCAAAGCAGCCCCCAAAGCGCGGGGCCAGCTGGCGCGCCAGCAGCAGCCAGGGGGTGGGCTTGCGGCGGGGCAGGTGCTGCAGCCGTCCGTCCGGGTAGCGCAGCTGCGGCGTGGCCATGGCAGCGCCCTTCCGGGCCAGCAGCCAGTCGGCCATCGGCTCAAGCACATCCTCGGTCAAAAGAATGTCCGGGTTCAGGATGAAATGCACCGCACTGTCCAGACGCGGGATGACCGCGTTGTGCCCCTTGCCGAAGCCGAGATTCTGCGCCAGCGGCAGAACGGTCACGCGGGCATCGCCAAAATCGGTCTCAACCAGCCGTTTGCCGCAGCCGTCAGGGCTGCCGTTATCGACCACATACAGGGCAAAATCAGGGGCGGGGGTATGCTGCAGAATGCTGCGCACCGCGGCGCATACCTCCTCATAATCGCAGTACGCCACAATACAGGCGCTGATTTTCGGCATAATTATTTCTCCAATGCTTCCAGATGGGTCAGGTCATACGGCGTATCCTGATACACATAGTAGTTGAGCCAGTTTGTGTAGAGCAGGTAGCCGTGGGCGCGCCAGCGGAACAGCGGGTCGCGCTCCGGGTCATCCTCGGGATAGTAGTTGCAGGGAATGTTGATGGGCTTGCCGGCCTTCACATCGCGCTTGTATTCCTTATCCAGCGTGTACTTGTCATACTCTGGGTGGCCGATGACAAAGATCTGCCGCCCCGACTCAGTCGAGAGCAGCATCGGGCCTGCCGTATCGCTCTCGGCCAGAATGCGCAGATCACCGCAGGCATCAATGGCGGCGCGGTCCAGCCCGGCCCAGCGGCTGTGCGGGGCATAGAACACCTCATCAAAGCCGCGCACCAGCGGGTTGGACGGGCGGGTGACGCGATGCTCAAACACGCCGAACATCTTTTTGTCCAGATGCACCTTGGGGATGCCAAAATGGTAGTACAGGCCCGCCAGCGCACCCCAGCAAAGGTGAATCGTTGAGTAGACATTTTCCTTGGTGTAGTCCATGATCCGGCAAAGCTCGTCCCAGTAGTCCACGGCCTCATAGTCCAGATCCTCAATGGGGGCGCCGGTGATGATCATGCCGTCAAAACGCTCGTTCCGGATCTCATCAAAGGTCTTGTAAAAAGCCTTCATATGCTCGGGTGCGGTGTGGGTCGTGCTGTGGGTGGCAGTCTGCAAAAAGGTGACTTGCACCTGCAGCGGGCTGTTTGCCAGCAGGCGGGCCAGCTGGGTCTCTGTCACGATCTTGGTCGGCATCAGGTTGAGGATCAGGATGCGCAGCGGGCGGATATGCTGGCTCATGGCGCGCTCCTGGTGCATGACAAAGACATTTTCCTGCTGCAGCTCGTCATAGGCGGGCAGGTTTTTCGGGATGATCAGCGGCATGGGAGAAGACTCCTTACTAACTCAGAATCCGGGTGCGGCGGCGGTGCCGGCCCGTTTGGATGGTACTATTATATAGACTTTTGCGGCAAAAAGCAAGAAAAATGCCCCCGGCGGGTGTCGGGGGCATGGGGCGGTCAAAACCGCTTACTCATATTTGACATTGTCGATGAGGTTCTGCATCACATCGCTCTGCAGCACATTCATCTTGACATAGTTCTCGCCATAGGCGGTCACATACTGGGTGGGGTCGGTCGTGCCGTAGTAGCGGCCGAAATCGGCGTTCATCGTTGCGGTGTCGCAGCGGAAGCCCATCTTCTCGGCCACGGCCTGCATGAGCAGGGCCTGCTGGGTGATGGAGCGGATGCTGTCGTGCGCATCCTTGAGGTAGGCGTCCACATTGTCATAGCTGCTGCCCATCATGCCGGAGGCAAGCAGGGCGTCCATGGTGGTGCCGTAGTTCTGCGCGTAGGTGTAGATGCGGTACAGCAGCACATCGCGGTAGTAGTCCAGCGCAATTTGGGGCAGCTCATCGGTGTAGCTGACCTTATCGTGCAGGGCGGAGTAGACCTCGCTGGACTGATTGTCATAGAGCATCGTGCTCTTGACAAACGCCTTCAGCTCGTCAATGTTGTTCAGGTTCATCGTGGCGGAGAGATTCTCCTTCACCCAGTCGTCGGTCAGCTCCGGGGTGACGGATTCCTTGATGTAGTGCAGGGTCGTCTCAAAGACAGCCTCCTTGCCGCTCAGGTCCGCGTTGCCGTAGTTTTCGGGGAAGGTGACGGTGACATCAAAGGTCTCGCCGGGGGTATGGCCGACAATCTGATCCTCAAAGCCGTCGATAAAGGTACCGCTGCCGAGGGTCAGGTCGTAGCCGTTGCCCTGACTGTCGCCGCCGTCAAAGGCAACGCCGTCGATGCGGCCCACATAGTCGATGTTGACGGTATCGCCGTCCGCCGCGGCGCGGTCGGTGACCTGCGTGTCGGTGGCAAAGCTGGCAAGGACATTCGTATTGATATAGTTGGTGATTTCGTCCTCACTGACCTGACCGAGATCAGCGCTGATCGTAATGTCGGCGTAATCATCGGGCAGATTTACATAGTCGGCAGCGGTCACGCCCTTGAGGTAGCCGTTCTCATCAAACGCATCGGAAAAGCTGAAGTCAGCCAGATAAGCGTAGGCGGAATCATCGGCGGTCTCGCCGGTGGCGGCGGTGTCGGAGGTTGCAGCCGTCTCAGCGGTGGAGGCAGCTGCCTCGTCCTTGCCCTTGCCGCAGGCGGTCAGGGCAGCGGTCATGCCGACAGCCAGACCAAGGGCCGTCAGACGATGGATATGAGTCAGTTTCATGGGTATCTCCTGTTTCTTTATAAAATTGCATACCACAACATTATACACTCTTTTTTGAAAAAGTAAAATGAAAATCTGATGAAAACCCCGCCGCCGGAAAACGATGCCGCGAAATCTTGTACAAAAAGGCTATAGCAATCCCTTGACTACTATGTTATAATAGAAGACGGCAGCGGATCCCGGGGATTCCGGAAAAGGCTGAAATGCCTATTTACTTACAAAAGAGGTAGAAACGTATGCTTACTTCCATTACCGGCATCAACTGGGGCGACGAGGGCAAGGGCCGCATGGTCGACCTGCTCAGCCAGAACTATGACATTGTTGCGCGCTATCAGGGCGGCGACAATGCAGGCCACACCGTCAAGAACGAGCGCGGCAAATTCGTCCTGAACCTGATTCCCTCCGGCATTCTGCGCCCCGACGTTGTCTGCGTTATGGGCGGCGGCATGGTCATCGACCCCGAGCACCTCGAGAAGGAGATCGCCTCCCTGACCGAGAAGGGTGTTGAGATCAGCCCCAAGAACCTGAAGATTTCCGACCGCGCGACCATCACCATGCCCTTCCATGTGGCACAGGACGGTCTGGAGGAGGAGCGCCTGTCCAAGACCGGCGCTCAGTTCGGCTCCACCAAGCGCGGCATCGCCTACAGCTACGGCGACAAGTACATGAAAAAGACCCTGCGCATGGGCGACCTCGTCCATATGGACGCCGGTGTCAAGAAGCGTCTGGAGACCATCGTCGAGTCCAAGAACCTGACCATGGAGAAGATCTACGGCCAGAAGCCCGTCAGCGTTGACGAGATGTGGGCATGGTGCGAGAAATATTCCAAGCTGTTTGCCCCCTACATCTGCGATGTGGGCGATTACCTCGACAAGGCCGACCGCGAGGGCAAGAAGATCATGTTTGAGGCCCAGCTCGGCGCGCTGCGCGACATCGATTTCGGCATCTACCCCTACACCTCCTCCTCCAACACCGTGTCTGCCTACGCCCCCATCGGCGCCGGCATCCCGGGCCACAAGCTGAACCTCTCCATCGGCATCATGAAGGCTTACTCCTCCTGTGTCGGCGAGGGTCCCTTCACCACCGAGCTGGCTATGTCCGAGGCTGACAAGGATGTCCTGCGTGAGCACGGCCACGAGTACGGCGCTGCCACTGGCCGTCCCCGCCGCGTCGGCCCGTTTGACGCTGTGGCAAGCCGCTACGGCGTACAGTGCCAGGGCTGCGATGAACTGGCCCTGACCCTGCTTGATGTCCTCGACTATATGGAGCAGGTGCCCATCGTCACTGCCTACAAGCTGACCGACGGCACCACCACGACCCGTTTCCCGATGGGCAAGGCGCTGGACGATGCCCAGCCTGTTGTGGAGACCGTGCCCGGCTGGCACTGCGACATTACCGGCGTGCGCAAGTTTGAGGACCTGCCCAAGGCTGCTCAGGACTATGTAAAGCGTCTGGAGGAGCTGGTCGGCTGCAAGATCAAGTACATCTCTGTCGGACCCGAGCGCGACGCCTGCATCGTCCGCGACTAAATCGCGCCCGATCAATACTATCCATACAAACGGCAGACCCTGACACGGTCTGCCGTTTTCTAAAAAGGGGCGTTCCTGTTTGATACAATTTCTGATAAAAACCTTTATCAAAAACCACGAAAAGACCGAGGATCGCGCCGTCCGCACGGCCTACGGCAATCTGGCCTGTATCGTCAGCGTGGTATGCAACCTGCTCTTGGCGGGCGGCAAGATTGCTGTCGGCGTATTGACCGGCAGTGTGGCCGTGACCGCCGACGGTATGAACAACCTGTCTGATGCAAGCTCCAACATCGTCAGTTTGCTGGGCTTCAAGCTTGGCGCGCGCCCGGCCGACTCAGAGCATCCCTACGGTCACGCCCGGTATGAGTATCTGGCCGGGCTGGCCGTCTCGGTCATGATCCTCGTCATCGGCGTTGAGCTGCTGAAGGAGAGCTTTGCAAAGGTGCTGCACCCCACGGCCGTGGACTTCAACTGGGTCATGGTCGCGGTGCTGGCGGCCTCCATCCTTGTCAAGCTCTGGATGGCAAGGCTCAACCACAAAATCGGCACGGACATCGAGTCTGAGACCCTGCTGGCCACCGCCGCCGATGCCCGCAACGATGTCATCACCACAGCCGCAGTCCTTGCTGCCACAGTGCTGACAAAGCTGTCCGGTTTTACCCGTCTGGACGGTTTGATGGGCCTTGGTGTGGCGGCGTTCATCCTGTACAGCGGCGCTTCACTTGTGCGCGATACCATCAATCCGCTGCTCGGTGCGGCACCCGACCCGGAGCTGGTCGAGCATATCGAAAAAAAGGCGCTGAGCTACCCCGGTGTGTTGGGCGTACACGATCTGATGATCCACGATTACGGCCCCGGCAGCCGGTTGGTCAGCTTCCATCTGGAAATGGATTCCAAGGATGATGTCATGCACAGCCATGATGTCATTGACCGCATTGAGCGCGACCTGCTGGTGCAGGACGGTCTGATTGCCACGATACACTTTGACCCGGTCGTGACCGGCGACCCCCATGCGGACGAGCTGAAGGCGTTCTTGCAGCAGGAGATTCGCAAGCTTGAGCCGCTGGCGAACATTCACGACCTGCGCATCGTGCCCGGCCCGACCCATACCAATGTAATCTTTGACTGCGCCGTGCCTGCAGAGTACATGACAGACAAGCAGCACCGCGGTGTCAGGCTTGTCAGCGCCCTGCGCAATTCCGTGCAGGAAAAATGGCCGGATCATTTCTGCGTCATAAAACTGGAACCGGACTATGCGCCGGTACACCATGAATAAAAGAAGTAACTCTGTAGGGGCAGGGCATGCCCTGCCCTCAACATAAAATCCATAGCGATTTGGCGGCAAAGCTGCGGGCCGGACATGTCCGGCCCCTACCGAACACCATTACGGAAAGTAAAATTATATAGTAAGGAGATGTATCCCCATGGACTATAACAAAGCAGCGCTTGAACTCCACAGCAAATTCCCCGGCAAGATCGCCGTACAGAGCCTTTGCGAATGTAAGGACCGCGATGCGCTGTCCACCGCCTACACCCCCGGCGTGGCCGAGCCCTGCCGCAAGATCAAGGCGAATCCCGACGATGTCTACACCTACACGATGAAGGGCCGCACCGTGGCCGTTGTCACCAATGGCACTGCCGTGCTGGGGCTCGGCAATATCGGCCCCGAGGCCGGTCTGCCTGTCATGGAGGGCAAGTGCGTGCTTTTCAAGGAGTTCGGCGGTGTCGATGCGTTCCCCATCTGCCTGAACGCCAAGACGAAGGAGGAGGTCATCGCAGCGGTCAAGGCCATTGCGCCGACCTTCGGCGGCATCAACCTTGAGGATATCCGCAGCCCGGAGTGCTTTGAGATTGAGGCAGAGCTTGAACGCGACCTTGATATTCCCGTGTTCCACGACGATCAGCACGGCACCGCCATTATCGTGCTGGCAGGTGTGCTCAACGCCCTGAAGGTCGTCGGCAAGCGCATTGAGGATGTCAAAATCGTCCAGAACGGCCCCGGCGCCGCCGGCACGGCCATCATCCACATGCTGCAGGTCGCGGGTGCCAGAAACATCATCGCGGTCGATGAGCATGGCATCCTGCTGCCCGGCCGCCCCGCCGGGCTGGAGGGTCACAAGGGCAAGCTGGCCGAGGAAACAAACCCCGAAAAGCTGTCCGGCGGTCTGGCGGAGGCCATACGGGACGCTGACATCTTTATCGGCACCTCTATTGCGGGGGCACTTACCCCCGAGCTGGCCGCCACAATGGCAAAGGATGCCATCGTCTTTGCCATGGCCAACCCCACGCCCGAGATCATGCCTGACCTTGCCAAACAGGCGGGCGTCCGGGTCATCGGCACCGGCCGCTCCGACTTCCCGAATCAGGTCAACAATGTGCTGGCGTTCCCCGGCATCTTCAAGGGTGCGCTCTCGGTCCGCGCCCGGGACATCAACCCCGCCATGAAGATGGCAGCCGCCAAGGCCATTGCGGGCCTCATCCCTGACGATGAGCTGAACGAGGAAAACATTCTGCCCAAGGCGTTCGACCCGCGTGTGGCCGATGCTGTAGCCGCAGCCGTTGCACAGGCTGCACGGGAAAGCGGCGTGGCGCGCGTATGAGCATCCGTGAAATTTCTGCTGCTGCCATCACCGATGCGGTGGAGGCACTCTGCATCGAAGCAAACACAAAGCTGCCCGCCGATGTGAAGGCG
>ERZ1026858.1384-NODE-1384-length-12291-cov-6.150131_pt1 | contig 12291 bp, 9 predicted proteins | sample MGYA00380159_ERZ1026858 | MGnify/ENA primary metagenome ERZ1026858 (study PRJEB33269, sample SAMEA4719795) | human gut metagenome | biome: human-associated habitat; feature: organic feature; material: feces | place: Cameroon | collected 2013-10 ... | reverse complement strand
CCAACTACTTCCCCAAATGCTTTGCGTAAGGAAAGTATGGGTCAGAACTTTTCCTATATTTCTTGTCAACAGGCAAAGCAACTTATATTCAATAGGTGTTAAATGCAACTCTTCTTCATTCAAATAAGCACAACCTGCAGCATAATCTACACGAAGTTTTCCGTTTACAAAAACAACCGCTTCGGCAGGGGATACTTTTTGCATCATCGATAACCTTCTTTGCGTGACTCGTAGTCTGGCAAGCAGTTCCTCAACAGAAAATGGCTTTGTTAAATAATCATCTGCGCCAGCATCCAACGCATCAATTTTATCGGTATCTTCACTGCGAGCACTGATTACGATAATTGGCATATTTGACCAAGTACGGATTTTTTTAATAATCTCAACACCGTCTATGTCAGGAAGTCCTAAATCAAGTAAAACAATGTCAGGATTGTGTGAAGATGTTTCTAAAATTGCCGATTGACCATCGGGTGCCGTCAGATATCGGTATTCGTGCGTTTTTAAAGTTGTTGTAATTAAATTTCTGACAGATGTGTCATCTTCTACAACTAATATTAGTGACTTATTCATATACTTTGACCTCCCCTGCCGGTAATGTAAATGTAAATACTGTTCCGTGCGGCAGATTATCTGAAACAGTAAGTTCTCCGCCGTGGGCGTTAATAATGGACTTGCACAAAGATAATCCGAGTCCTAAACTTCGGCGGCTGTCTGCAATTTGATTTGCACCGCTATAGAACATGTCGAATATCCGTGGCTTTATTTCGTCAGCAATTCCGTTTCCGTCATCCGATATAGATACGATTGCTTGTTTTCCCCGCTTTTCTGTCCGAATAACAATATGAGAGTTTTTAGGTGTATATTTGATAGCATTATCAACAATATTGATGATTACCTGAACAATAAGCTTTGCATCCATTTTTGCAAGAAGAAATTCTTCTTTGCTTTCAACGGAAATATGATGTTCTTCACTCTTTCGGTTAATATGATGTAACGCTTCTGTGATCACGTCATCCATCAAATCTTCCGTTATACGGAGATTCAACCGTCCTTCTTCAATCCGGGTTACAGCCAGCAAGTTTTCTACAAGGTTAATCAGCCACATGGAATCATCATAAATATCCATGTACAGCTGCTTTTTTGTATCATTATCAAAGAAATCACCGTTGGACAAAAGATTGCTGGCATTACCGGAAATGGATGTCAGCGGTGTCCTCAAATCATGTGAAATAGCACGCAGCAGGTTCGCTCGCAACTGTTCATTTTTTGCAAGAATGGCCGCCTCCTGTTTCTCACGGGCATTTTTCTCATTTTCCAAAGCCAGGGCACATTCTCCGAGAATGGATAGTAGAATACTGTTTTCAAATGGATCAAGAGGTATTTCCCCCATCACGATTCCAATAACTCCATATACCATACTGCTGCTGCGAACAGCAAGGTACAGGCATTTTGCATTGGAAAGCGTTCCTGTTGTAGCTCCGGCACGTTTATTGTTTTTCAATACCCAGCCGGCAACGGCCTTTTCATTTTCGGAAATACACGATTCCAAATTTTCTTCAGTTACAGAAAAAATATGCGGCGTATCCAACACTTCTCCATCAGCTAAATAAAAAACGATATCTTTTCTCAAGAGTTTAATGAGCTGATTTGAAGTTGCAGATACAATTTCATTTTTATCTTTTGCCTGTTGCAATAGCTGGTTTGTATCAAATAACACTTTGGTACGGTAAGCAGATTGTGCCGCCTGTTTTGCTTGGTTTTTAATCCGTATAGCAAGAGAACCGGTTAAAAATGCCGCCAACAACATGATAATAAAGGTAACAGGATAACCCTGATCATACGCCTGCAAGGTAAATTGAGGTTCCGTAAACAGGAAATTAAAGACCAAAACACTTACAATCGAGGAAATTAGGCTGTATATCTGATGTTTCGTGATGACAGCGGTGACAAGAACACCTAAAACAAAAACAGTAATGATATTTGCTTTGTCAAATCCAAATTTCTGGAAAATCATTCCGACTAAACTGGATAAAATCAGAATCGCAGTAGATTTTAATGTATCCGTGACAGAGAATACGATATGATTCTTTTTCCTGCCCCCTCTTAACTGATACACTGCCGCATTAGAAACCGTATCCGGAATAATATGCACATCCAGGTTAGGGGCATAATCAATCAATTTTTCTGTCAGGGTCGGTTTGCTGAGCAAATGCCGTTTTGTAGCAGAACTACGTCCGATCACAATCTTTGACACACCGGACAAACGGGTGAATTCCGCAATCTGAAACGGAACATCTTCTCCGTAAACTGTTTCTATTTTTGCCCCAAGCTGCTCAGCAAGACAAATATTTGAACGCAGGCGTTTTACATTTTCCTCGCTCATCACCGAAAAATCTGGGGTTTCTACAAATAGAGCCGTAAACTCCCCTTTAAAAGCAGAAGCCATTTTTGCGGCGGTACGGATAATTTTCGCATTGGATGGAGAAGAAGATAGACATACAAGAATATGTTCGCCTGTGTGATAATCTCCATGATTTTTTATGCGGGTATTTTCTGTGAGGATATTCACCCGGTCCGCACATCGCCGCAATGAAATCTCCCGGAGAGCTGTCAAATTTTCTATTGTAAAAAAATTTTCTACTGCCTGCTTTTCCTGTGTCTGTCTGTATACATTTCCTGTATTCAAACGGTTGATCAAATCCTGTGGTTCAATATCTATTAATTCAACCTGATCTGCATTATCAAAAATAGAATCCGGGATGCGTTCCCGTACAACAATTTCCGTAATGGATGCAACTGTATCACAAAGGCTTTCAATATGCTGAACATTGACAGTCGTATAGACATCAATCCCTGCATTCAAAAGTTCCTTAATGTCCTGATACCGTTTTGCATGACGGCATCCTTCGGCATTCGTATGCGCAAGTTCATCTACAAGGATAAGCTGTGGTTTTCTTTTCAACGCCATGCCAATGTCGAATTCGTCCAGTATCATACCATTATAAAAAACTTCTCTTGTAGGAAGAACTTCTAAGCCATTCAAAAGAGCTGCTGTTTTGGGACGTGCGTGGGGTTCTACATAACCGGCTACCACGTCAATTCCCTGCTGTTTTTCCATATGAGCTGCTTCTAACATGGCGTAGGTTTTACCCACACCAGCTGCATATCCGAAAAAGATTTTCAAATGTCCTTTATTACGTTTTTCTTCATCAGCTTGGATTTCCTTTAATAACTGATCCGGATTGTGTCTGCTTTCACTCATACGGTCATCTCCTTGTACAAAAACAATAATACGTAAATTTCAGAAAAGCATTTTAGCACTGACATTAAAATCGCATAAAGATTATACCACCTTTTCTTCTTTTTTTCCATTCGGGCGTGTAGCCGAAAGCAGAAAACGCTCCGAAAAATCACGCAATTTTTCGACAAATAGACCCTTCATACAATTAATGTCATTTTGCCATATCACCCTCGCTGGTTTCTCAATCGTGTTGATGGGATGTACCGCAATGTCTATAGAGCCTGGAGTAATGACACTTTGCTTTATTTGAAAGGATAAGGAACAATACTCATCTTTCAAAATATCGTTGGAATTTTCTACGATAAAGCCAAAATCAAGTTTATTATTTTCCAGCCCATTTATTATTTCACTTACAGAACCGTAGAACAGGTTCAGTTCATAATTTGGGTATTCGCTTGAAAATTGTTCTAATAGATCTGCAATAGAATCTATGATTGCAGGTGTTTCAAATCCAATCCTGAGCTTAGAATCTGAAATAAGTTTTTGGGATTGATTTTCTTTGAGAAATTTATCCAGCTTTTCCATAAGAAAATAACCATAAATAAATGCTACCAATACCACTATAAGTAAAACAAAGTCTTTCATATCACCAACTTCTTTCAAAAATTAAATATGAAAACATTTTTGAATATGTTTCGTCTCCCCAAGAACAAGCATGGTACTGTCCTTTAACAACTGCGTATCGGAACTTATTTTCAAATTCATAATATCATTTGTTTTCAGCGCCATAATATTGATGTTATATTTTTTTCGTATATCCAACTGACCGATTGTTTTTCCTATCCATTCTCCCGGTATAGATATTTCAAAGATTGCATGTTCTTCATCTAGTTCTATGTAATCGAAAATATGATCAGCACTATAACGGATCGCAACCCAATCGGCAAGCTGCCTTTCGGGATAAACAATTTCATCTGCGCCGTTTCGTAAAAGAAATTTTGCATGAACATCACGAGCGGCACGAGACACCACCATTCTTGCACCGAGTTCCTTCAAAAGGGACGTTACTTCCAATGAACTCTGAAAGTTATCTCCGATAGCCACAATACAAACATCAAAATTTCCAACACCAAGCGAACTTAAAAAATCCTCATTAGTCGCATCCCCAATCTGAGCGTTAGTTACAAAGGGAAGTACAGCATCAACTCGAGTATCTTCTTTATCTACCGCCATCACATGATGATGCAATTCATCTAATTTTATAGCAATGTGCCGTCCGAATCTTCCCAGACCGATAAGTAATATTGATTTCATTTTTTTATTCTCCTTAACCTACTGTAATTTTTTCCTGAGGATATTTTGAACCGTTAGGCTTTTTTTCAGAAACGGTGGCAAAAATCAAGGTCAATCCTCCCACTCTGCCAAAAAACATCAGGCAAATCAAGATTATATGGGAAACAAGCCCCAGGTCAGGAGTTATTCCCAACGATAACCCTACCGTCCCGATTGCCGACGCCGTCTCAAACAAAGCGGTCATAAGTGGAATATCTTCTGTTCTGCTAATTACCATTCCTCCGACAAGGAATAAAACGATATACATCAAAAAAATCGTAGATGCATTTCTGATAGTGCCATCCGGAATTTGTCTGCCGAAAAAATGGGTGTGTTCCTTTTTTCTAAATACAGATAATGCCGATGAAACGAGAACTGCAAGAGTTGTCGTTTTCATACCACCTGCAGTGGAACCAGGCGAGCCACCGATGAGCATCAGCATAATGATAAGCATTTGCCCAACTTCACTGAGTAAAGTCAAATCTGCCGTATTGAATCCTGCTGTTCTCGGCGTAACGGATTGAAACAAAGAAACCCATACTCTTTCTGTAAGAGGCACATTTGAAAACTCAAAATAAAAAAAGTAAAGAGCCGGTAAGAATATCAATATTCCTGTTACCATAAAAATCACTTTGCTTTGCATCCGGTATTTTTTTAAATGCCATTTATGATTCTTTATATCCTCCCAGGTAAGGAATCCAATACCTCCTGCAATAATCAGCATCATAATTACAAGATTTACAATCGGCTGTACAGAATAAGAGGTCAACGAGGAAAAAGGGGTTCTTATACCGATTAGATCAAATCCTGCATTGCAAAAAGCAGAAATAGAATGGAACAGTGAATACCATATTCCTTTCCAAAACCCAAAGTCCCTGCAAAAAACAGGGGCTAAAAGAACCGCACCAATGATTTCGATAAGAATAGTAGTCCGAATAATAAATTGCGTTCTCCGCACAATACCACCCACCGTTGGAGCCGAAATTGCCTCTTGCATGGTACTTCGCTGCATCAACCCGATTTTACGCCCGGAAACAACAGCAATCGCAATAGCAATCGTAATAATTCCCATACCTCCGATTTGAATCAGCAGTAAAATAACTCCTTGGCCAAATAAAGACCAGTAGGTTGCCGTATCATTAACAACCAGTCCCGTCACACAAACCGCAGAAGTTGCGGTAAACAAAGCATCCAAAAAGGAGGTACACTGACCGCTTTTTGTAGCAATCGGCAGCATCAAAAACAGACTGCCTAAGAGAATTGCGGATAAAAACCCTAAACTAATCACTTGAAATGATGTTATATGTCGATGTCTTGATCTGTTTGTCTGTTGCATAACTATATCCCCATAATCTTAATTTCATTTTTATATTTCCTTTATTCTATCTTTATTTGTATTAAATGGGCGTAAGTAAGTTTGTTTTGAAATTAAGATTGTATAAAGATGAGCAGAAGTCTGAAATCTTTTGCTCATCTTTTGAGAGGGGAGATATGCTGATCAAGTCCGCTGCCGGAACAGGTCACAAGTTCAACCGGAATGGCTGTTTCCTCCATATCGGGATTTGCCTTATGAAGCATCTGCACCCGGCTCGTGATTCTCTGATGAACACATTTCTTTCTTCTTTGCCATTTTTTATTTTCTCCTTTACCTTTGAATAAAAAAAAGGACACTCATCTTCCAGAAGTTCTGAAAACAAGCGTCCTTTCGGTTTTTCTTGCTCTGTTTGCCTGTTGGTGTGAAACTCATATACCTCGCAAAGTGCCTGAATCTGAGAATTTCTATGAAATTCTCAGATCGCGTACATTCGTCAAATTCCGCATAAACACTGGCTTTACAGCCAGTTGTTTCTTCGGAACTCTCCTCATTGTCTTCGCGGAAATTAAGGACTTCTACGAATTCACCCGATGTAGACAACACACGACTTCGACATGAACCGTCTCGCAGAACTGATCCACCGCCGTCATCTTCTCCACACGATATCCCGCCAGCTGCATCATCTCCAGATCACGTGCCAGACTGGTCATCTTACAGGAAATATATACAATCTTATCCACCCCATAATTCAAGATCTTCGGGAGTGCCTTCGGATGGATTCCGTCTCTCGGCGGATCCAGTACGATCACATCCGGCTTCTCTTCAATCTCATCAAGCACTTTAAACACATCGCCTGCAATGAATTTACAATTGGAAAGTCCATTTCGGACAGCATTTTCTTTTGCCGCCTCGACTGCTTCTTCAATAATCTCGACACCGATCACTTTCTTCGCAACCGGAGCAAGTACCTGACCAATTGTTCCTGTTCCGCTGAACAGATCGAATACAACCTGATTATCAATATCTCCAATGTATTCTCTTACAGTCTCGTACAGCACTTCTGCACCTTTTGAGTTTGGCTGGAAGAAGGAAAATGGTGTAATCTTGAATTCCAGTCCGAGAAGCTTCTCATAAAAGAAGTCCTGTCCATAAAGAATTCTTATCTCATCACTCTTCACGACATCAGACAGAGAGTCATTCAATATATGAAGGATTCCAACAATCTTTCCTTCTAATTCTAATGCCAGAAGTTCTTCTACTAATGGAGTTAAGTCATATTCTTCCTGCGTTGTCGTTACAAGATTCACAAGAATCTCGCCTGTTGTATCGCCTCGTCTTAAAAGAAGATGGCGGAGATAACCGACATGCTGCATTTTCTTATAATAACTTACATTTCTTTCTTTGAAATAATTAAGCACACAAAGAAGAATCTTATCCATATCTTCATGGACAAGCTGACAGTCTCCTGCTGTCAGTACATCATAAGTACTTCCTTTTTTATGAAGACCGAGAGATAACGGACCGTCTTTGAATTCATCTCCAAAAGAAAATTCCATTTTATTACGATAATGGAATTCCTTCGGACTGTGCTTCACACCTTCAAAAACATATTCACCTTTTACTACCGGATCCATGATTCTGCGGATCTGTCCTTCTTTCATCTTCACCTGCTCTTCATATGGCATTGTCTGATACATACAGCCGCCACAGGCAGGAAAGATACTGCAGACCGGCTCCCTTGTCTCCAGTGGAGATTTCTCCAACACTTCAAGAAGTCTTCCTTCTGCATTTCCTCTTTTAAATTTATTTATCATAAAACGGATCTTCTGTCCCGGAATCCCATTTTTCACAGTAACATACTGTTCTTCCTCCGCAACAAATACAATCCCCTTGTTTGGGAAATCTACACGTTCAATAATACCTTCGTAGATCTGACCTTTTTTCATCCTAATCTCCTATCAATTCTAATCTATTTTAACAGAAAAACAGACAGGATGGTTTCTTCTCACACCCTGTCTGCACTTTTGCAATTCACTCAAGAATTATACCTGATCATCCTCGCTGAAGTAATCATCAAAATCGTCATCAAAATCATCTTCAAAATCATCAAGATAATCCGGTGATACGAAACGATATACTGCATAAGCGATTGCAGCTACTGCTGCTACTGCTCCGATGATAGCCAATGTCCAGATTACTGTGTTCTTCTGCTTCTCAGCCTCATTCTTATGAAGAATCTCGTTCAATCTTGTTTCTGCAATGATGTCTTCTATTCTCTTGTTCATATTAACACGTCCTTTCTTCACCTTTTGCGGTGACAGATAATCTGTGTTTATTATAACACCTGACGATTCATATTACTACTGATTTATCATTTTTTTATAACTTTCTCATACCTTTACAAGCTTGGCAAATTTTGCAAACATCTTGCGTGTTCCGACACTGTCAAATTCAATCGTAACCTCGTGATCTCGTCCACCTTCTTTGATATCCGTTACTGTTCCTTCCCCAAACTTCACATGACGTACCCGGTCTCCGACCTCATAACCAAGTGGACCATTCCCACCTGCTGCCAGCTGACTGCCTTTCTGCAAGGATGCCAGTGCCTGATTTCCTGTAAGTGGCTTACTTGTCCCCTGATTCTTCGCAGGTGTCATTCCGCCAAATGTTCCTCCAAATGCCTGTGCCCTGAACGCTTCCCTGGCACGTGCATATGTATTCTGCTGTGCTGGCATCTCCGTCTCCTGGGTAAACTTCTTGTTTCCTGTATCAAGCAGTTCCCTCGGGATTTCTTTCACAAATCTTGACATCGGATTGTACTGTGTCTCACCGTGCACCATTCTTCTGCGCGCACTTGTCAAAGTCAGTTCCTGCTCTGCCCTTGTGATTCCAACATAACAAAGTCTCCGCTCTTCTTCCAGTTCTTCTCTGTCTCCCGCATTAATACTCATATATCCCGGGAAAAGTCCATCTTCCATCCCTGCAAGATAAACACGTGGAAATTCAAGTCCCTTTGCACTATGTAAAGTCATCAGAACAACATATTCCTGGTCTTCATCCAGACTGTCAATATCCGCAACCAAAGCAACTTCTTCAAGGAATCCACTCAATGTTGCCTTTTCATCTTTATCCTGACAACTTTCCTCATAAGTTGCCGCCTTACTGATCAGCTCATCTATATTCTCTTTTCTTGTTTTCGCCTCTTCTTTATCTTCATTTTCAAGGCTTTCTATATATCCTGTCTTCTCAATCACTTCCTGTAAAAGATCTGTGATGCTCATCTCTTCTGCCAACGTCTTAAAATACTCGATCAATGCCGCAAAAGAGTCCAGTTTTGTTGCACTTCTTCCCACTCCTGCGATCAGCCCCGGTGCCAGTAAAGCCTCATAAAACCCAATTCCACGTTCTGTCGCAGACTCCTGAATCCGGTTAATTGTTGTAAGACCGATTCCTCTCTTTGGGACATTAATGATTCTTCTAACCGCAACATCATCACGTCCATTGTCGATTGTCTTGAGATAAGCAAGAAGATCTTTAATCTCTCTTCTCGCATAGAAATTCACTCCACCGACAATCTTATAAGGAATATTCATGGCAATAAACTTCTCTTCCAGCAGACGGGATTGTGCATTCGTACGATAAAGAACTGCACTGTCATTATAGGAACCACCCTGTCTGACAGCACTTTTGATATCTTCTCCAATGAAATCTGCCTCATCAAACGCAGTATCAAACTGACGCAGACGAATCAGTTCGCCTTCTCCGTTCTCCGTCCAAAGTGATTTTTCCTTTCTTCCACGGTTATTCGCAATCACACTGTTCGCTGCATTCAGAATATTCCCTGTAGATCTGTAGTTCTGCTCCAATTTGATCACCTTTGCATCCGGAAATTCATGCTCAAAGTCAAGAATATTTCGGATATTCGCTCCACGGAACTTGTAGATTGACTGATCATCATCTCCAACGACACAAAGATTCTTATATTTTCCTGCAAGAAGGCTTACCAGCTGAAACTGAACTGTATTTGTATCCTGATATTCATCTACCATAATATAGCGGAATCTTTCCTGATAACTCTCAAGCACATCCGGCTGTGTCTGCAAAAGCTGTACTGTCTTTACAAGCAGATCATCAAAATCCAGCGCATTATTCGCTCTCATCTGCGCCTCATACTCGCGGTAAACCTTAGCAATCTTCATCTTTGCAAAGTCTCCTCCGGCATTCAGTTCAAATTCATCCGGAAGGATCATCTCATTCTTGGCAGATGAAATTGCTGAAAGCAGACTTCTTTCTTTAAACACTTTCGTATCCACATCTACTTTCCGACAGACTTCCTTAATTAATGTCTTCTGATCATCTGTATCATATATCGTAAAATGATTCTCATACCCTAATCTGTCAATAAACCTTCTCAAAATACGCACGCACGCAGAGTGAAATGTACTCACCCATACACTTTCCGCTCCAAAACCGACAAGGTTATCCACACGCTGGCGCATCTCTTCTGCCGCTTTGTTCGTAAATGTGATTGCAAGAATATTCCATGGGTTCACGCCACGTTCTCCGATCAGATATGCGATCCTGTGCGTCAGAACTCTTGTTTTTCCTGAACCTGCTCCGGCAAGGATCAGAAGAGGACCGTCCGTGTGGTAAACGGCCTCTCTCTGTGGTTCATTTAATTTATCATAAATGCTCATCTTTCCACTCCTTTAAAGTTATAAAGATATCTGTAAATGTATTCCCATTATCAAACACACGTTCCTGTTTGTCAACTACATTTTCCGGCCTTCTTATCTTTTGCTTGCTATCTAGTTTTAAATACTATATAATAAATGTATTGAGGTGATAACATGAATATAGATACAAGTAATCTGTTAAACAGCATTTTGGAAGAACTTTCTTCTTTAAGTTATGTGCATCCCGGCGATGTTCCGAATATTGATCTTTACATGGATCAAGTAACTACTTTTATGGATGAACAGCTGGCTTCGACCAAACGTTACCCTGATGATAAGATCCTGACAAAGACCATGATCAATAATTATACGAAGAACAATCTTCTTCCACCCCCTGTGAAGAAGAAGTATTCCAGAGAGCACCTGCTCCTTTTGGTCTTCATTTATTATTTTAAGAATATCCTTTCAATTAAAGATATTGAGACAATTCTTGCACCACTCACAGAGAAATATTTTCCGGATGGAAGCTCTTTTGAATTAGCAGATATTTACAAAGAAGTCTGCAAGATTGAAAAAGAACAACTGGATTCCATCAAAGAGAATGTAACTGCTACTTATGAGAAATCTGCTGAAACTTTCCTTCATCTTGCAGAAGGAGAGGATAAGGAGATTTTACAGCAGTTCGCATTTATATGCAGTTTAAGTTTTGATGTATATATCAAGAAAATGATCATTGAGCGAATCATTGATGACCTCTCTTCCAAGTCTTCAAAAAACGAAGAGAAAAAGAAAGGGAAATAAACAATTCTGTTTAAAACGAGATACAGCCTGCGAAAGACTTTATCAGGATCTTTCGCAGGCTGTATCTTTTGATTGATAAAAGGTATCTTATTGTAAGCTTAATTCTCAAGTGTTATTCTTCCGTTCCATTCTCTTCCTCAGCAAGCCCTACACGTTTGAAAACCATATCATATCCATCATTCCCATAATTAAGAGAACGGTTCACACGACTGATTGTCGCAGTAGATGCTCCTGTCTTCTCCGCAATCTCCAGATATGTCTTCTGTTCACGGAGCATTCTTGCCACTTCAAATCTCTGTGACAATGAAAGCAGCTCATTGATCGTACAGATGTCTTCAAAAAATGTATAACACTCTTCTTTATTCTCAAGGCTTAAGATTGCCTGAAACAGATAATCTACTGCCTCGGTTCTGATCTTCTTACTCATACGAAACAATCTCCTTCTCAACCGGCTAATTATACGATGGCTTACGGTATACCATAAACCATAGCAATACCTTTTGCCTTTTCAGGCCACTTTTTGATTTTATCACATTAAATTTTTAAAGTCTACCATTTCTTATGAATTTAAACTAAATTCTTGCACAATTTTGATTTTTTTCTAAAACATTTTATGTAAAACACACTTTTTTCGTTGTTCTTCCTCTTTTAAGATGCTATAATAAATCTGTTATAAATATTTTGATACAAAAGAGAGGAGTACATGATTAATATGAAGTGCCCAATATGTGGAAAAGACCTGGATTTGCAGAATAAGCAGATTGGCACCAGCGAAAACGGGGATCCAATCTTTAATGAATATGCAATCTGCCATAGCTGTAAAAAGCAATGGAACCTTGATAAACAACGTGCAAAGAAGATCGCTGCCAAGAAAGCTGCAGAAGAGAAAGCAAAAGCTGAAGCCGAGGCTCGTGCTGCTGAAG
>ERZ1026858.1382-NODE-1382-length-12302-cov-21.917449_pt1 | contig 12302 bp, 7 predicted proteins | sample MGYA00380159_ERZ1026858 | MGnify/ENA primary metagenome ERZ1026858 (study PRJEB33269, sample SAMEA4719795) | human gut metagenome | biome: human-associated habitat; feature: organic feature; material: feces | place: Cameroon | collected 2013-10 ... | reverse complement strand
GGCTGGTGATATTTGATTCACTCTTATTGAGTTCTGCACAAATTTCCTTTAAAGTCCGCCCCTGGAGAATCAGCTTGCATATTTCCTTTTCGCTGAACGTAAGCCCATCACAAACCTGATCCCATGCCACTCTATTCAATTCTTCATTAAACAGATGTTCAGAAGCATGGGTAATAATCTTCTCCCGGACATCAGGAGTCAGACGCTTCATCAGGCTTTCTGCTGCTTCCGGTTGATTATCCTTCAAATCGGCAAGCATATTCAACGCCTTGTTTTCAACCCGAGCCATCCGTTTCGGCTGGCGCAACCCCTTGGTTACAATTCTCATATTATATACAGCCACATAAACCAGCATGACGAAACCCAGAAAAATAGCCTTCATACTGAACAGTGCTGGCATAAGCGGAGTGTTGAACAGGTATATCAGCAATATCGGTATTATACCCACCGTAATGATGGTGCAAGTCTTGTACAAGGTTTGGCTCAACGCTGTAATAGCCAGGATAAAGACGACAAACAGGTTGCAGATAACACTCAAGTTATCATTAGCCAAACCGAAATTGATACAAAATACGCTATCAAGAGCCAGTTTGGCGAACATCAGAAGATAAAGAGAAGAAATACCTTTCACGAAAGCAATCTTCCGCTTCCAGATAAGGAGCTGCAGGATGCAGAACACGAATGTATGCAAACAGCAAAGGCTTAAACCATAAGACTCTTTCACCAACAGAAAGAGCATAATATGATAAGGTATGATAATCAGCTCGCTTATCGTCAGAAGTAGAAAGGCGATAATGCGTCGGCGGTCTACCACACCACAATATTGAGGGCATAAATGATGCTCTACCCTCACAATCAGGTTTACAATGTCATTCTTCAGTTTCATTTCGTTTTGGTTATTTTCTTAAATCTTACTTATACTTTCGTAAGTCAAAACGGCTCTTTTTCTAAGAAATTGCCATTTTTAGGGAATTATTGATTTCGGCTGCAAAATTACAAATAATATCAGATAATTGTGTTCAAATATCAGAAAATCGCGCAACTTTAACGATTTTAAGCATAAATCAGCGTACTATTTTGTTAAATATGGGTATTTTTCAGTATTTTTCAGTGCAGAAAAGTTTGGTCGTCTTAAATATTCACTATACTTTTGCAGACGTAATCCAAAAATTTGAGATACAGATGAGCTAAAAAGTAAGTTGAAAGTAAACTGGAAGTAAAAAAGAAACAGTGGAAATCAGACTTCAGGAAACAAGAGTTCTCAGTAGATTCAGGTATTGGTAATCATTTTAAAAGAGTATAAGTAAGTAAAAGGTGATTCTAAATCATTCAATGTATTTTTTCAATAAAAGTTAATTGAGGTATGAAGAAAAGGATTTTAATTGCGTTAGTGGCACTCGGCAGCTTTATCTGTCCTGCTCTAGCGCAGAAAGCAGCAGTAAAGACCAACTTGCTGTATGATGCAACGACAACCATGAACTTGGGTGTTGAATTCGGTCTTTCACCAAAATGGACACTCGACGTATCCGGAAACTACAATCCTTGGACGTTTTCAAAGAACAAGAAATGGAAACACTGGCTCGTTCAGCCAGAGGCCAGATACTGGTTCTGTAACAAAATGATGGGTTCATTCATCGGCTTCCATGCCTTGGGTGGATCTCACAACATCGGTGGCATGGATCTTGACTTCAAGTTCCTGGGCACTGATTTCTCTAAGCTGAAAGACTATCGGTATGAAGGATGGTTTATCGGTGCAGGTGTAGCTTACGGCTACGCTTGGGCTCTCTCGAAACATTGGAATTTGGAAGCTGAACTTGGCGTAGGCTATATCTACTCTAAGGCAGATAAGTTTAACTGTGCACAATGCGGAGATAAACTTGAAGATGACAAGGCACACAACTATGTGGGCCCGACGAAAGCTGCCCTCAACTTAGTGTATGTTTTTTAAAAAGAATCTGTCATGAATACATATAATATAATAGGTAGTATGTTCGGAGCCTTGCTTATCGCTCTTCCTATATCAGCCGATAATACCCAGCAGGCTTACAAGAATCTGAAAATCCAGAATAAGGCAATCAGAAAGGTTGGCAACCAGGTGAAAGTGGCTATGGACTTGAATCTCGACCAAATTCAGCTTGCCAGCAACAATGGTCTCATCTATACCCCAATGATCCTCAACGAAAAGGATACGCTCTTCATGCCGAGCGTTGAGGTGATGGGTAAAAAGAGATATATTTACTATCAGCGTAACCAGAAAACGGCTACGGCAAACCCACTTATCGTGGCACTCCGTAAGAACAAGACAGCACAGACGCTTCATTATGAATATGACGCTCCGTTCTGCGACTGGATGAAGAACTCAAACTTCGCCATCAGCAATGATGCCTGTGGCTGCAACCAGCAACTTCTCGACGAAGGTATTCTGAATCCGGAAGGACGTGCATTCGCTACTCCGAAGAATCTCTTCAACGCTTATGTACAGCCTAAGGCTGAAGCCGTAAAGGCAAGAAAGGAGAATGGTTCTGCCCGTTTGAACTTCAAGGTGAACAAGTGGGATATCCTGTATAATTTGGGCAACAATGCCAGAGAACTGGATAATATCCGCAAGACTCTCGACCTTGTAAAGAACGATTCGGATGTTACCATCACCAAGATAACCCTCCACGGCTATGCATCACCAGATGGCGGATATGCCAACAATAACAAGTTGTCGCTTAACCGTACACAGGCGCTTTTGCAGCATATTCTGAAGACCTATCCTATTTCTTCAAAACTGTTTGCGACCACAGCTACAGCGGAAGACTGGGCGGGAACCATTAAGTATGTAAATGCGAATGATATTCCTCAGAAGGAAGCTGCACTTGAGATCATCAACAGCAACATGCAGCCAGATACCAAAGAGAAAGCATTGCTCAAGAAGGCTCCTCAGGCTTATCACCATCTCCTGCAGAATGTATGGCCATCACTTCGCCGTACCGATTATACGATAGAATATGATGTTCAGGCATTCAATGTAGAAAAGGCTAAAGAGGTTATCAAGACCCGTCCTCAGAAGCTCTCTCTCCAGGAGATGTATCTGGTAGCCCAGACTTATCCTAAGGGTAGCGCCGAATTCAACAATGTATTCGACATAGCAGTAAGAATGTTCCCTGAAGATAAACTTGCCAATCTCAATGCAGCCTCAGCAGCCATCGAACGTGGCGACAAGGTGAGTGCAGAGAAATATCTCCTGAAAGCAGGCGACAGTGCCGAGGCAAACAATGCCCGCGGTTGTCTGGCTGCCATGAAGGAAGACTATCAGACAGCCAAGCAATACTTTGAGAAAGCTATTGCCGGTGGTTTGAAGGAGGCGCAGGAAAACCTGGATAAGGTAAACCAGTCGCTTTAAAGTAAGTATTTACTTTCTATTTATATAAGTATAAGTTAAAAGATGATGTTAAATACAATCTGTTTTCAGCGGATTGTGCCAATATGTGCGAAACTTAATTTTGAGAATAAGAATTAATTTAATATATTGTATAACTTTTTTGTATTAAGTAAAAAGATTATGAAAAAAATGAATTTGCTCGTAATGAGCTTGGTTTCAGCCGCAGCTTTGTCTTTCACTAGCTGCAGCAGTAATGATGATTTGGCTGGCAACGCTGGTCAGGAGAAGGTAGATGGTTTCTACATGACTTTGACCGTACAGTCTCCAAAGTCAGATGGTACCAGAACTGCAGTTAACAAGCCTACAGAGAATGCCACAGCAGAAGAAGCTGCTATCAAAAATGGTACTTTGTATTTGGTAGATGCTAATGGCGAAATTGCTTTCCATGAAGACTTATCTGGGTTGGATTGGTCTGGTGCCGTTGGAGAAGGAGAATCAGTAACTCAGAAGGACGGCCAGAGGACTTTCAAGATTGAGGTTAAGGATGTTCATGCTGGCAATACATACAAAGTGTATTTCAAGGCTGGTGACCAAGAGCCAACAGAAGCAATGAACTTCAAACCAACTCTTAGCAACATATTTAAAACTACAGATAAGTTTGCTACTCTATTCGCTAAAGCAGAGGACTTTGCTATGTTCAACCAGAACGATTTACAGGTAGATGGTAACGATTATACAGTAACCTTCAGCAAGGCTAACAATAATGAAGCTAACCCAGCAAAAGTTTATTATAAAGGAGCAGTATCTCCTATCAAGGTTGAGCGTGTAGTAGCTCGTATCGATGCTCCTGTAAATAAATCAACAAAAGTCCTTGCAGAGTACCCAGAAAATGCTTCAGAAGCATTGAAGGTAGCAATAGATGATGCAAAAGATAAGGTTAAAAATATTGAACTGGTAGACTATGCTGTAGCTAACTTGGCAAATCAGTCTTACGTAATGCAGACATGGAGTGAAAACAAGCTTAGTCTTCCTGCTAACACCGACTATACACAGAAGGCTACTGAATTCGGTAATAAATATTTTTACGAGGATAAAAAATTCTTCAACAACAATACAGTAAACTACGTATTTGAGAACAATTCAACAGATAATCCAACAACCATGTATTTCGAGTACAAGGTTACTCTTAAGGATATGGCTAATGCTGATTTCAAGGATGGTGCTAACGCAGGTACATTCTATCGTTACAACAACGTTATCTACACCTCATTCGATCAGATCATCAAAGATTACAAGGATGTACCAAACTTCTTCGGAGGCAAGGACGCAAAAACAATGAAGACAGAATTGGATAATGCCATCAATGACGATACAAAGTTGTCAGAGTTCCGTAAGACATACAACATTGAGGTATTCAAGGGAGGTAAGACATACTACAAGCATGTTATCAAGGACAATCACATCAATGGCATTATCCAGCGTAACAGCATCTATCGCCTCAATATTAACAACATCTTCAACGTAGGTGCTCAGGTTCCTAATGGTGAACCAACTGAGAATGAATACTACTATCTCAAAGTTACCGTTACTGTTAACCCTTGGGTTCTCAACACAGAAAACGTTAACTTGCAGTAATATTCCGTCAAAACCAGATAGATAAAATATAAATACTTATATATATACCAAGACTCTCGGGGGAGCAATCCTCCTCCGAGAGTTTATCAATCAAACGTTCGTTCTGAAAAGAACGAAAACATTCTTAAAAGATAACTAACATTGCCGCCTATGTATAAAAGGCGGGAGACACAAAGACGTGCCGTCATACCCCAACCCGAAAGACTGGCACTTTTCATCCTTAGAAAATAACGATGCCGAAGGCAACGAAACAGAGAGCTGATAAAGCAAAGATATTCGCTACCTACGGCACTCTCTATATAAAATAAGTAAAAGTAAAAGATTATAAAAGATAAAGAATATGGCACATTTCCTCAAAAACAAATGTTGCAAGCTGGTTTGCATCTCAGCCATCGCACTCACTTCTCTTTCATCCTGCATGAAAGATGATATCACGGGCTGCCCTACAGCTAAGTTGTCGCTCAAATTCGACTATACTTATAATGTGAAAGAGGCTGATGCTTTCTCTGCTGAGGTGAAGAACCTCAACGTTTATGTATTCGACAAGAACGGTAAGTTCGTAGATAACTATACCGAGTCGGCTGACAAGTTTGAAACAGGTCATAAGATGGAAATCACAGACCTGCAAGCAGGCAAGTATACCTTCGTCTGCCTGGCTCGTGACAAGCAGCCTGCCGCAATGGGAACAAGAGCCGAAGGTGATGATGAGACCGAGTTTAGCTTTACTAAACTTACCCCAGGTATCTCTACCATCAACGACCTGCAAGAGGAAATGGGCAAAAAAAACGAAGAAGAATCCGTAAACGACAAGCACTTCACCGCACTCTATACCGCACAGGACTCCCTCAACTTTGATGGAGAAAACGATGTGCAGGGAAAATTGAGTCTGATGAAGTGTACCAAAACATACCGCGTGGTGATGCTTCCATTCGAACCCGACCAGGAAGGATTCACAGCCGAAAACTTCGATGTAGAAATCAAAGGTTCTGCTGCCCTACTCGACTATAAGGGCGACAAGGTAAAGCCAAAGGCAATCACCTATCTTCCTTATGAGAAGAAACTGGTAGAAAACCACAGCGGCAAGACCGAGGTAGAAGGCGAAGACGTAGAAAAGGCGCTGGTTTACGACCTGTCATCATCACGTATGTTCGAAACCAAAGATGACAACAAGAGTCGCGCTGCCGACGGATCCAGCCAATATGATGACAAGCGCATCGTCATCACCGACAAGCGCATCAACAAAGTCATCTTCAACCACTCCCTGCCTTGGTTCCTCTCACTCTGTGCCAGCGACCGCTACGGCAAAGACTGGAGCGACCAGCAGTATCTGGACCGTCAGGACCATTACACTCTGGTATTCTACGTGCCAGCTCCAAGTTCTACCTACAGCATGGATGCAAGAATCAAGGTAAACAACTGGGTTCTGAATCTTCAGAATACCGACCTGGGAAAATAAGAAAAGAAATCAGTATAAGTAAAAGAAGGAAAATATGAAACGCTATCAATCTACTTTGACCAAGATGACACGCCCAGTGTGTATGGCACTCGCTGCCTTGCTCATGGTAGGCGCAATGGCATCCTGTTCAGAGAACGAAAATACAGAAACAGCTCTAGGCGACAATGCCTATCTGAGCCTCAGTTTCTCTACCGGCACCGGAAACAGTACCAGAGCCGGAGAAACTAGCGGAAAGGTTCTTGCCGACAATGAGACTGATGCGAATCCTACTCAGGAGAGCGACATCCACAACATCAAGGTGTGGGTGTTCAAATCAAATACCGGCGATGAAGCCACTCCTATCTCCTATAAAGCAGAAACGCTGAGCGAAGTGAAGAACGGTAACTATACTCTGAACCTCCGATTTCTGAGAAAGATTGGCGGCGAAGAAGTAAAGAACATCGATCTTTACATCCTGGCAAACTCTGAGAGCATCAACATGCTGGACCAGATGAAAGGCAAAGACCTCCGTTCTGTTACCCGCAAAGATCTGAAAGAAGTCAGCTTTACCTCACCTTTCGGTATCAATAGCGATGGAACAGCAGAAACCAAAAAGGTTTCAGAGGAAAAGGGACTCCCTATCTCCCGTGCCATCACACAGATTTCTGTAGACAGCCATGTGGCTGATACAGAAGAAGGAGCCAAAGACAAAGGCATCAAGATTCCTCTGGTGCGCGCTGTTTCGAAACTCCATTTTTACTTTGCCCGCAAATCGGGTACTGATGCCAATACCAGTCAGGTAAAGGTAACAAGAATAGAAGTAGAAGGCAACACCATTCCTACTGCCAGCTATGTTTTTCCCGACGAAGCGATATATAACGAGAAAGGTTACAACCAGGACGTTACTAGTCAGAAATACAATTCGGCTACAACCTACGTACCAACCGCTCTGAAACTGGCAGGTGTTGAGAACACGGATATCATGGAAGTGCAGGATCCTAAGAGTTTCATCAAAAAGAGTAATCAGTCTGCCCAGCAATATCTGGATGCTTTTGATATGAAAGGAATCAAATCTCATGATCTCTGTTATCTCCGTGAGACCAACAAAGCCATCCGAGGCACCATCTACTATTCATTAGATGGCGGAGCAACCGAGAAGCACGAGACCTTCAATATTCCTTCTGATGGAAATGCCATCAGAAACAGAGAACTGGTAGTTTATGGTTATTTCCTCAACGGACAGATGGGCAAGCTCACCGTTACTCCTACCATTCAGGAATGGCAGGATGGAGGAACATTCGATTTCATCGATGCCTCAACCAACGTGGTTATCCCTGGCGGAGATCAGACAGACTGGGGCTACAAGGTATATTACGGTTTCCCTAAACGCGGACCGATGATTACGCTCAAGGATATCGATACCAAAGGTAAGCCTTGGATTCTCCAGACAGACAACCCGATGTTCGGATTCGTAGAATGCAACGAAAATGGCAAATATCTGTATGATCCAAACGCAAAAACAGATTTGTACAATGATGGTGAGGCAGACTATAGAATAAAGGATTTCATCATCAACGAAGAAGGTAAGACGGAAACTCTCCGCTTCTATGTGGTTCCGAAGAACAGACTGGATCTGGCAAAGCCACATAATGTAAAGGCGCAGGTGTTCCTGACCAAATATCCGAACGATAAGTTTATCCTGAATCCGGGACTCCGATATAAAGGATGTACGGAGGGTAAATTAGCCGGCAAGGATATTCACTTTGAACAAGTATTATAAAGACAACAGAAAATAACATTCATCATGAAGAAGTTATATAAAGACATAAGATTCATCAAATGCATCTTGGCTCTTACAGCAGGATGGCTCATGGCAGGATGCTCGGCTGAAGACGAACTGGGAAACGGTTCGGCTGCACAACAGCTGAGCATGACTCCCATGGTCAACGACCTGCAGCAAACCAGAGTAAAAGAAGAGGAGAATCTTAACGAGAAAAATCTGTTATCTCTCGACTTCAAGATGTTCGAACCAACATCCAGCGAACTCAGAATAGACCGTCAGTTCTCTACCCCTGCAGAGAACAAAGCAGAGGAACTGGGTTCGGGCAACTGGAAATCGGCACTCCATCTTGATGTGGATAAAACTTATCCGTACTATGCAGTAGCCAATGCCAAGGAAGATCTCAAGGGTAAGAATCTGAAAGACCTCCTTGCCAGCACCCAGCAGGATGAAGACATCTGGAAGCCAGCTACCATGGTAAACGACAAGAAATTCCTGATGAGCAGCCAAGATGAGTATACCATCACCCAAAATCCGGAACAGGATATTCCGGTAGAACTGGTGAGAGCGGCAGCCAAGATCAAGCTGAACATCTCTTCTACAGTGAAGGATTACAAAATAACAAAAGTAATGTGGAAGTTCATCAATTACAATACCAATACTGCTATCTTTGCCAATCAACCTGCTGATCAGAAGATCAAAAAAAATATTCAGGAGAATAAGGCTACAGCAGAGAAAGACGAAAATGGTAATGATATCTATAAGGTAACAACTTACAGTTATTCCACCAAATGGGAAACTCAGGAAACAATGCCACAGATTGTAGCAAATGTTACTTTCCAAAAAAGTACAGATGCAAATACAACCATTACCAAGAATCTGGTTATCCCTGTCCGTGATCCGCAAGGCGAAAAGAAGCTGGAGCGCAACTATATCTATACCGTCAATGCCGTCATCAAATATCTGGATACCAATACGCATATCGATTACAACGGAAAGGAAGACTATCTGCAATGGGCGATTGCCAAATGGACCGTAGGTGAAGATACCCACGTCAATGCGGATGGTGCAAGCTATCTGGTGGTATCTCCTACTGCCATTGATATAAAAGGTGGTGAAAGCAATGATTTTAAAGATTGCACCATGCGTTGGTTTGCATCTAATGAATGTTACATTGAGAATCCAACATATTATTATTTTGACAGATATGGTAATAAGAAATCCGGACAGGCTGAACAGCTCAAGGCAGAGTCCGAAAAGTCTACCGGAGACGGCTATAGAGGATGGATAGACGTACATTCTGGAGCTCCATCATACTATACAATTCAATATTCCTATTTTAACATCAAAGTTAGAAACACAGACAAGAAACAGGAAATAGCCGTAAGAAAGTATCCTTCGGTCTATTCAATGAATGTAAGAAGAGAAGGTACAAATGATTCTGCAGAGAAGAATCATCTGTACACGATACAGTTCTCCAGCAACAAGTATGCTACAGATTACACCATTGCCAAACCTGTAGTCAACAATGAGAATATGTCTGCCGACAATACGGTATCTCCTGCTTACATCCTTGCATCAACCGCAAAGGGTGAAACAATAGTCAAGGATAATCAGGCTGCAAGAGATTACTGTAAAAAGTATCAGGAAAAGGCTACGACTTATAAGAAAGAGAGACTCGAGCTGAATGGTTGGCGACTTCCTACAAAGGAAGAAATCAACAGAATCTATGAGTTAGGCAAAGAAGATAAGGCTATAGGCAATCAGCTGCTGAGAGGCGAATACTATTGGACGCTGGATGGAGACAAGACCGAGAAGAACGGCAACAACCCGCAGAACGGTACCTACGTTCGCTGCGTCCACGACCTGACTCCGGGAGAAATAGAACTGATAGAGAAACAAGGTGAAAAGTAAAGAAGGTAAATGACATGAAAGAAATAAAATTATATATCGGAATCATAGCAGTCCTGTTAACAGCAATGTTGACAGGCTGTTCTGACAGTATAGCCGACAGCGAACCTTCTAAAGACGAGACTGAAGAAGGTTACTACACCGTCCGTCTCAATATATCCATACCCAACTTCGAACAGCAGATTACCCGAAGCACCATTTTTGTGAACGAAGGAATCAAGGAGAATGCCATGAAACTCTTCTGCTTCGACAATGAAGGGCAGTTTGTTGGCATCGGAAAGGTTACAAAATTTGATGAAATAAAAGGCTTCGTCAGAGACGTTACCGGCAATATAACTGACTATGGTGACATGGATAAGGACGGAAGTACAAAACCGAAGGCATTTTATGCAACCATCCCTAACAAGACATCCCGAATTCATCTGGTGGCAAATACAGAAAGTGAATATCAAACCATCAATTGGGATAACCAGGCAAATTGGGTGGGTATGCATGAGAATATGCTCATGACTACATTTGAGACCAACCATACAGAAAATCAGGCTCACAAAATCAGATATTGGGGATATATCAAGAAAGATTCTCCTGAGAAACTGAAAGAATATCTGGATCCCAATACAACAAAGACAGACTATATCATCCATCTCATCAGAGACAGGGCTAAGATTTCTGCAGACTGGAGTGATGAGGTGAAAAGGGCTAATCCTAATATTAAAAACGACTTCGTTATGACAGTTGTCAACGGAGCTGCGAATGGAACTTTGGCTCCTTTCAACAGAGACAGTCTGCTATTCAATGAAACTACAGGAGATGACACCTGGGTATGGAGTGCAAAATATGTAACACCTTCCATCAGTCAGGAAAGACTGAAAGGTGATGAAGGTCAGATGTACAATCCGACAGGTGCTTTCGAAGAGCGTAATCTGCCTACAGATCCTACAAAAGTACTTTTAAGACATGATGGTAAATATTACTTGATATACTTGCAGGACAGCAACAACAAGCCATACATCATCAAGCGCAACTATGAATATAAAATCATTATAGATAAATTAGACCCAAGATATGGTAAGGGGTTTGAACCTGCATTGAAAGGTGCACCAGTCAATAACCCTTGGATTAGAGTAGAACAGATTGTTCCGGGAGTTTCTGATGGAAATTACGAACTGGCTATCGTCGGAGGTACTTATAAGACTGTAAATACAGGTGAAAATACTGAGCAGACGGTGCAGTTCACTTATAAGGGTAGCGATGCCGAAACGAAGCAACCTACCGATTTCGAGGCTTTATGGACCGAGAATCTGGCATACGCAACTGCAGATGCACCAGTGGTTACCAGCTATACTTATAATGAAGCTTCAAAGACCGGTACCGGTACCATCACCTATAGGCTGGACAAGATAGACAAGACCTGGCGAGAAGGCATCATCCACCTCATCGACAAGAAGCATGGACTCAACAGAAACATCCATCTCTATAGTGTGAGTGAGGCTAGTTATGACTTCCGAAATGCCAATAATATAGGCGCAACATTGAACAGCGAAGGAGATTTCACCATCACCATTCCTAAGGATTATCCTGACGGACTGTTGCCTGTGAATTTCAAAATCGCATCCAATGATATCAATCCAAAGGACTGGAAGGTAGAAATAGGTGATACTGAAACCGAAACGGACAACGACTGCAAAACAGGCAGCTGGTTTACCTATAAGGCTGAAGTAATTCAAAGAGGTAACGAACAGCAGGAAACTGGCAGAACCTATACATATACCTTTAAGTTGAGGAATGTGCGCAGCAATGCCCAAAAAGGTGAAAAGGGATGCTTCTGGCTGAAGGCAGATAACTTCAACCAAGGAAAGGCTAAGAAGTTTGAATTCATCTATCAATAGTAAGTCTTAGAAGAGTTTAGTTCATATATCTGTATCGGGGCGCATATCGTTTCAAAATATAAATGCCCCACAAATATCAATGAAATAGGTAATAAAATAATTATCATTTACTATACAAATAGTATGCGGGAACCAATAAATTAAACTAGACTGGTCGTTGGAACTGTAGTTGCCGAGGTGATCTCACCTTCTATAGTTCCGCGGCTTTTTTTTATATAAAAAACCTTGCTACTTTCAATTTTATTTTGTAATTTTGCACCCGTTAGTAATATCATTAATTCCAAT
>ERZ1026858.1375-NODE-1375-length-12318-cov-5.062791_pt1 | contig 12318 bp, 12 predicted proteins | sample MGYA00380159_ERZ1026858 | MGnify/ENA primary metagenome ERZ1026858 (study PRJEB33269, sample SAMEA4719795) | human gut metagenome | biome: human-associated habitat; feature: organic feature; material: feces | place: Cameroon | collected 2013-10 ... | reverse complement strand
AACTTGAGAAACTCGCGGAGCGTGTTTCTCATAGTTACCAGCTAGTGAAGAAAACATTTCCACCGATGACAACACCAGTTCTATTTGTAGATGCTGCATATAAGAAATAATAGCAGTCAGATACGGAAGAATGTCGAGCACCGTTGATCGCATCTTGCGCTACCTGAATGGAAAGACTTCTTGGCCCTGCTTTTAAGACACGGTCTAAGGAACCTGTCCATACTGGAGCAAACTGTCCGCTTGCGTAAACAACACCTGAAATGCTGTTTGGGAAACGTCCGCTGTTCACGCGGTTCATAATAACTGTTGCAACTGCAAGCATAGAGTCATAATCATAGCGAGCTTCACATTGTAGAATGGCTGCTAAGAGTGTAACATCATCTGAGGCAACGGTTGAGCCACCGGAAGAGTTTGAGCCACCGGAAGAGCTTGAACCACTGGAAGAACTTGAGCTTCCGGAGGAACTGTTAGAAGAACTGTTACTACTAGAACTAGAACTGTTCTGCTTGTTCGCACTGGCAGCAGCCTCAGCTTTTGCAGCTGCTTCGGCTTTCGCAGCGGCTTCCGCCTGTTTCCTGGCTTCTTCTGCCTGACGAGCTGCCTCTTCTTCTTTGGCTTTCTGCAGTTTTGCATTCACCTCATTCAAATTAGTAGAAGTTGCAGCAGCTTTTGCCTGTAATTGTGTCTGCTGTGTCTGCAATTGGTTCTGTAAATCTTTCATGGAAGCCTGCTGTGCTTCCAGGTCTGCTTTCTGATCGGCAATCTGCTGGTGAACATCTTTCAGATTGTTCAGAGCTTTGCGGTCGTAGTTACTTAAATTTTCAATAAAATCAGCTTTGTTTAGAAAATCTGACATATTTTCTGCTGAGAAAAGCATCTCAAGCATTGTAGCACTTCCGTGCTCATACATATATTTGATACGGCTTTTCATATCTTCATACTGCTGATCTTCGTTTTTCTGCGCTTTCTCAAGATCATCCTGCGTTTTGTCTATATCACTGTTGAGGAGCTCAACCTGCATCTCAGTATCAGATATCTTCTCACTCAGGGTGAGGATATCCTGGTTGATGCCTTTTAATTCGTTCTCAAGGGCAGAGGTCTGGTTTTGCAGATTGTCTATCGTGTCTGTAGCATAGACTGGAAGTGCAGAAAATACAATTGCAAGGGAACAAATGAGCGCGGTGCCCGTATGTAACTTGCTTTTTTTGTAAAATGCCATAATCTCAATATCCTTTCTTTAAATGACATTGCATAGTTGTCGAAAACCTATTATACTATAAAACAGAGAATTAATCAAATTGGCACGAAATATTTTATGATTGTTTTACAAAATAATTAAAAAGATATTGCTTTTTGTAACAATTGACGGATAGAAAATACAGAAGATAAGGAAAAAAGTATGGAAAAAAAGGAAATTAAGATTGTTGGATTAGATCTCGATGGAACACTTCTTACAGATAAGAAGGAACTTCTTCCTTATACGAAGAATGTGATCGGAGAGGCACTGCAGAATGGTACAGTTGTTCTTGTTGCAACCGGAAGACCATGGACAGGAGTTCCGGAAGAATTACGTGAGCTTCCGGGGATGGATTATGCACTGACTGCGAATGGGGCAAGGATTATCGAGACGAGAACCGGAAAGATACTGGAAGAACATCTGTTATCCAAAGAAGCAGCAAAAAAAGCAATTGCAATCGGAAGAAAATATGACACTCTGTTGGAAGTTTATTTTGATGGGCAGGGATATGCTCAGAAAGATGAGATCGCGCAGGTGAGAAAGTATCATAAGAATCCGAACATGTGGGATTATTTTTTGAGAACACGAATAGCGGTAGACAGACTGGAAGATCTGCTGGATGAAAAAGAAGGGAATCTTGATAAAGTACAGATGTTGTTTGTAGATATGGAAGAGAGAGAAGAGGCCTGGAAAGAGCTGGAGCGAGAAGGTGTCTTTGAACTGGTTGGCTCTCTTCAATATAATATAGAAATCAATGCAGTTGGTGTAAATAAAGGAACCGGACTTGTGAATCTTGGCAAGATGCTTGGAATCAGGCGGGAAGAGATCATGGCGTGTGGGGATGGCGATAATGATATCGCAATGCTCAAGGAAGTTGGATTTGGGGTTGCCATGGCGAATGCCGAAGAAAAGGTCAAAGCTGTAGCTGATTATATTACGGAGAGCAACAATGATGAGGGGGCTGCAAAGGCCATCGAGAAGTTTGTTCTGAAACGAGGAGGGGAATCATGTTAGAAGTATTAAAGGTTATCATTTTAGGAATTGTGCAGGGAATCACAGAGTGGCTTCCAATCAGTAGTACAGGTCATCTGATTCTGGTAGAGCAGCTGATTCAACTGAAGCAGAGCGAGGCATTTACGAATATGTTCAATGTGGTGATTCAGTTTGGATCGATCCTGGCAGTTGTAGTAATTTATTTCCATAAGCTGAATCCATTTTCACCGACGAAGACGGAGAAACAAAAGAAGATGACAATTCAGTTATGGATTAAAGTAGTGATCGGAACAATTCCGGCACTGATCGGAGGAGTGTTGCTGAACGACCTGATTGAATCAAAACTGAGTAATGCATATGTTGTTGCATTGATGCTGATCGTTTATGGTATTTTATTCATTATAATTGAAAAACGTAATGAGACAAGAGAACCGAAAGTAAAAAGACTCTCCCAGCTTTCTGTGAAGACAGTTCTTCTGATCGGAGTCTTCCAGATGATGGCGATGATCCCTGGAACATTCAGATCCGGAGCAACAATCGTAGGAGCGCTTGCACTTGGGGTTTCAAGAGGTGTGGCAGCAGAGTTTACATTCTTCCTGGCAATTCCGGTTATGTTCGGAGCAAGTGCACTGAAGTTGTTTAAGTTCGGTCTGGCATTTACCCCGATGCAGGTATTTCTGCTTCTTCTTGGAATGATCGTATCCTTTGCAGTATCTGTTATAGCGATCAAGTTCCTGATGAAATATATCAAGAACCATGACTTTAAGGCATTTGGATATTACAGAATCGTACTTGGAATCGTTGTATTTTTATTCTTCGGTATCCAGGCTTTATTCAAATAAGGTATGTATTATTGAATAGAGTGCAGTGTGTTTTACTGTTCACAGTTATTGTGAACAGTAAAATTTTGTATTTCCAAAAGAAATCGTGCATAATTACGTCTTGCATTTTATGAAAAGCATGTTATAATTATTAACATGTTTTGAATTTTTATGCAGAGAAAAGAGGAGGCGCTTAATATGAAGAAGTTTTTATCAGTATTTCTTACTGCAGCATTAGCAGTCAGCATGCTGGCAGGTTGTGGTAGTAAGAACGAAACAGTAACAGCAAAGGTAATTGATATTGACCTTACAAATGAAGAATATGCATTTGGTGTAGATAAGAATCAGCCGGAGCTTCTTGAGAAGACAAATGAATTCATTGCGAAGATCAAATCAGACGGAACACTTGATGAGATCTGCAACAAGTATTTCTCAGACGGAGAGCCGGAAGCAGTAAAATCAGCAACACTTGATACATCTAAGGATCAGTTGGTTGTAGCTACAAATGCAGCATTCGAGCCATTTGAGTATACAAAGGGTGATGATTATTACGGAATCGACATGGAGATCGCACAGCTTCTTGCGGATGAACTTGGTAAAGAGCTTGTAATCCAGAACATGGATTTCGATGCGGTTTGTCTGTCAGTAAGTCAGCAGAAATGTGATATCGCTATGGCTGGTCTTACAATCAACGAAGAGAGAGAAGGATATGTTACATTTACAGATTCTTACTACTCAGCATCTCAGCGTCTAATCGTTCCAAGCAACGTTACAACATTCGACGACTGCAAAACAGCAGACGATGTTGCAGCTAAGCTCGCAGAGACAAAGTCTTCTGATCAGATCGGTGTTCAGCAGGGAACAACAGGTCAGTACTACATTGAAGGAAGTGAAGATTGGGGATTCCCGGGACTTCCTGCAAAATGTGTAACATACAAGAGCGGATCTCTTGCAGTTCAGGATATGCTCAACGGAAACATTCAGTATGTAATCATTGATGCAGCACCGGCAGCAGCGATCACAACAGCAATCAACGCAGTACAGTAAATGTTCGCGAAGATTTCGTAGACAGCAGCTAAAATAACAGAATTTATTTACGAGGAAAATACAGGCAGAAGATAATGCATGCATTTTCCTCTTTTTGGGGAAAGGAAACAAATGGGTAATTTTAGTCAGAAAGTAGACAAATTTATTGATATATTTCTGAATCAGAATGGCTATGTGAAAGTAGTTCAAGGTCTGCAGAACACTCTTTTGATCGCAATCTGCGGTCTGATTATCGGTATTGTGATCGGTACTTTGATCGCTACAGTCCGTGTGATTCCAAAATATAAAACTCTTCCGAGAGTATTGAATCATATTTGCAGCTTTTACGTTGCATTATTCAGAGGAACTCCTATCGTAGTTCAGCTCCTTATTTTTTACTATGTACTCCTTCCGATCTTTGGAGTAAAGATTACCGGAGTGCAGGTTTCTATGGTTGTATTTGGTTTGAATAGTGGTGCATACATTTCTGAAATTATGCGAAGTGGAATTCAGTCTGTTGACCAGGGACAGATGGAAGCCGGAAGAGCGGTTGGACTCAGCTTTGGAACAAGTATGATGAAGATTGTGATTCCGCAGGCGGTTAAGAATATTCTTCCAACACTTGGAAATGAGTTTATTTCCTTGATTAAGGAAACTTCAGTAGTAAGTTTTGTCGGTGCAGCAGATCTTTATGTTGCCTTCAACTTTATCGGAAGTAACAGCTACGAATTCATGGTGCCATATCTTGTTATGGCGTTGATTTACATTGCACTTGTGCTTGTGATCACATTACTTGTTAAATTATTAGAAAGGAGCCTGAAGAAGAGTGATAGACGTAATTAATCTGCAAAAAAGCTTTGGGGACAAAGAGATTCTGAAGGGAATCAATGTTACGATCAATAAAGGCGATATCGTTGCGGTGCTTGGACCATCCGGCTCTGGTAAAAGTACATTTTTACGATGCCTGAACTGTATGGAAGACCCGACAGGCGGAAGTATTATCTTCAATGGTGTTGATATCGCAGATATGAAGGTTGATATTAATCAGCATCGCCGCCATATGGGAATGGTTTTCCAGCATTTCAATCTTTATAATAATAAGACAGTTCTTCAGAATGTCATGATGGCACCTGCATATCTAAGATGTAAGGACATTGATAAGGCAAAGAAGAAGAATCGTATGATCAAATTTAAAAATATGTTCCGTGGAAGTGACAAGAAGGAAGAGCTGATTCCAATCACTGAGACAAAGGAGCAGATCAAGAAAGAAGTAAAGGAGCAGGCAATGGCTCTTTTGAAGAGAATCGGCCTGGAAGACAAAGCGGATGTGTATCCGTCTACACTTTCCGGTGGACAGAAACAGCGTGTTGCGATTATCCGTTCCATGGCTATGAATCCTGACGTGATTCTTTTTGATGAGCCAACTTCAGCACTTGATCCGGAAATGGTAGGGGAAGTTCTTGAGCTGATGAAAGATCTGGCAAAAGAGGGAATGACAATGGTTGTTGTTACTCATGAGATGGGATTCGCCCGTGAGGTTGCTTCAAGAGTTCTTTTCATTGATGACGGTCAGATTAAGGAAGAAGCTGCCCCGGCAGAATTCTTTGAACATCCGAAAGATCCAAGACTTCAGGAGTTCCTTTCAAAGATCCTGTAAAAGAAAATGCGTAGCATTTTGGAGGTTGGCTCTGAACAGTTACGAAAAAAATTTAACTTTTAATCTATAGAATATCTGTTTGGTATTGTGTTACAATATTGAACAGATATTTTTATATATAAGGAAATGGTATTGAATGAAATGTAATAGAAAGAAAAAATACGAAGCAGATGCTTTGGCATGTGAGAGGCTGCAAGAGACAGTAGAACCACTTGTTGAATGGTTTCGGGAGAATCAGAGAGATCTTCCGTGGCGGAAGCATGTGAATGCGTATCGGGTCTGGATTTCAGAGATTATGCTGCAGCAGACGAGAGTGGAAGCAGTTAAATCTTATTACACACGATTCCTGGAAGAACTGCCGGATATCAAAGCGCTGGCTGAAGTGCCGGAAGACAGACTGCTTAAGCTGTGGGAAGGACTTGGCTACTACAACAGGGCGAGGAATCTAAAGGCAGCAGCACAACAGGTAATGGAAGAATATAATGGTGTATTCCCGGATACATTTGAAGAGATAAAAAAGTTGAAGGGAATTGGCAGTTATACAGCCGGTGCGATCAGCTCTTTTGTTTATCGTCAGCAGAAACCAGCGGTAGATGGCAATGTTTTTCGCGTGGTTACAAGAATTCTGGAAGACAGTGATGACATTATGAAAGCAAGTACAAGGGCAAAGATAGAACGTATGCTTGAACAGGTGATTCCGGCAGAGGCACCGGGAGATTTTAATCAAGGATTGATCGAACTTGGGGCAATCGTCTGTCTGCCAAATGGAGAACCAAGGTGTGAGAGCTGTCCGATAAGGGGATTTTGTCTTGCATACCAGGATGAATGTCAGATGGACTATCCGGTCAAGAAAAAGGCGAAAGAGCGAAGAATCGAGAAAAGAACGATTCTAAGATTCTGTGATAATGAGGAAATTGCGATTCGCAAAAGGCCGAGAAAAGGACTCCTTGCAGGATTGTATGAATTTCCTAATGTAGAGGGACATTTAACACAAAAAGAAGTTATAGAATATGCAAAAGAGTCAGGTCTTACGCCGGTGCGCGTGAAGAAGCTGCCAAAGGCGAAGCACATTTTCAGTCATGTGGAATGGCATATGACCGGATATGAGATTTTGGTGGATGAGTTGGAAAAAGAATTTCAGAATCCGGAGATCATATTTGCGGGAAAGAAGGATCTTGAGAAACATTATGCGATCCCAAGTGCATTTTCTGCATATCTATAAATGAAGAGGATGAGAATACTGTGAAATATTATGCGGGCTGAAAATGAAAAATAGAGCTCACTCGGTTTTGTTGAAAAAAAGGGCGAAATATGTTATAATATCTCTTATAGTTTAAAATGCATACGGGAGAGTTTTAGCAGAAATGAATACAAAAACAGAATTATCGAAGCAGCAGAAAAAATCACAGGAAACAAAAGAAAAAATCTTTCAGGCGGCGAAGAAGATTCTTCAGAAGAACGGATATGAAAAATTGTCAATCAAGAATATCTGTGAAGAAGCAGGCGTGTCGAACGGAAGTTTCTATCATCACTTTAAGACAAAAGATGATTTGCTGTCTTATTATATAGAAGACCAGCCTACGATGGGACCGGATCTGTTGGAGGCACCGAAAAGTCTGGAAGATGTAAAGGACGGAATTGTCCGTGTTTATTTGAATTATGTAGCTTATTGCCGTGAGCTTGGTGTAGAATTTATGGCAGGGTATTATGATACAAAGAATCAGGCATTGAATCCGACGATAAGAACAGAACGTCCATATCCGATCGTGACAGTACAGGCTTATGTAGAGCAGGCTGCGAAGGATGGGATTATTAACATTAGAGAGAGTATTGACGAATTTACAACAGATATCCGGATGATCGTGATCGGAAATGTATTTGAATGGTGTCTGAGAGAGGGAAATGCTGATTTCGAGGGCAACATGAGTCGTTCTTTAAGGCGGTATCTGGACAGTACACTGGAGGAAGGTTGATGATTTATCACTTTATTGTGAATCCGCGGGCTCGTTCAGGGCTTGGCGAGATGCTGTGGAAACAGTTGGAACCTGAGTTGTGCAGAAAAAGAATCGATTATCAGATTCATCTGACAACAAAGAAAAAGGATGCAGGAAAGATTGCATCAGAGATTACGGAAGATGGCCAGGAGCACATGTTTGTTGTTCTTGGAGGCGACGGTACACTCAATGAAGTACTAAGTGGAATTAAATCACTGGAGAAAGTGACGTTGGGATATATTCCGATTGGATCAAGCAATGATTTTGCAAGAGGAACAGGAATCCCGGGAGATCCTTTTGAAGCATTGGACACAATTCTTTCACCCAAAAGGGTTGAAAAGATGGATATAGGTGTGCTAAAAAGGGAAGGGAAAGGAAGAAGATTTGCAGTGAGTGCCGGTATTGGATTTGATGCTGCAGTTTGTCATGAAGTATGTGTTTCAAAATGGAAACGTGTATTGAACCTTCTGAAAATAGGTAAGCTTAGTTATGCGGTTGTGGCAATGGATCGTATTATAAAGGATCGGCCGGTGAAACTTGAACTGACACTGGATGATGGAAGCATGAAAGTGTTTGAGAGGACTTATTTTGCAGCATTTATGAATCTTCCTTATGAAGGAGGAGGCTTTAAGTTTTGTCCGGACGCTTCCGGAAGTGATGGATTTCTTGATATTATGGTTGTATCGGATCTGTCGAAGCTCAAGATTCTGTGTCTGCTTCCGACTGCTTTTTCAGGAAAGCATACAAGATTTAAAGGGGTGACGATATTAAAATGTCGTAGTGTAAAGGTAGTGACAGATCGTGCACTGCCGTTACATACAGATGGAGAACCTTCCTTTTTATCAAAAGAGATAGAAGTCTCACTGGAAAAAGAAAAACTTAATGTGATCGTTGAATAGAAGAAAGGTGATGAAACAGGATGCATATAGGGATTGTTTTAGCGATTGGGTTATGTATTGTAATAGGAATACCAGCTTTCTTAATTTTTTTGCTGGCTCCAAGACTGTCGGGCAGAAAAAGAGTGCATCCGTTTCTTGGCGTAAAGTGGGCGCATAGAGGACTTCATGATAAGAAGCGTGGGATTCCGGAAAATTCATTTCCGGCATTTCGTGCGGCAATCGAAGCCGGAGATGGAATAGAACTGGATGTTCATCTGACAAAGGATGGACAGTTGGTGGTTTTTCATGATGATACATTTGAAAGAATATGTGGAAGACGGGGCAGAGTGGAAGATACTTCATATGAAGAGATGCAGAAGTACAGACTTGCGGAGACAAAAGAGCGGATTCCACTATTGTCAGAAGTACTGCAGCTGGTAGATGGAAAAGTGCCACTTCTGATCGAGGTGAAACTTCCTAACACAGATACAAAGATTTGCAGAAAATTGGATGAAGAACTGCGAAAATATCATGGCGAATACATGATCCAATCCTTTAACAGCCTGGTACTTCGCTGGATGAAGAAACATCGGAATGAAATTCCAAGAGGACAATTATCTGAGAATTTGACGAAAAACGACAGAACAACGCATTATCTCTTAAGATTTTGTGTAAAATATCTTTTGAGTAACTGTATGTGCAGACCGGATTTTATTTCTTACCGGTGGTCAGACAGAAAGAATCCGGGATTATGGCTGAACAGGGTTCTCTTTAAAACGCCGGCAGCGGCATGGACACTGCATGGAGAAAAAGATGTTAAGGCGGCAAGAAGAAGCTTTGATATGTATATTTTTGAGATGAGTTAAAGAAGAGTAAATCTGATTTCTATTGAAAGTGCTGATTTAAAAAGTAAAGGTGAACAAAAGAAGAGACAGATGTTGATAATTCATAAGAAAAAGAAAAGAAATGTTAAAAACTTATGAAGTCGGTTGAGATTGTGTTTTAAAAGTGCTATAATCGAGCCTATCAAAAAAGAGCGTTAAATGAAAATAACGCAGAAGTAGTAAGTGCTGTATCGGTTTGATGAAAAGCGGAGGAGTGTCAGATATGAAATGGAAGACAAAGTTCATAGAGACAATGAAAAGATATAAGCATGCATGGGTGTTTTTATACGCGTTAATCTATATGCCGTGGTTTTGGTTTCTTGAGAAACATGTGACGATGAATTATCATGTGGTGCAGACAGCATTAGATGAAGAGATTCCTTTTATTGAATATTTTATTGTACCGTATATGTTATGGTTTGTATTTATCGCAGCTACATTTTTATACTTTTTCGTTACAGATGTACATGGATTTTACAAACTGGCGAAGATTTCGTTTGCAGGAATGACAATTTTCCTTATTATTTGTTCCGTCTTTCCGAATGGTCAGGATTTACGACCGGTTGTGTTTGAGCGGGATAATATTTTTGTAGATGCAGTTCGGATGCTGTATCGGACAGATACTTGTACGAATGTATTTCCAAGTCTTCATGTGTTTAATACTCTGTGCGCATGTATTGCAATCCATAAGAGTCAGGCACTTAAGAAACACAAAGCTGTTTGTATCGGAGCATATGTGCTTGGAGCGTTGATTATAATGGCGACCATGTTCTTGAAGCAGCATTCCGTACTTGATGTGACAGGAGCATTTATTATGGCTTATCTGTTGTATCAGTGGGTATATGCAGAAGAGACGAAGAAAGTTCCGGGATATTCAAAGCGTCCGGTATTTCAGAATAAGTAAGAGTTAGAAAAAGAATTACAGGAAGTGCTTTTGGCTGATGAGGTCAAGGGCACTTTTTTGTATATTAGGAAAGTCCTTAGCATAGAATATAGCCGAATATACAGAAGTTTCTATAGAAAAGCATCTGGGGAAATGTTATAATAAAAACCAGTGAATTACTGTGGGCAGATTAGCCTGACAGTTACGAATAAAGTATTACATGAGATTTAGGAGGACTAGAGCATGAAGAAGGTTATGCTTACTGGTGACAGACCGACAGGAAGATTACACGTAGGACATTATGTGGGTTCCCTGCGTCGTCGTGTTGAATTACAGAATACAGGAGATTTTGATGACATTTTTATTATGATCGCAGATGCACAGGCATTGACTGATAATGCTGATAACCCGGAAAAGGTACGTCAGAATATTATCGAAGTAGCATTAGACTACATGGCTTGTGGATTGGATCCGGAGAAGTCTAATCTGTTTATCCAGTCACAGGTACCGGAACTGACAGAGTTATCATTCTATTACATGAATCTTGTGACAGTCTCAAGACTGCAGAGAAATCCTACTGTAAAGAATGAGATCAAGATGAGAAATTTTGAGGCAAGTATCCCGGTTGGATTCTTCACATATCCGATCAGCCAGGCAGCAGATATTACAGCATTCAAGGCTACTGTTGTACCGGTAGGAGAAGATCAGCTCCCGATGCTTGAGCAGACAAAGGAGATTGTACACAAATTTAATTCCGTTTATGGAGATACACTGATCGATCCGAAGATTCTTCTTCCGGAGAATGAAGCATGCCTTCGTCTCCCGGGAATTGACGGGAAGGCGAAGATGAGTAAGTCTCTGGGTAACTGTATTTATCTGTCAGAGGAATCTGAAGATATTAAGAAGAAAGTATTCAGCATGTTTACTGATCCGAATCATATCCGTGTGGAAGATCCGGGAAGTTTGGAAGGAAATACTGTATTCACATATCTGGATGCATTCTGTAAACCAGAGTATTTTGCGGAATTCCTGCCAGAATATCAGAATCTAGATGAGCTGAAAGCACATTATCAGAGAGGCGGACTTGGAGATATGAAAGTGAAGAGATTCCTGAACAATGTTCTTCAGGCAGAACTGGAGCCAATCCGCAACAGAAGAAAAGAACTTCAGAAAGACATTCCTGCAATCTACGAGATTCTTAAAAAGGGAAGCGAGAAGGCAGAGGCTGTTGCAGCGCAGACATTGAAAGAAGTAAAAGATGCTATGAAGATCAATTATTTTGATGACAAGGCACTGATTGAGGCTCAGGCGGAGAGATTTTCAAAATAGAGTGTTGTTGGAACAGTTAGAATGGAATTTTAAATGATATCAGGACAGGCGGTGCAGATTTGAGTTTGCTTACAGTGAACTTGGATCCGGCACCGCCTTTGCTTGGTTTTGGGTAAATTTTTGGGCGTCTGTTCGGAGAGGATCCTTTGAAGTGAGATTTTCCAAAGATACAAAAAAGACTGTAAGGAAATTTCCTTACAGTCTCTATAGCGTGCGATAGAAGATTCGAACTCCCGGCCTTCTGATCCGTAGTCAGACGCTCTATCCAGCTGAGCTAATCGCACATTTTGTTGTTTGCTCTGTTGTACCGCTCACAACAAAAAAGATTATATAACGGATATTGGAAAATGTCAACACTAATTTTGAAATTTTTTCAAAAAAATTTGAAGCGAATTTTAGAAGCTATTTTCAATCTATCTTTTGTACGCTACCGAGTGTTATTCTTCAATAATCTGAATCTCCAGATAGTCAAAGTCAATCTCATCGACAAAATTGTCCTGATAGAAACGCGCTTTGGCGTGGCGCTTGAACTCATTGATCGTTGAGTCGAGCCAGATCGGCTTGCTCAGATCAAATTCATAGCAGATTTTATCGAATGCATGAAAAATCTTATGTG
>ERZ1026858.1373-NODE-1373-length-12322-cov-66.844624_pt1 | contig 12322 bp, 10 predicted proteins | sample MGYA00380159_ERZ1026858 | MGnify/ENA primary metagenome ERZ1026858 (study PRJEB33269, sample SAMEA4719795) | human gut metagenome | biome: human-associated habitat; feature: organic feature; material: feces | place: Cameroon | collected 2013-10 ... | reverse complement strand
TTTTCGCTGCGCCTAAGAACTTTATGTTAATTGTTGTTTATTCCTCAAGCAGGTCAGGGCGCAGGTGCTTGGTTCGCTCCATGGCCTGGTCGAACTCCCATTGGCGAATCTTCGCCTCGTTGCCGCTCAGCAGAATCTCCGGTACCTTCCAACCCTTGTAGTCGGATGGACGGGTGTAGATAGGAGCTGAGAGGATATCGTCTTGGAAACAGTCGGAGAGGGCACTTTGCTCGTCGCTGATTACTCCCGGAACCAGTCTGATCACCGCATCCGAGATAATCGCTGCTGCCAGTTCGCCACCTGTAAGCACATAGTCGCCCACGCTGATTTCACGGGTGATGAGATGGTCGCGCACACGCTGGTCAATACCCTTGTAGTGACCGCAGAGGATGATGAGGTTGCCACCCATCGACATTTCATTGGCTATCTTCTGGTTGAAGGTCTCGCCATCAGGAGATACGTAGATCACGTCATCGTACTCGCGTTCAGCCTTCAGTGCCGTGATGCATCGGTCGATAGGCTCGCATTGCATCACCATTCCGGCGCTTCCACCGTATGGATAGTCATCCACTCGTTTCCATTTATCTAATGTATAGTCGCGCAAGTTATGGAGATGAATCTCTGCGAGACCCTTCTTCTGCGCGCGTGCCAGAATCGACTCGTTGAAGAAGCCTTCCAGCATTTCTGGTAATACTGTAATAATGTCTATTCTCATATAACCTGCAAAATTAATAAATAATGTAATAAGTTCCAAATGTTTTTCAGCTTTTCTTTGTTTTTAGGTTGAAAATATTGTTTTTGCAGCAAAAATGGGATGTTTGCTTAGGATATGTAATTAAGGGTATTTGGTCAGGAAATACGCGATTTTTTGCATAAAAATGCAGCATTTTTATCAAAAACAAAGAAAAATGATAGCAAAATGATAAAAAATCAAGTTTTTGTGCTACTATTTGAAGAAAAAGTCGTATATTTGCAAACAAAAAAGCTCGGTAGGGCGCAAAGCGTTGATAAATGGTGTGCGCACACGAGTGCATAGTTAATTTAATAATTAGTGAATAAGATGATACTGGACATTGAAATGCTGAGAAGCTTTTATGCTTCGTATTCGGAAAGTGTAAAACAGGCGAAAGCTACTGTAAAACGACCTCTCACTTACGCCGAGAAGGTGCTCTTTGCGCATCTTTTCGACCCATCTGAGTTGCGCCCATATAAAAGAGGTGTAGAATATGTGGATTTCCGACCTAACCGCGTGGCGATGCAGGATGCTACTGCTCAGATGGCGCTCTTGCAGTTTATGAACGCCGGTAAGGACAAGGTGGCAGTGCCTGCATCAGTACATTGCGATCACTTGATTCGTGCCGACGTGGGGGCTACGCAAGACCTGCCTGAGGCATGCAAGACTAATAAAGAGGTATATGACTTCCTGAAGTCGGTATCTCAGAAATATCACATCGGATTCTGGGGACCAGGAGCTGGTATCATCCACCAGGTGGTACTCGAGAACTATGCCTTCCCTGGCGGTATGATGGTGGGTACAGATTCCCATACTCCAAATGCCGGCGGTCTCGGTATGGTAGCCGTGGGCGTAGGTGGTGCCGATGCCGTGGATGTGCTCACAGGTCAGCCTTGGGAGCTCAAGATGCCTCGCCTCATCGGTGTGCATCTCACGGGTAAGCTCTCTGGCTGGGCTACTCCTAAGGATGTGATTCTCGAAATCCTGGGCATTCTCACCGTGAAGGGTGGTACCAATGCCATCCTCGAATACTTTGGCGATGGTCTCGACAGCATCTCTACTACGGGTAAGGCTACCATCTGTAACATGGGTGCAGAGCTGGGTGCTACCTGCTCCATCTTCCCATTCGACCAGAATGCCAGCGAATATCTCCGCAAGACGGGTCGTGAGGAGATTGCTTCTCTTGCCCAGAAGAACGCAGCCGAGCTTCGTGCTGATGATGAGGTACTTGCCAATCCATCTGCCTTCTACGACCAGATTGTAGAAATCGACCTCTCTAAGGTGGAACCACATCTCAACGGTCCGTTTACTCCGGATGCAGCAACCCCTATCTCTCACATGAAGGCGAAGGGTCCTGCCAACGATTATCCTATGGTGGTAGAAGTAGGATTGGTAGGTAGCTGTACCAACTCTTCCTATCAGGACTTGGCCCGTGCGGCAAGTGTGGCACGCCAGGCTTACGAGAAGGGCATCCAGGTAAAGGGTCAGCTCATCATCAACCCTGGTTCTGAGCAGATTCGCTATACTGCCGAGCGTGATGGCATCCTCGATGACTTCAAGAAGATTGGAGCCTTGATCATGACCAATGCCTGCGGTCCTTGCATCGGACAGTGGAAGCGTCATACCGATGATAACACCCGCAAGAATGCCATCGTCACCTCTTTCAATAGAAACTTCCGCCGTCGTGCTGATGGCAACCCTAATACATTCGCCTTCATCGGCAGCCCTGAGCTCACCGTGGCACTCACCATCGCCGGCCGCCTGGACTTCAATCCAGCCACCGACACCTTATTAGATAAGGATGGCAACAGCGTGAAACTCGATGCGCCTACCGGTTTCACCTTCCCTCCAAAGGGATTTGCCGTAGAAGACAAGGGCTTCATCGCTCCTAGCGAGGCGAATGCCAACATCGAGGTAGTGATTGCTCCAGATAGCAACCGCCTGCAGAAACTGGCTCCATTCGCTCCTTGGGATGGTAAAGATTTGGTAGATATGCCTCTCCTCATCAAGACCGAGGGCAAGTGTACCACCGACCATATCTCAATGGCTGGTCCATGGTTGAAGTTCCGCGGACATCTTCAGAACATCTCTGATAACCTGCTGATGGGTGCCGTCAACGCCTTCAATGGCGAGAGCAACAAGGTGAAGAACCAGTTGGATGGCAAGTATGTGGAGGTTTCTACAGCAGCCAAGGCTTACAAGGCACAGGGCATCAGCAGCATCGTGGTAGCAGAGGATAACTATGGCGAGGGATCATCCCGTGAGCATGCAGCCATGGAACCTCGTTTCCTGAACGTGAAGATGATTCTTGCCAAGAGCTTCGCCCGTATTCACGAAACCAACTTGAAGAAGCAGGGTATGCTCGCCCTTACATTCTGCAACAAGGATGATTATAATAAGGTACAGGAAGACGACCGCATCTCACTGACAGGTTTGAAGGAGTTTGCTCCAGGTTCTAAACTCACCATTGCCTTGAAGCACAAGGATGGTTCTGAGGATAGTTTCGAGGTAGAGCATACTTATAATGATACACAGATAGCATGGTTTAAGGCTGGTTCTGCATTGAACTTTGCAGCTAAAAAGTAACAGCTATGGCCTTGCAGCAAAGAAGTAACAGTTATGAATAAAGAATATTTGATATATAAATTAAGCGATGAGGTAAAGAACTCATGCAAGATAGATAAGGAGGCATTTACCAAGTTCAACGTGAAGCGTGGACTTCGTAATGAGGATGGCTCTGGTGTGCTGGTCGGACTGACCAACATCGGTAACGTTGTGGGTTACGAACGCGATGAGAATGGCAAGCTGAAGCCTACCGAGGGTAAGCTCTATTATCGTGGCTATGAGCTTGACGACCTCGTTACTCCTCTCTTGAAGGAGAAGCGATTCGGTTTCGAGGAGGTTGCCTTCCTGCTCCTTTCCGGTCAGCTGCCGGATAAGGAGGAGCTGGAGGCTTTCAAGGAACTCCTCAACGACAACATGCCGCTCGACCACCGTACCATCACCCACATCATCGAGCTGGAGGGTTCTAACATCATGAACATCCTGGCTCGATGCGTGCTAGAAATGTACACCTTCGATCCGAATCCTGACGATATCAGCCGCGACAACTTGATGCGTCAGAGCGTGGAGCTGATTGCTAAGTTCCCAACCATCATTGCCTACGCATACAACATCTATCGTCACTCTGTGCAGGGCAGAAGCTTGCACATTCGTCATCCACGCGAGAATCTCTCTATCGCAGAGAACTTCCTCTATATGATGAAGCACGAGAACTACTCAGAGTTGGATGCGCGTATGCTCGATTTGCTCCTCATCATCCAGGCAGAGCATGGTGGTGGTAACAACTCTACCTTCACGGTGCGTGTCACCTCTTCTACCCGCACGGATACCTACAGTTCTATCGCTGCCGGTATCGGTAGCTTGAAGGGTCCTCTTCATGGTGGTGCCAATATCAAGGTTATCAACATGTTCCATCATCTGAAGGAGGCTATCAAGGATTGGACCAATGTAAATGAACTCGATATCTACCTGAAGCGCATGCTCAACAAGGAGGCTTATGATAAGACGGGACTTATCTACGGTATCGGCCATGCGGTTTATACCTTGAGCGATCCTCGTGCGGTAGAGCTGAAGCGCCTGGCTGGCGAGCTTGCCAAGGAGAAGGGTAGGGAGGATGAGTATAACTTCCTGAAACTCATAGAGCAGGAGGGCATCAAGTGTCTGCAGGAGCATCGTGGCGGCAGCAAGCCTGCTTGTGCCAACCTCGACTTCTACAGCGGCTTCATCTATGAAATGATTGGGCTGCCTCAGGAGATATATACTCCTATCTTTGCTATGGCCCGTATCGTGGGTTGGACTGCCCATCGCATCGAAGAACTCAACTTCGAGGGTCGCCGCATCATCCGTCCTGCTTACAAGAATATCTTGGGTGAGCTGGATTACACCCCATTGAATGAACGATAAAGGGATGTTCACGAATGAACGATAAATAAAAAAATCGCATAAAATGATAAAAAATAAAAGGCAATGTTCTAACGGACATTGTCTTTTTTTTATTGATGTAAAAAATAAAGTCTAGCTAAAATTTCTTAGTAAAATCCCGTTTTTTTATATATAATGTGCTTAAAATATGTTAAGTAACTGAAATCTATAGAGATTTTTTTGATTATTACGGATATTTGTAGTAACTTTGGCAACGGATTGCAAAAATAAGGCATTATTTAGAATACTTTAAATAGTAATTAAATAATAGTCTAAAGAGTATAGGTAAAAAAGTGCTACATTTAGTGTAGGCATTAGTATGAAAGTTTAAAAATTAATAGATTGAATGGAAAAGGAATTTGAGGAGTATTGGAATGCTCATCGCAAGCGGTTAATGTTGAATGCGCCACGCGAAATGCGGGAAGAATATTTGGAATCAACCAAGTTGGATACACCTATGGATTGGGTGTGTTTTGTGCTGCCCGTAGCGGTAGGTATCATCGTTCAGCCCCGGATAAAGTTGGGTAGCGAGATCCTTTCATGGATCATCATGCTGCTGATAGTGGTTGTGCTGTTTGCCTTGTTGCAGATGGTGAAGCCTTTGTTACAGAAGAAGAAAACAACCATTCAGGTAATAGAGCAGATTAAGCAATATTACTACGAAAGATATAAGAAATATGGATTGGATAAAATGGAGCCTTGGAAATAAGGCTCCATTTTTTATGCGATTTTATTTGTGATTTTATGCAGTTTTATGCGTATTTATATACGCCTTTATTCTATTTTTATACAATCATGAAGTCGCTCATCACATCATCTGATATGTAGAGTCCCTGGTGGGTGAGCGATAGGTTTCCATCGGTTATCTTCATCAATCCACGAGCCATGTGCTTCTCGGCTTCCTGCATCATTTTCTTTGCCAGTTCCGTTCCGAATTCCTGCTCCATCTTCTTGATGTTGATGCCGTCGCTAGTTCGTAAAGCGGTGGTAATAAGGTCGTTGTAGCGGGTGTTGAGGTCGAGGATTTCGCTCTCAGAAGGCAACTCGCCCTGGTTGATTCGGGAGATGTATTCCCTGATGTCGTCAACATTCCAGCTTCTGATGGCTTCCAGAGGGCTACGGGCAGAAAGGCTTCCGGTTTCGTCATTTTCTCCATTTTTGTCACTTTCTCCATTTTTGTCACTTCTTTTGTAGGAGTGCGCAGCTGCACCTATCCCGATGTAAGGTATCTCGTGCCAGTAGCTGCTGTTGTGGCGTGAGCGTTTGCCGGGGCGAGCAAAGTTGCTTATTTCGTAGTGCTCATAGCCGGCTTCGGTTAGCCTGCTGATGAGCAGCTCGTACATCTGTCGGCTGGTCTCTTCGTCAATTTCCTCTATTTTCCCCTGTTCCAGCATTCGGTAGAGGGCGGTTCCTTCCTCGTACATCAGGCTGTAGGCAGAGATGTGCTCCACGCCTAGCTGGATAGCTGCATCGATGTCGCTCTGCCAGTCGGTCAGGGTTTCATTGGGGAAGCCAAACATCAGGTCGATACTGATGTTGCTGATGCCGATTCTGCGGAGTCTTTCTATGGCTGTTCTCACCTCGGCGGCGTTGTGGCGGCGGTGGAGGAAGCGGAGGCGATGGTCGGAGAAGGTCTGTGCACCCATGCTCACCCGGTTGACGGGCAGCTGCTGGAGGGTTTCGCAGAATTCCTCGGTCACGTCGTCGGGATTGCATTCCATCGTGATTTCCATCTTGGGGCAAAGAACTTTCTGTTCGTTCGGGAGTTCATCATGGAATCCATCCGATGATTCATCCTGGAATCCATCCGATGATCCATTCTGGAATCCATTTGCTGATCCATCCTGGAATCCATCCGGAAGATAGTTCTTCCTGATGGCTTCGAAGAGTCGGATGAGCTGAGAGCCCGTCAGCTGGCTGGGCGTACCGCCTCCCAGATAGATGGTTTCGATAGATTCCCTGGCACCAAGTGCCGACGGGATAGGGCGCAGCTCCATCTCTTTGCAGAGCGCATCCACGTAGTCATCCCTCAGCTTGAGCGATGTGGTACTGTAAAAACCGCAGTAGATGCAGCGGCTTTCGCAGAAGGGGATATGTATGTATAATCCTGCCATAATTTCTGATTCTTTAAAATTTTAATTCTGTTCCCACCTTCCCCTTAATATAATAAGGTGTAGGGGGTGAAAAAAGTCTTAACAAGATGCAAAATTACTAATATGTTTTAAATTATGGCAACTTTTTTGCGAAAATGTTTGGTGGTACGCAAAAAAAAGCGTAATTTAGTAGCATGAAACAGAAAACCGCATGGTTTTACTGATCATGAACAACTGACAAACATTAAGTATAACCCCTTAAAAATCTATAAGCGTCATGAGAGTATATCAGACAAATGAGATTAAAAACATTGCATTGCTGGGCAGTGCGGGTAGCGGCAAGACTACACTTGCCGAAAGTATGTTATTTGAAGCAGGCGTTATCAAGCGTAGAGGCTCTGTAGAAGCGAAGAATACGGTGAGCGACTACTTCCCAGTTGAGCTGGAGTATGGTTACTCTGTGTTCCCTACCGTTTTTCACGTGGAGTGGAACAACAAGAAGTTGAATATCATCGACTGCCCTGGTAGCGACGATTTCGTTGGTGGTGCTATCACATCACTCAACGTAACCGATCAGGCAGTGATCCTTATCAATGGTCAATATGGTCCTGAGGTAGGCACCCAGAACAACTTCCGTTATACCGAGAAGTTGAGCAAGCCTGTCATCTTCCTCGTTAACCAGCTTGACTCTGATAAGTGTGATTTCGATAACATCATTGCAACCATGAAGGACATCTATGGTCCTAAGTGTGTGCAGATACAATATCCTATCGAGACCGGTCCTGGCTTCAATGCTCTCATTGACGTCTTATTGATGAAAAAATATTCCTGGAAACCAGAAGGCGGTGCACCTATCATCGAGGATATTCCTGAGGAGGAAATGGATAAGGCAATGGAACTTCATGCTGCACTCGTTGAGGCTGCTGCCGAGAACGACGAGGGCCTGATGGAGAAATTCTTCGAGAGCGAGAGCTTGACAGAGGATGAACTCCGCGAGGGTATCCGCAAGGGTTTGGTTACCCGCAGCATCTTCCCTGTATTCTGCGTTTGCGCCGGCAAGTCGATGGGCGTTCATCGCCTCATGGAGTTCCTGGGCAATGTGGTGCCTTTCGTAAGCGAGATGCCTAAGCTGCACAATACACGTGGCGAGGAGATTGCTCCTGATGCCAACGGTCCTGAGAGTGTTTACTTCTTCAAGACTGGCCTGGAGCCACACATCGGCGAGGTGAGCTACTTCAAGGTGATGAGCGGTTCTATCAAGAGCGGCGACGACCTGACCAATGCCGACCGTGGTTCTAAGGAGCGTATCGGACAGATTTATGCCTGCGCTGGTGCCAACCGTGTGCCTGTGGATCAGTTGAATGCCGGTGACATCGGTTGTACCGTGAAGATGAAGGACGTGAAGACGGGTAATACCCTGAACGGAAAGGGTGCCGAGTGGCGCTTCGATTTCATCAAGTATCCTAACCCTAAGTATTCCCGTGCCATCAAGGCTGCCAATGCTCAGGATACAGAGAAACTGATGGCTGCTCTCATCAAGATGCGCCAGGAAGACCCTACATGGGTGGTTGACCAGAGCAAGGAGCTGCGCCAGGTTATCGTGCGCGGACAGGGTGAGTTCCATCTCCGCACCTTGAAGTGGCGTCTTGAGAACAACGAGAAACTCAATGTTACCTTCGAGGAGCCTCGCATCCCATATCGTGAGACTATTACCAAGAAGGCTCGTGCCGACTACCGTCATAAGAAGCAGAGTGGTGGTGCAGGTCAGTTTGGTGAGGTTCACCTCATCGTTGAGCCATACGCAGAGGGTATGCCAGACCCAACATCATTCACCTTCAACGGCCAGGAGTTCAAGATGAACATCAAGAGCCGCGAGGAAGTTTCACTGGAGTGGGGTGGCAAGCTGGTATTCCTCAACTCAGTGGTAGGTGGTGCCATCGATGCACGCTTCATGCCTGCCATCCTGAAGGGTATCATGGATTGTATGGAGCACGGACCTCTTACAGGTTCTTATGCCCGCGACGTTCGCGTCATCGTATATGATGGCAAGATGCATCCGGTAGACAGCAACGAGTTGTCGTTCATGCTGGCAGCCCGCCGTGCCTTCAGCGACGCCTTCAAGCAGGCAGGTCCTAAGATTCTGGAGCCTATCTACGATTTGGAGGTTTATGTACCTGCCGACTATATGGGTGATGTGATGAGCGACCTTCAGGGACGCCGTGCCCTCATTATGGGTATGGATTCTGAGGCTGGCTATCAGAAGCTCAGTGCCAAGATTCCTTTGAAGGAACTTGCCAACTATTCCATCTCTCTGAGTTCGCTCACGGGTGGTAGAGCTTCGTTCACCACCAAGTTTGCCAGCTACGAGTTGGTTCCTACCGACATTCAGGGTAAGCTGATTGCTGACCATGAAGCAGAGTTGGCTAAGGAAGCTGAATAAGTAGAATAAGAAGAATAAGTAGAATAAGAAGAATTATCTCTCTTATATAAATTAAAATTTTATGTTGATATGACCAATAGAAGGGGCGTGCATGTGATATGTACGCTCTTTTGCTTTTATAAACATGCTACTTCTGTATAAGGAATTAGAGATGTTACTATTGGTTAAATACTCTAAAAATCGAATAAATAATTAACTATTTTGTGTTAACTAATTAAGAATTTTCTTATCTTTGCGCCCATGAAAAAGAAAACGATTTGGACCATAGCTATTATCATGGGCTTTTCGTTCCTTGCGCTGCTATTCCTGCAGCTCAGTTACATCCAAGAGATGGTCAACATGAAGAAGGAACAGTTTGACGAATCTGTCAACAGAGCTCTATACCAGGCTTCAAGAAACTTGGAGCTGAATGAGACCCTGCGCTATCTTGAAAAAGACGTCAATGAGGCGGAGCGCAAGGCCAACAGAAAAGATTCGGTGGGAACACGGAGCGGCCAGCCGGCAGATGGAACCGTACAGCATTCTCATCAGTATTCTGTGGTGGGCAAGGACGGCACGGTGTATTCATCCTTCGAGTTGAAGACCATCGCCACCAATCCTGCCAACAAGCCGAAGGCGATGATTCTCAGAAGCGACAGGAATTCGCTCAGCGAAACGCAGAAATCGCTGCAGGAGATAGTGAAGAACCGCTATGTGTATCAGAAGGCTTTGCTCGATGAGGTGGTGTATTCCATTCTCTACTCGGCATCCGACAAGCCTCTGAAGGAGCGAATCAACTTCAAGCAGCTTGATCAGGACCTCAAGGCAGAGATGATGAACAACGGCATCAACATCCCTTATCACTTCACGGTGACAACGCAGGATGGACGAGAGGTGTATCGCTGTCCCGACTTCAGCGACGAGGGCGAGGAGTATAGCTATTCGCAGGTGCTCTTCAGAAACGACCCGCAGTCGAAGATGGGCGTAGTGAAGGTTCACTTCCCTGATATGAACAGCTACATCTTCTCCAGTGTGCGCTTCATGATTCCTAGCATCATCTTTACGCTGGTGCTGCTCATCACCTTCATCTTCACCATCGTGGTCATCTTCCGACAGAAGAGATACACTGAAATCAAGAACGATTTTATCAACAACATGACCCACGAGCTGAAGACGCCTATCGCCAGCATCAGTCTGGCTGCACAGATGCTCAACGACCCTTCTGTTACGAAGAGTGAGCAGATGCAGCAGCATCTGGGTGGCGTTATCAACGACGAGTCGAAGCGACTCCGCTTCCTGGTAGAGAAGGTGCTGCAGATGAGTATGTTCGACCGTAAGAAGGCGGTGTTCAAGAAGAAGGAACTCGACCTCAACGAATTCGTAGAGAATGCAGCCCATTCGTTCTCACTGCGTGTGGAGCATACGGGTGGCAAGATCTACGTGGATATCGAGGCGATAGATTCCACCCTCTATGTAGATGAGGTGCATTTTCAGAATGTAATCTTCAACCTGATGGACAATGCGGTGAAGTATCGCAAGCCGGATGAGCCTCTGTTCATCACGATGAAGACCTGGAACGATGAGCACCATCTCTATCTGTCTATCAACGATACGGGTATGGGTATGAAGAAGGAGAACCTGAAGAAGATTTTCGACAAGTTCTATCGCGTCCATACCGGCAATGTGCACGATGTGAAGGGCTTCGGCCTCGGTCTTGCCTACGTCAAGAAGGTGGTAGATCTGCATGATGGAGAAATCAAGGTAGAAAGCGAGCTGGGCAAGGGTACCACCTTTACCATCAAGCTGCCAGTGATACACGACTAGTTCGTGCCAGGGGAGCAATCAACATTTTAAAATTCAACATTAATAAAAAGAATATTAACAAATTAAATTGATTAAGATATGGAAGAAACAGTAAAGATCCTGCTTTGTGAGGATGATGAGAACTTGGGCATGTTGCTCCGTGAGTATTTGTTGACCAAGGGCTTTGATACAACATTGTGCCCAGACGGCGAGGCAGGTTTCAGAGAGTTCAGCAAGAATAAGTTTGATATTGCCGTGCTCGACGTGATGATGCCAAAGAAGGATGGATTCACTTTGGCCCAGGAAATCCGTCAGCAGAATGTAGATATGCCAATCGTATTCCTTACAGCCAAGACATTGAAGGAAGATATTCTCGAGGGCTTCAAGATTGGTGCAGATGATTATATCACCAAACCATTCTCTATGGAGGAGCTGGTGTTCCGTGTAGAGGCTATCCTTCGCCGTGTACGTGGCAAGAAGTCAAAGGAATCAACCATGTATCACATCGGTAAGTTTACCTTCGATACACAGAAGCAGCTGCTTACCATCAATGGCGAGCAGACCAAGTTGACAACCAAGGAGAATGAGCTCCTCGCTCTTCTCTGCGCTCATGCCAACGAGATTCTTCAGCGTGATTTCGCCTTGAAGACCATCTGGATTGACGATAACTACTTCAATGCTCGTTCTATGGATGTATATATCACCAAGCTGCGCAAGCATCTGAAGGAAGATCCACAGATCGAGATTATCAACATCCACGGCAAGGGCTATAAGCTCATCGTGCCAGATGCAGAATAATGCCTATATTGTATAATGCCTATATTATATAAGGTATAATCGCCTATATAATATAAAGGTATAAGAACAAAAGGGATAAGCCGGCAGCCGACTTATCCCTTTTTCAGTGAATACACGAATCCTGCCACACCGGCAAGAACGAAGAATAAACCTGCGAAGAGCATGATGTTGCTCTTCATGGAGAGTGCAAAGCTGACAGCCAGCAGCAAAACGCCCAGCACAATGAAAGTCATACCCATGGAAGGGAGGGTGCGGAGCGATTTTTTAATTTTTTTGTTCATATTTCGTACTAATTACAATTATTTTCTGCAAAAGTACAAAAAATATTTGGTTAATTCAAGAAAAAATTGTAATTTTGCACCGCATTTCGTGGAAATAGCGTGTTTTCGCACACATTCTCCCGTTTTGCAAGAGAATTTTAATATTAATATTTAATCATTTACAAAAGTAGTATGAATCAATACGAAACCGTTTTCATTTTGACTCCCGTTT
>ERZ1026858.1369-NODE-1369-length-12335-cov-5.240961_pt1 | contig 12335 bp, 10 predicted proteins | sample MGYA00380159_ERZ1026858 | MGnify/ENA primary metagenome ERZ1026858 (study PRJEB33269, sample SAMEA4719795) | human gut metagenome | biome: human-associated habitat; feature: organic feature; material: feces | place: Cameroon | collected 2013-10 ... | reverse complement strand
AATTCGCAGACAAGTGAGTGGTATAGTTATTTCGAAAACGATGTACCAGATTATGGAAATTATTTTCAATAATTTCCCAAGATCCTCATTCTGTCAGCTTCCGCTTCGATCCCTCTCAGGGCATTCTTCACTGCACTGTCCTTTAAATTCCCCTCGAAGTCAACAAAAAAACGGTACTGCCAGTTCTTCCCTGTGATCGGGCGGGATTCTATCTTCGTCATATTCAGTCCATTATAAATAATGTGAGACAGCATATTGTAAAGAGTTCCGCTCTCATGATGCAGTTCAAAGAAAATACTGATCTTATGTGCATCCTTCACATAGATTGGTTTCTTACTCACGATCACAAAACGTGTGGCATTCTGTCCGTTATAGCAGATATTCTCAGCCAGGATCTTCAGTCCGTAAAGCTCTCCTGCCTGTCTGCTGGCAATAGCTGCCTGCGTCTTGTCATTGTCTTCTTTTATCTTCTTGGCAGAACCGGCAGTATTTTCCATCTCTTTCTTCTTCCAGTCCGGATGAGATTCCAGATATTTTCCACACTGGGAAAGTGCCTGAGGATGAGAACATACCTGTCTGATATCCTCCAGTTCAGCATCCGGCAGTCCCAGAAGTACATGCTCCGGACGGATGATCTGTTCTCCTACAATGCTAAGCTCATACTCTGTAAGAAGATCATAAATATCAGCAACAATACCGGCAGTTGTATTCTCAATGGGAAGTACCGCATAGTCTGCTCTTCCCTCCACAACTGCTTCCATTGCATCGCGCCAGGTTTTTACATGAAAGCTCTCAATATCGTCCTGGAAATATTCCCTCATTGCAGCATAGCTGTATGCACCTTCCACACCCTGAAAGACAACTCTTACATCTTTCAACGGAAGTGCATCTACCATTTCCAGTTTCTCATCATCCTCGATTCCATGCTCTGTGAGAAGCTGATACTGCCTCTTACGGCTGATTGCCATGATCTGCTGAAAAAGCTCCTGCGCACCAAGCTGATTAAATTCTCCATGTGCCTTACCTCTCAGGACCTCCAGCTTCTGTCTCTCTCTTTCCGGATCCAGAACCTTCTTTCCTGTTCGTATCTTATATTCTGCAACATCCTCACACACCTTCATTCTCTGTTCAAAAAGACGTATGATATCGCTGTCGATCTTATCTATTTCATTTCTGCATTCCTGTAAATCTATCATTTATGTTATACCTTTTTACTTTCACAAATTCTCTACAATGTCAGTCATCTCTCCGATAAAGGAAAGAGAGCCAAAGGCAATGATCACATCCTGTTCCCCGGCAAGTGAAAAAGCCTCCTCCACTGCATCTTTAATCGTATCCATTGCCTGTACATTGGGATTGTATTCACTGACAGTCTTCGCCAGCTCTCCGGCAGGCAGCGCCCTTACATTATCCGGAGTCTGGATCGTAAGTATCCGGTCTGCAAAGTGCGCAGTTTTCTGAATCACACTTCTGTAATCCTTATCTGCAAACACTCCCATAATATAGATGATCCGTTTTCCCTTAAAATAATGCTCTATTGAAGCTGCCATCATATCCGCAGCAGCAGGATTATGAGCCCCGTCTACCACAAACAGCGGTTTTTTACAGATAACTGTAAACCGTCCATTCCAGTTTACTGTGCGAAACCCTTCTTTTTTCTGCTCCGCAGCGGTGGGAAAGCCCATCTCATCCAATACTTTTAAAGCATTCAACGCAACTACTGCATTTTCCTTCTGATAAACACCTGCCAGCGGAATCTCATACTCTTCACCCATGTACCGGATTGTCTGTCCAAGGCAGCTTTCCTTTAGCACCTCTGCCTCAGAAGCATCTGCTATGGTACATTTTGCACCGTGTTCTCTGCTGATTCTCTCAATCACCTGCATTGCTTCCGGCTTCTGTCTGGCAGTCACCACTCTGCAGCCGTCTTTGATAATCCCGGCTTTCTTCTCTGCAATCTGTGCCAGAGTATTTCCAAGAAAAGACATATGATCCATACTGATCGATACCAGCACTGCCAGCAGCGTATTCTTAATAATATTTGTGGCGTCCAGATTTCCGCCCATTCCCACTTCCAGCAAAACGAGATCACAATTCTCTTTTTTAAAGAACAGAAATGCCACCGCAGTCTCTATTTCAAATGCAGTGGGATGGGGATAACCATCCTTTGTCATAGCAGCAATAACATCAGACACCTGTGTAATATAAGCAGCAAAGTCCTCTCTGCTGATCCTGCTTCCCGAAACTTCCATCCTGCCTCTGTAAGAATACAGGGTAGGCGAAACATATCTTCCAATGCGATATCCCGCACCTGATAAAACAGAATACAAAAAAGCAATGACAGAACCCTTGCCATTGGTACCGGCTATATGCACATATTTCAGATCATCCTGTGGATTTCCAAGACGTTTCATCAGCTCACGCATATGATCCAGTCCCAGGACACTGGGAATTTCCCGGGTGATTTTGTCTATGTACTCCCGGCTTTCCTGATAATTCATAATAAACTCCTCTTATTTCCATGAGATCCCCTCCACACGTTCCTTTTGCGCATAAGGCACCTCATTGCTATAGTGTAATAACGTGTTCTCATTATATCCTACGTGTATGTTTTTTTCAAGGCAGGCAATACTAGAATCATAGAAATTTATACAGGAGCGTTACCTATGAAAAAAGCTTTCATTCTCTGCGGTCTGACGGGCTGGTGCATGGAAATCCTCTGGACCGGACTGCATTCCATCCTTTCAGGAGAACTTACCATGACAGGAAAAACTTCCCTTTTAATGTTTCCCATTTACGGATGCGGTGCCATCATCCGCCCGCTCTCCGGTAAACTTTCTGCTGTCCCGCTTTTTGTCCGCGGCTGCATTTATACTGTCGGATTTTTTTTCGTGGAATTTATCAGCGGTACTCTTTTACGCTGTTTTCATATGTGTCCCTGGGACTACAGCAACACTCCTCTGAATTACCGGGGACTGATAAGACCGGACTACGCTCCCCTCTGGTTCGGAGCCGGACTTTTTTTTGAGAAAATACTTGGAAAACTCTCTTGAAAAAAGCACCTGATTATTATATGATGTTATGAAGGATTAAATAAAAATTCCTGAACCAGTAAAATATGGAGGTATGAAATGAGACACTTAATGAGTCCGCTGGATCTGTCTGTTGATGAGTTAAATACTCTTCTTGACTTGGCCAGCGATATTGAGAAACACCCTGATAAATACGCACATGTCTGCGATGATAAAAGACTGGCAACTTTATTCTATGAGCCAAGCACCCGTACCCGTCTCAGCTTTGAAGCTGCTATGATGAACCTTGGCGGTAAAGTTCTTGGTTTTTCATCAGCTGATTCCAGTTCCGCTTCAAAGGGTGAAAGTGTTGCCGATACAATCCGCGTTGTATCCTGTTACGCTGACATCTGTGCTATGCGCCACCCGAAAGAAGGTGCTCCGTTAGTAGCTTCTATGGCTTCTTCTATTCCTGTTATCAACGCCGGCGACGGTGGTCATCAACATCCTACCCAGACATTAACCGACTTACTTACCATCCGTTCCCTGAAAGGACGTCTGGACAATCTGACCATTGGTCTGTGCGGCGACCTGAAATTCGGACGTACAGTTCACTCCCTGATCGAAGCACTTGTACGTTACACAAATGTAAAATTCATTCTGATCTCACCGGAAGAGCTTCGCATCCCAAGCTATATCCGCGAGGATGTTCTGAAAAAGAATAATATCGAATTTCAGGAAGTAGAGAGACTGGAAGATGCCTTACCGGATCTTGATATCCTCTACATGACACGTGTACAGAAAGAACGTTTCTTCAACGAAGAAGACTATGTCCGCATGAAGGATTTCTACATTCTGGACAAACAGAAAATGGAACTTGCAAAAAAAGACATGTACATTCTTCATCCGCTTCCACGTGTAAATGAAATCTCAACAGAGGTGGATGCAGACCCGAGAGCAGCTTATTTCAAACAGGCACAGTACGGTGTATATGTACGTATGGCCCTGATTCTCACATTACTGGAGGTAAAATTACCATGTTAAATGTTGGAGCACTTCGCGAAGGTTATGTATTAGACCATATCAAAGCAGGCAAGGCCATGACTATCTATCATGATCTGAAGCTTGATAAACTTGACTGCACCGTTGCCATCATCAAGAACGCGCGCAGCAACAAAATGGGTAAGAAAGATATCATCAAGGTTGAATGCCCGGTTGAGAATCTCGATCTTGACATTCTCGGCTTTATCGATCATAACATTACTGTAAACGTAATCAAGGACGAGAAGATCGTTGCCAAAAAAGAACTGAAACTTCCGAATCAGGTTGTCAACGTGATCAAATGCAAGAATCCACGCTGCATTACTTCCATTGAACAGGGACTCGACCAGATCTTTGTTCTTGCAGATAAAGAGAAAGAAGTTTACAGATGTAAATACTGCGAAGAGAAATACACAGGTAAACGCAATAAATAATAAAACAAATATCAAAAAACAGAACGGAAGAAATCCGTTCTGTTTTTTTGTACGCAATCAGACCGATAAGCCGGGTTATGTCATTGAGTGATCATCTGTCTAGGCCTTACGTTGCCATAAGGCTCGAGCGACCCACCTGAAAGCACGACGGGCAGCCGTATCGCTTTCTATTCGGTCTTGCTTCGAATGGAGTTTACATGTGCCCGGCCTGTTACCAGGACGGCGGTAGTCTCTTACACTACCTTTCCACCCTTACCCCAACAAGTGAGGCGGTTTATTTCTGTTGCACTGGTCTGGGAGTCACCTCCACCGGACGTTATCCGGCATCCTGCCCTGCGAAGCCCGGACTTTCCTCGTCTGAACCCTTTCGTCTGTTCAGCCGCGATCACCTGGCCTAGTTGCGCAAGTGCTATTCTAGCACGTTTTTTTTCACTTGTAAACAATTATTTACACATTAAAACAGCTTCCGCCAATGAACTCTCTCAGAATAGAATTATGTGGCACTGCCTCACTCGGCACCGGAACAAAATATTCAAAGAATTTCAATAACCGCTTTGCTTCGATATATTCCGGTTCACTTTTATCAATCCCAAACAGCAACGGCTCTGCATAAACTTTCAGACATGCCAGTTCATAGATCAGCGCAGAATTAAACATTGCATCTGCCTCTTCCTGGAACGGGAAAATATTCTGTTCCTCTCCCCTTCGCACAGACGACCATCTCGCGATTGTCTCTTTCGCAGAAGTTCCTCTGGTACGCGCATCCCTTACAATTCTACGGATCAGGCGTCCGTCTGTGGTCGGAATCCGATTGTGTTCATCAATATTCAACTGTGTCAGTGCACTGATATAAATCTTAAATTTGCTCTCCTTTGGCAGAGCATAACTAAGTTTATCATTCAATCCATGAATTCCCTCGATTACCAGAACATCATCCTTCTCCAGCTGCAGGAAATCACCTTTATACTCTCTTGTACCTGTCTTAAAATTAAACACCGGCATTTCCACACGTTTTCCATCCAGAAGTGCAAGCATATCTTCATTAAATTTCTCTACATCAAGCGCTTCCAGACATTCGAAATTCTTTTCGCCAAACTCATCTACCGGTGTGAGATGACGATCTACAAAATAATTATCCACAGCAATAGGATGTGGTTTCATTCCATGTGCCGCAAGCTGAATAGACAATCTGTGAGAAAATGTAGTCTTGCCCGATGAAGACGGTCCCGCAATCATCACAAATTTCTTATTTCCCTCAGAAGCAATTCTGGCAGCGATTTCTGAAATTTTTGCTTCCTGCATCGCCTCCTGAATCAGTAGAATATCCTGAATGCCACCTCTGGTGACCTTTTCATTCAGTTCTCCGACCGTTGCAATATCCAGCTTATCCCCCCACTCCTGAGACTCCTTCTGTACATGAAAAACTTTTTCACAAGGCTTAAATTCCGGCACTTTATCCGGTTCTTTCTGTGTTGGAAGCTGAAGAACAAATCCACCCTCATACAAAAACAGGTCAAATGTTTTGATAAATCCAGTATGATTTGCCATAAAGCCATAGAAATAATCTTCAAAGCTCTCAATACTGTAAAGATTTACCTTAGATCCTCTGCGGTAATTAAACAGCAGTTCCTTGTCATACATATGATGTTTGTGAAAAAGCGCAACTGCCTCACTGGTGCTCACACTTCTCTTCACAATCGGGAGATTCGCATCTACAATTTTATGCATCTGTGCCTTTACCCGGTCTATAAAATCCTGGGTCAGTTCCATAGGACCTTTCATTGTAAAATAATATCCATCTCCAATAGAATAATGGATCACTACTTTGTCAATATTCTCCTGACCGGCTACATCATAAATCGCTTTCAGTAAGATCATAGTCGCACTTCTGCAATAGGTTTTATGACCGATCGGATCCTTTGTCGTCACAAACCGGATCTCACAGTCTGATTTCAGATGTTTATGAAGTTCTCTCAGTCTCCCATCTGCCATTACCAGAATCACCGGTGCTTCTGTAGTACCTTCATATTCTTTCACAATATCCCCATAGGAAATCCCTTCCGGATACTGTTTTGTCTCTCCCTGTATCGTAACATTATACATTTTCTGTTCCATAAAACCTGCCTCCATTTCCAATATACTGACAAGGCAGCCATCCAACATCTATACCAGACAGCCGTCTGACTGCTCGACAAGTTAAGATTATTAACAGTTACTGTAGGCAAAAGCCCGTATCACAAAATCGTGTACGGGCTCTTTACTTTCGCGCAGGAAATCTTCAGATTCGTAAATGCCTGCGCCAGCTCTTTCTTCATTGCATCCATAAAAACATACTCAGTTCCGTAGTGTCCGGCATCAATCAATGCCATTCCCTGCGCAACGGTATCAATTCCTGTATGATGATCGATATCACCGGTCACGTACACATCCGCACCTGCCCTGATGGCATCCTGGATCATGCTTTTACCTGATCCTGTACAGACGGCTGCACGTTTTACTTTTCCGTCCAGATCTCCGTAAACCTTTACATCATTTAATTTCAGAGATTCTTTGACAAGTTTTGCATACTCCCTCAGAGTCATCTCCTGAGGAAGTTCACCGACTCTTCCGAATCCCTGTGTCTCACCATTTCTCTCTTCCGTTACAGAAAGTACTTCTGCATCGTGCATCTTTGTATATTCAGCGCTCAAGTCAGCCATACCCAACACATCATAATTCGTATGCATCGCATAATAGACAATGCCTTTCTGAATCAGCGTAATGATCTTTCTCCCGGTAAAACTGTGATTATTAATCTTCTTAATCCCGGAAAAAATCATCGGATGATGGGTAATGATCATGTCTGCCCCATTCTCTATCGCCTCTGCCAGCGTCTCCTCTGTCAGATCCAGCGCCAGGAACACATGGCTGATCTCATTTGTGTCGTCTCCTGTGAGAAGTCCTACATTGTCCCAGTCCTCGGCTGCATCTGCAGGATATTTTTTCTCAAGCCAGGAGGTCAGTTCATATGCTTTCATATTCTTTCAAAGCGGCAATAATAGCCTGCCTTTCCTCCTCTACCTCACCAGCCCGTTTCTGAGCATTTGGTGCATTTTTTAATTTCTCAAGAATTTCATCGCGGATTCGAAGCTCTCTGTCCAGATATTCCTTCAGAACCGGATGTTTTCGTTCAAGGAGAAGTCCGCCAAACCACTCTTCTAAAGTATAAGGCGTATCCGGAAGAATATTCTCCTCTTCTCCATGAATCACTTTCATCATGGGATAAAATTTGCCATCTTCCCGAACCAGTTCTTCCTCCACGATCTGCCATCCGATTTCTCTGATAAACCTGCGAAAATGCGGGATATCTGACTGCGGCTGCAAAATCATTTCCTTAAAGCTCTCTCTGGCTTCTTTTCCATCAGTAAGAATCCTCTCCATCAGAGGGCCGCCCATTCCTGCAATCACAAGAGTGTCGCCCTCCCCCGGTTTCAAAGCCTCAAGTCCATCGGAAAGTCTGGTTTCTATGTACGCATTCAGTCCATACTGTGAAATATGCTCCTGCGCTCTTGACAATGGTCCTTTTCTTACGTCCATTGCAATCGCATTTGGAATCTTTCCATCCAGATAAAGAGCTACAGGCAGATATCCATGATCGCATCCCACATCTACGAGTCTGTTTCCCCTGGTCACCAGGCCTGCTATCGCAGACAAACGTAATGAAAGCTGCATAACAGGCTCCTTAGTCCAGATAATCTTTCAGCTTGCGGCTGCGGCTCGGATGACGAAGCTTACGGAGAGCCTTTGCCTCAATCTGACGGATACGTTCTCTTGTTACATTAAATTCCTTACCAACTTCCTCCAGAGTTCTGGCACGTCCATCGTCCAGGCCAAAACGCAGGCGCAATACTTTCTGCTCTCTGTCTGTCAATGTGCTCAGAACCTCTACCAGCTGCTCTTTCAGCAAAGTAAATGCTGCTGCATCTGCAGGTACCGGCACATTATCATCCTGAATGAAATCTCCAAGATGGCTGTCCTCTTCCTCACCGATAGGTGTCTCCAGAGATACCGGCTCCTGAGAAATTTTCAGAATCTCACGTACACGTTCTACAGACATGTCCATCTCTGCCGCGATCTCTTCCGGCGTAGGTTCACGTCCAAGCTCCTGCAGTAACTGACGGGAAACGCGAATCAGCTTGTTGATTGTCTCAACCATATGCACCGGAATACGGATGGTACGTGCCTGGTCTGCAATCGCTCTTGTGATTGCCTGACGGATCCACCATGTCGCATAGGTACTGAATTTATAACCTTTACGATAATCAAATTTCTCAACCGCTTTGATAAGACCAAGGTTTCCTTCCTGGATCAGGTCAAGGAAAAGCATTCCACGTCCTACATATCTCTTCGCAATGCTGACAACAAGACGAAGGTTTGCCTCTGCCAGACGTTTCTTGGCAGCTTCATCACCCTTCTCCATTCTCTTGGCAAGTTCAATCTCTTCCTCAGCGGAAAGAAGCGGAACTTTACCGATTTCTTTCAGATACATACGAACCGGATCCTCAATGCTTACACCTTCCGGAACAGAAAGATCGATCTTATCAAGCTCAATCTCTTCCTCATCCAGTTTATCGATGTCTGCATCGTCATCATCCAGAATCATATCATCTGCGTTGCCATCTGTAATTCTAAGCACATCCACTCCACTGGCTTCAAGAAAGTCAAATACTTTCTCCATCTGCTCAACTCCCAGTGGCTGGTCTTTAAAGAAGTCATTGATCTCCTGGTATTCCAGTACATTCTTTTTCTTCTTGGCAAGCTCCAGAAGTTCTACCAGTTTTTCACTGAATTTACCCATATTCATTTCCATATGTGCTCTATACCTCCATATAGTGTTTATATTTTATCCTTATTCGAAAGAAATATGCAGCTGCTGCCGTTTTCTTCCGAGATCTTCCAATTCTTTCTTTGCTTTTACAAGTTCCTGCAGTCCCTGGATATCTGTCGGATCCCAGGTTCTGTTTCTCTCCTTAAGACTCTCGTCCTTAATTCTGAGTACAGCATCCGAAAAAGCCCGGTTCTGTTCCTCAGGAGTCTCCAGATGGATTGTCGCATTAAAAAGGGAAGAAACTTCTCTCTGCTCTTCGCTGTCAATAAAAGCATTCATCAGTCTGGCCGGATTCACATCTCCGTCCTTATGCTGCTGATAGAGCATCTCCGCCACCTGTCTGTATAGCGGAACCACGAAATCCGAAGGCTGGATATATTTCTCAACCGTATCGAAAATGCCTGGATAAGTTACCAGCCAGGTAAGCATCAGCTTCTGTGCTTTCTCCGCTGCGCTCTCCTTCTTCTTTGACTGTACTGTACCTACAGGCTTCGGCTGGATCCTCTGTTCTGCCGGAGTCCCTTTCATAGCAAGGGCACCAACTCTCTTTTTCAGATCCTCCACACTGATTCCACTGCTTCTGTAATCTTTCACAATTGCTTCTATATAAAGATTTCTCTCCAATTCATCTGAAAGTTCCAGCAACATCTGCGCACACCGTTCAAAAAAACGGTTCTGTCCCTGTGGTTCCTCCATTGGGAACTCCCGCTCTGCCATATGAACGCGGAACATAAAGCTGTCCATAGCCTGTTCCAGACGTTTCTCAAACTCCTCAGCTCCAAGTGCCTTGATAAATTCATCCGGATCCTTGTGCGGTCTGAGATTCACCACCCTGGAAGAAACGCCGGCCTCCCGAAGAATCGGAATCGCACGAAGCGCAGCCCTCACACCCGCATCGTCACTGTCGTATAACAGTAAAACCTCCTGTGTATAACGCTTGATCAGGCTTGCATGTCCTGAAGTAAGCGCCGTTCCCAGAGACGCCACTGCATTCGTAAATCCTGCCTGATGCATGGATATGACATCCATATATCCCTCACACAGAATCAGATAATTCTTTCTCGTTGTTCTCGCAACATTCAGGCCATACAAGTTCCGGCTCTTGTCGAAAATCGTTGTTTCCGGTGAATTCAGGTATTTCGGTTTCCCGTCACCCATCACGCGGCCCCCGAATCCAATCACACGATTATTTACATCCATAATTGGAAAAATAACCCTGTTCCAGAACTTATCGTACATTCCCCGGCGTTCATCCACATTGAAAAGACCTGAATCTCTCAGAAGCTCATCACTGTAATTCTTTGATTTCAGATATTTATACAGATCATCGCTGTATTTGTCCGAATATCCCAGACCAAACTTCTTGATGGTTTCCTCACTCAGCCCTCTTCCTGTCAGATAATCATGTGCCTGTTTTCCATTCTCACGGCGCAGCTGATAATAAAAATAGCCCGCCGCAAGTTTATTGATTTCAAGAAGAGCAGCCCGCCGTTCTGCCTTTCTTTTCGCTTCTCCAGAATACTCGATCTTCGGAAGCTGCACTCCCGCTCTGTCTGCCAAATGCTGCAATGCCTCTCCAAAACTGTAATTCTCATATTCCATCACAAAATTAAAAACATTCCCGCCTGCTCCGCATCCGAAACAGTAGTACATCTGCTTCGACGGTGTCACTGAAAAAGAGGGTGTTTTCTCATTATGAAACGGGCATAGCCCGAAATAAGTGCTTCCTCTTTTGTTCAGCTTCACATACTGAGATACAACATCTACAATATCATTCTTCATTCTGACTTCTTCAATGATATCGTCTGAATAACGCATGCTTCGTCCTCCTTCTTAATAGATTAATAGACTTCCCATGCTTTTGGTATGTAAATCTCCCGGAATTTCTCCATAGAATACTGATCTGTCATCCCTGAGAGATAGTCACATACTACCTGTTCCTTCTTCTCTCCGCGCATGATCAGCTCCCTGTACTCTGTCGACATTGCTTCCGGGTGTTCAGCATAATATTCATATAACTCTGTCAGCATCTTTACTACTTTCGATTCCTCTTTATGGGCTACCGGATTCTCATACACATTTCGAAACATGATTGCCCTCAGATCCATCATTGCATCATAGATCTCCGCTGACATTTTTATGGTATCCTGCTCCAGACTGTTCTCTATAATATCATGTACAAATGTATTTAACCGCTCCCTGGTCGTATATCCAAGAAGCATACGCAACGTAACCGGGATGTCATCCTCCGTAATAATCCCTGCTCTCTGAGCATCATCCATGTCATGATGAATATATGCGATCTTGTCAGAAAGTCTTACCACCTGGCCTTCGAGAGTTGACGGACTTCCACTGGTTCTGTGATTCAGGATGCCATCCCGGACCTCCCAGGTGAGATTCAACCCTTCGCCGTTCTTCTCAAGTACCTGTGCAACCCTGACGCTCTGTTTATAGTGGGCAAAGCCATCCGGGTTCACTGCATTGAGAGCTCTCTCTCCTGCATGTCCAAAAGGAGTGTGTCCAAGGTCATGCCCAAGTGCGATTGCCTCCACAAGATCTTCATTCAGCCTTAAAGCCTTAGCGATAGTTCTGGCTATCTGTGATACCTCAAGAGTATGTGTCAGTCTGGTTCTGTAATGGTCACCCTGAGGTGCCAGAAAAACCTGTGTCTTATCCTTCATCCTGCGAAATGCCTTGCTATGAAGGATCCTGTCTCTGTCTCTCTGATAGACGGTTCGTACATCGCATTCTTCCTCCTGCCTCTCTCTGCCCTTAGAATAAAGGCTGAATGAGGCATAAGGGTTTAGCATCTTTAGTTCTCTCTGTTCCATGCTTTCCCTGATATTCATAAGCGATACCTCCACAAGCTGACAAAATACCTCTTATTAATTATATTCTACATAAAATTTCAAATTCCTCTTTTTTTCAAAAAAAATTTGAAATTTTTTATATTTTTTTCAAAAAGTTGTTGACATTGTCTTT
>ERZ1026858.1361-NODE-1361-length-12374-cov-37.706794_pt1 | contig 12374 bp, 18 predicted proteins | sample MGYA00380159_ERZ1026858 | MGnify/ENA primary metagenome ERZ1026858 (study PRJEB33269, sample SAMEA4719795) | human gut metagenome | biome: human-associated habitat; feature: organic feature; material: feces | place: Cameroon | collected 2013-10 ... | reverse complement strand
GAGCGAGATACGGGAGTCGAACCCGCCTCACAGGCTTGGGAAGACTCTCGCATGTATTGGTAAATCTCTAACGCTCTGATTCTTAGACTCATCGAATAATACTGCACTCACATATTACTCACAAAAATTATATTATTGTCACAACATAAATCCCTGTGCAAACTCTTTCTGCGTAGAATTTGTTCTTCCTAAGCTCGTCAACAAGTTTTCTGACGCAAGAGCTTTCTGTTTCTATTAAGGCAAAGCCTAAGCCGATATACCCAATCTTTTCTGTTGCTATTCTAGAGTTTACAAATTTGTTTACGGCCTCGTCACCTTGGTACATAAAGTATCCGTAGAAGTCTGCGTCTGGTCTTATGTCATCAAATTGTTTCCCGATGATTATTAACTTGGAACTCGCTTCCGATTCTTCGAAAAAGCGCGCTACATCTTCGCAAGCTCTTGCTAGATCAAATCTATTGTAGATTTTTCCGTCAAGGATTTCTTTAGCTGTTTTCATATATCACTACTTATTTCTATTTTCTTGTTTCCTTTTTCTTCGTAGTTTGAGAAGTATTGCACCTGCATCTCATGCTTAATGTTGTCTATGCTTAGATATATAGACCTCTTCGAGCCTTTGGATGGGTTGTAGTGCCACATATACATATCAACTCCTTCCCATTTCATGTCCCCGTTTTCCCCTTTAGGGTACTTCTGTTTGTATTGCTTGAGAAGTGTGAAGTATGCGTCCTCCAGTTCGCTTTGAGTCCTATTTTCGAAAATGAACTTTACTTGCGTGATAGAATCGTTGCTAGTGTCGTAATGCACTTCTTCTCTTACGTTAGTAAAACCCGCAAATTTTACCTTGAACTTTTTTACTCCAGAAACCGTTTCGTAAGGTTTATATCCCCTTGTCGCAAGGAAAGCTGCGTATTTCTTGCTGGTTGTATATATGTCTCTTCCCATTACTACTTGCGAATAAGAAGCACTGGAGAATAATACTGCTGTTAATATGATTAATATTCTCTTCATAATATCAACATTTATAATTAATTATATTGCCTTTAATGACCCAAGAACCTTGAACACTTTCGTTATAGCCTCCTTTGGTATCTCCTGATCCTCGTACTCCTCGTTGTATGAGTGAAGAGTGAAATGCTCTTCGTCCGAACCCTTGCGGATGATCTTCACTGTTCTGAGGTCGTTAGTCGTCATAATGGCGTACACTTCGTTCATAGGCAAGAACTCATTCCAATCAAGAATCTGCTTCAGAGCTATGATATCTCCGTTGCTTATAAGGGGCTTCATGCTGTCACCTGATGTTCGGCACCAGAAATCCGTCTTCTCATAACCAGGAACAGAGATGTATTTAGTTGGTACGTTAGGAGAGTCGTTATACATCTCACTAAAGCCCAATACAAAGTCTACGTCATAGAAAGGCTTTGCATCTTCCCCGTGCACGCATTGAGTGAACGCCTTGTCGATTGACCGGTTAAGCGAATCTTTGTCGAATCCTAGCGAATAGGTTCGTTTCTCGCCTTCGCCGGTTTCGAGCCATTCCCTGTTTACACCTATCGAATCGCTGATTTTAACGAAGTCTTTTTGAGTAAAAGGCGTATTCCCTTTTAGCTTTCTGCTGAGATTAGACGAACCAAGACCGACTTCTTTGGCAAATGCGTTTGGCGTCAACCCTAATTCTTTAATGAGCTCATTAATTCTTTCTATAACTCCAACCATAATTTATAACTTTTAGTTCTATATATACAACTAAAACCGAAAAAAGCGTTAATGAAGGTTAAGAAGACAAACAAAGACCGAAAAAGATTTGTTTTGTCCGCCTTTTTGTATTACCTTTGCAAACGTGAATCGGTTCAAGCAATAAAGCAACACCGACACAAACGGAGGTGGATGCGACCGAAAGTGCCGTATCTTACATTGACACTGCAAATATACGACTTTTCTGCGTCACCTCCAAATTATTTTAGTTAATATTAAATAAAGCAAGATGAAAAAGTTGACAAAGGCAGACATTCTGAGCATAAAGCCTGGAAAAATCGAGGTTTTTGTGTTTGAGACAGCAAAAGCTATCATGTCGGCTCGACAGTATGCTTGGCTGATCGGCAAGACTGAACCGCCTGAAGGTGTGGCCAGATACAGAACGAAGGCTAACTTTGAAAACAAGACGTTGGTCATCGAGGCTGTTCCGGTTGAGTAGTAAACTTTAAAATTAGGAGGTGGAAGAAATGAAAACGAACCAACTTATGATTCGAAAGATTGGCGATTACGAAGTCTTTCAGAGGACAAAGGACGGGATGTTTAACGCTACTGTTCTTTTGCAAGCGTGGAACAATGCGACGGGAGAAAAGAAGGAGGTCAAGAAATTCTTCGAGAATGAAAATACGAAAGAGTTCCTGGATGCTCTCGTAAAAGAGGAAAATTTAGATGGGCAAAATTCTGCCTATGTAAAATCCAAGGCAAGACTTGATAGGGGCGGTGGCACTTGGATGCACCCGATACTCTTCATGAAATTTGCGATGTGGTTGAATCCTCGTTTCGAGGTCCAAGTTATCAAGTTTGTGTACGATCAGATGCTTAGGTATCGTGATGAAGTAGGCGAGGACTATAAGAAACTCGCAGCTACATTGGCTAAGATAACTCCAAAGAACGAGATGAGAGAGCTGATGGAGCATATTGGAAAAGGTATTAATTGTATCGTTTATGGCAAACATGAAAAGATGCTTCGTAACAAACTCGCAACCGAGGAACAGCAGAAAGAGTATTTAAAACTTCAATCTTATCTTATAATGTCTATTGAAAATGGCATTTTTAAGAATGGTTGGGATGTTTATCGTCATCTACTGAAGATGTATGATAATAAGTATAAACCTTTTTAAATATTAAGGATATGAGAGTAAAGAATAAAAAAGAAAAGAATGAATTTCGTGAGGCTATCAATAAGCACCTTAAAAATAGTGGTGAGAGCGTTGTAGCGAATAAACCATTGGTAGATTCTATTGTTGAAATGAAAAACAACTTTAGATTCAAAGTCCTCAAAACTTGTGACGGCGGTGAAATTGTTACAGGTGTTATTCATTCTACTAATGAAGAAGGAGAGGTTTGTCCTTGTGTTTTAGGTGTCATAGTAAACGAATTGACATCGGATAGAGACGAAGATGGTAAAACGATATCAATGGAATACCTTTCGGAGTCACAGGTTTTAGATTTGATTCAAAACCTAACAGTAGCCTATCGCAATTTGCGAAGCATAAATATGAGGCTTCACGACTTAAGTGTATGTAACCCTGATGGGTCTTATGATGATTAAGCCTATGCCTCGCAAGAAAGTTTCAGTAGAGCCTGTCGAAAAGATATGGCTCTCCACAAAAGAGTTCGCCGAGTATATCGGCATGAGCACTGGTTATATACACGACCTAAGAAAGAGCGGTCAGATTCATCATTATATGATAGGCAATACCGCATTCTTCAAAAAGTCCGATATAGATGAGCTCATAGAGGGACATAAGGTGTGTTGATGTCCTTCAAGTTGGTTGAGAAGAATAGAATCATATAGTTTTATTATTTATTTATTTTCGATATTATTTTCTCCAGACTCGTGAGAGTGAAATTGGGAATTTATTGCATATTGAAATTAATCTACAGCGGTAGATATGGGGTGTTTTTAGGTTTTTACACCCCAACTGGCTGAGTAGCTCAGTGGATAGAGCATCGGTTTCCTAAACCGTGGGCCGTGAGTTCGAACCTCACCTCAGTCACACTCTTTTTAGTTCCTTTTGGTAGATTCTCTCTGAAGACGCAAAGGTAAGTCCACATACCTTATAAAGTAGGTCGTTCGGGCAGCGACAATCTTGCGTTAGATGAGAGTTTAACAAATCGGATGAAAGAAAAGATCTTTGAAATATTGATGCACAGAAAAGTATGCGTGGAAAAGAAGTAGCCGGAGAGCATCTATGGATGCCGTGACCTGGCGAAGGGACGCACGACATACGAAAATCCAGTTAGTTCTGCATCAAGTAGGCAGACGTACTACACCGGAATGAGGAATTGTCGGTGCAAGCACTGTTAAAAACGTTGCAGTCTGGTGAGCAGGGAAAGCTCTGAAAATCCAAATTATGTGAGAATTTTGTGCTCATTCATGATAAAAATCAAAGAGGAGACTGGTGTAATTGGAAGCACAGCGACAACTAGATGATACCGTTCTTATCGTCGTGAGATGGGGGTTCGAGTCCTCCGTCTCCTCCAAAAAGTTTTAAGTTTATTCAACAATTTAAATGCAGCTCGTCTGTGAAGATAGGCTGCATACATCGCAGGTTGGAGCAGTTGGTAGCTCGCTAGGTTCATGACCTAGAGGTCACAGATTCGAGTTCTGTACCTGCAACGCAATTCATTACTAATAAGCATTTTGATTATTGTTTTTTTATAGGTGAAAAGATTATCTATTTTGCATCTGGTCCGTGAGGATAGGGTGCTTTTAAAAAGGTATTTTATATGTCTACTTAATATAATGTTAATGGAGAGTAGCTCAGTAGCAGAGCGCCAGGGGAAGGGTCCTTGGAGGTCGATGGTGCGAATCCATCCTCTCTTCCTAAAAAATTCTTTTCATTTTTCAGTAAAGTATATTTAAATTGGTTAACTGGTAGCCCAGTAGCTCAACTGCATAGAGCCGTGGGGCATCCGCGAGGTTGGGAGTTGGAGTCTCCCCTGGGCACAAGAAAGTAGGTAAATTTTTATAAGTCTTTTGATTTTTTCTATTAGGTAGAAATTTTTGTATTCCATATCACTCTTGCTTGGGAAAGTAGGAGTGCATAAGCTGCATTAGCTCAGTTGGTCAGAGCGGTCTAAGGTACTGACAGGTCGCAGGTTCGAGTCCTGCATGCAGCTCGAGTGTATTTGCCATACATGTGATTTAAGTTTTTAGTGGAATGAAGGGAGCGAGGTTGTTAAGTCATCCTCCTCCCGATTCTTTATATTGGAAGGTTTTTCTATTCCATATCGTTACCACGTGGACCACCTCTCCTGCCTTGCGTGGTAGGCTAATCGGAGAGGTTTCTATAGATGAAGGTAATAAAGACTATAAGAATCCGCAGGGAGAATATAGGTGATATCCGCAAGCTCGAATGCGTAGAGAACGTTGTCGAGAAGGATGGGGATATCAAAGTCACCCTCAAGCCGGAATATACTGACGGCAGGCTAGAAGCCGTCAAGAATGAATATCTCGTGAAGTGGAAAAGCGGTAAATGGCAGCGCTTCGGCGAGACGGCAATCAACAATCTCTACAAGAATCCAGGAAAGGAGGCTGGTTCAACATGGGAGGACGAGTAGGTTCGAAGAAGTATTATGCTCCTGACGGAAACGAATACGATTCAAGGGAAGAGTATCTGTACTTGCAGACCATCATTGATGATCCTAATATAAGCTGTATTCATAGGCAGGTGACCATTACGGCAATCAAGCCTGTATGGATGCTGAGACCAAAGCAGCTTAAGACAAAGGTCAAGTATGAGAGAAGATCACTGCTTTATGGTCACAACTATACTGCCGACTTCGTTTACCGGGAAGGCGAGAAGATTGTGATATGTGATGTCAAGAGCCTCTACACATCAAAGCTCAGAGAGTTCTCGATAACTACGAAAGCTGTGGTAGCAAGACTTATCGCTCACAATAGAAAACGTCATAACGGCGAGTCTGTTGTGATATTCCGTAAGGCTATCAAGATAAATAAGGATGAGTGGAAAATCGTTGATTATCCACCGTCCGATTGTGCTATTATATAATAAGGTGTAAAATCTAAAAGATATGTGTATAATTTTCATTAGTTTACTAACCACAGTAGTTATGTTTGCTGCTGTATCATTCGTAGCACATCTCCTTGGTTTTGATAAGGAAAACTAGTAGTTTAATTCTAAATATTTTAAATTATGGACAAAGACAAGATTTTAGTCAGTGTAGTAATTGACAAGCAGGCTCTTATTGACAGAGCATTCGCCATCTCGAAGACTCCTTCTGAGTTCAATGAGCTTAAGAAGGTTATCGACGGCAAAAACCAGTTTACTCGTGATATCGACGAGATTGATGATGAACGCAAGAAGGAGAATAATACGAGCCTCTTCGCCTACATCGCATTGTACATCATTCTCAGTGATAACCCGGAACTGGCAATCGTCAAGCGCATCAATTCGCTTGAGGACAAGAAGAACTCTTTCCTCGACAAGATGAAGAAGCTCGATGAGCTCAAGGAGCAACTAAAAAGCGGAGAGATGCCAGCCGTTGAGGGTCTCCGTGAGTTATTAAAGTAATAGAGGAGGGCGAGTAATGGGCGTAGTATCAAAGTACGGAAACCTGTATGATGTCAAGAAGAACATCATCTGCCACGCTCCTGTCACTTCTTCACATTTCAAAAGTATTTTGAAGAAGGACAATGCGCTTCCTATGATGAATGGCGTAACAACACCAAAGTTGTTCGGAATCCATGCGGACAAGAAATTTAAGCGTGGACGCTGGCGCCGAGTATTAACACATTAATTCATATAACAATGGCAAAAGAAAAAGCAACAATTTCGGCAACACTCGGTCACGAGTACGATGATTTGGATGAGCGTGAGGATTTCCTCGCCAACAACGCTGATTCCATAGAAAAAATGGAGTTCGTCAAGCGATTCAACTCTGACGAGCTGATGAAGAAGAAGGATCTGTTTGCTCTTCAGTCTGCACGTGCATCTGACATCGAGGAGGAAATCAAGGATTTCCGTGAGCAGAAAAAGGCAGAGCTGAAGCCTATCAAGGAAGAGATTTCTTCTCTCCTTAAGGAAATCAAACAGAAGGGTAGCATGGTTAACGAGAAGGTTTACAAGTTTGTTGACCGTGAAGCAAAGATAACAGCCTTCTATGACAAGGAGGGTAATCTTGTTTCTTCCCGTCCGGCAACACGTGACGAACTCCCTAAGAATATGTATTCAATCCTCCGTGACAAGCAGGCTATGTAGTCTGCTTTCACTTTGTTTTAACTTTTAGACATTTTATATAAAATGGACAATGAAAAAATGCAAATAAATTTTGCTCCGGGACAGACTTCTGCGGAGCTTGTTATCCGTGAGGTTGGTAACGAGAACCCTTATAAGCTTCCTATCAAGGAACCTCTTAACCTTCAGGTGAACGGCGTCATTACCTGTATCTATGCTTTCCTTGAAAAGCGTTGGGGTACAGAGCAGATTGACAAGGAACATACGCATATCCTGGTTAATCGAGAGGAACTTGTCGTTACTCTTGTAACAAACGAGAACGATGAGAGAACTACACAGACTATCGTAGGCTCTATTCAGCTGTCTCGTCAGTTTACGGGATTCCATATCAACGATGGAAAGTTGTGGAAGCCGGTACAACTTGGTGACTTCTTCCGTCTCAACCGTTCTTACTTCGAGACAAAGGAGAAGAACATGGAACTCGTAAATCTCCTCAAGAGCTTTTCAGCAAAGGTTCAGACAACAATCAAGAAGGAATTCAGCGATAATGGCTCTGTAACTGACAACTACGAGAAGGCTGTAGACTCTAACCTTCCTTCATCGTTCTTTATCAACGTTCCAATCTTCAAGGGCGCCGAGCCTGAGAAGCTTTCAATCGAGACTATCTCTCACGTTGAAGGCAATATGGCATTGCTGACGCTTATCTCTGCTGATGCAGAATGTATCATCGAGGAGTCTCGTGACAAAATCATCAACGCAGAGCTCGACAAGATTCGTAAGCTCTGTCCTGAGATTCCTATTATGGAGGTATAATGAGTAGAATTAACGGAATCATCGCATCTATGCCGCCGGGCGAAGCTGCTGCCGTGATCCATCTGAGAGAGGTTCACGCCTGTCTGATGGACATCGACAGAAATCATGCTAGAACTCTGGCGGCTAGAGCTGTCTACCTCGACTATCTTGAAGGCGAGGGAAGAAAGCTCGGTAAGATTCCGCGGCGCTACGAAAGAGTCACCTCTAAAGGTGAAAAGGTGACCGTGGAAACTTACTTCAGTTATATCAATAGAGTACATTAATTTTTAATTCTATACAAATGGATATAGAGCAGTTAAACAAAACGCCTCATAATCAGATTTGCGATTTGGCAAGAGACAGATTCATCGAGGTGTACAATCAGAAGTTCGGAGAGGGTGGAGACGTATTCTTTGAAGAGCAGAAGGCGTTCTTCAACGAAGAACTTCTCAATGGTCCGTTCAAAGGCTATCTTGAAAAGGCTCCGTCATTGAATATTCACGATGCCTTCATGAACTTGGCAATTAACGGATTGTCTCTCGAAAAGGGAACTACGACACTCTGCTACCTCATGGGCTACAGTAACTACGACAAGAATACCAGACAAACGAATTATACGGCCAAGATCACCTATACTGGATATGGCGAGATTCTTCTTCGCCAGCGAGCCGGCCAGATTGTTCGTTGTGACAATCCTGTCGTAGTTTACAATTGTGACGATTTTCGTTTCGGTGAACGAGACGGTCATAAGTACGTTGATTACGCAAAGACTTATCCTCGACCTGAAAAATCATACATCGTTGCTTGTTACGTGAAGATTATTCTTCCGAACAATGCCTACGATTACTTCGTTCTTGACCGCGAAGGTATCGACCGCCTCCGTACGTATTCGGAGAAGTTCGGAGGTAAAGACCACAAAGCCAACGCTCTTTACGGCGGAAGCTATGTCGGAAACGATGGTAGAACGTATTTCAGAGATATCGACACAGGCTTCCTTATCTCGAAGACATGCAAGCATGCGTTCAAGGGCTATCCTAAACTGAAGGTTGGTCTGGGCGCTCTTTTGCAGGCCGATATCGACATGCAGACTCAGCAGAAACCGACTCAGGAAGCCTTTGGTACTGGTGATGCCGCACCGGAAGACAAAGGCGTCAAGGTAAAGGTTGACAGTGATTCACCATTTTAAAATTGTTATATATGGCAGAAAATACAGAATTGCAGTTGGTACAACAACAAGCAAACAATATTACAAGACAGATTGCAACGCTAAAATCTGATACGGAAAATGCGGTGCAAGCCAACAGGAAATCTTATGAGGCATGCGTGAATGCAGGTGAGTCTCTGTTGTTTGATATTGGCGTTTCCGGAATGAACGATGCTCTTGACGAGAGAGCCGCTGAGTTTATCAAGAAAGCTAAACTGACAGAGAAAGCAATGACGGAGAAACGTAAGGGTGTTACCCAAGTGTTCGATATTGTCCGTAAGGGTTTTACTATGATGGAGAACCTTATCTCTATCAAGAACACCGATTCTGTTGTCTATAAGATTCAGGAGAAACGCAACGAGTATGCGGCATACAAGCTTGAACAGCAGCGTAAGGCTGAGCAGGAACGCCTGCGCCAGGAGCGCATCAAGGAGGCCAAGATTAAGTTGAAGACTGATACGATTGATATCTTGAACAATCTCCTTACAGAGCATTCTTCTGCTGCTATCAACTCACTTAATAATACGTTCTCTCTTCTCACCCTTGATAACAAGGATGAAGTTAAGAAACGTATTACAGAGTGTTCTGATGTTCTTGACCTCGGACATCTTTTCGTTAATAACAAGCCTTCATACTCTTCCGAAATTGATGAGAATGATGCCAAGGATATTATGAATGGAGCCTACAAGGAGGTTTCCGCTTCTCTTCTTGCATCTTATAAGCAGACCGTAAATGCTACGCGTGATGAGCTTCTTATGAAGTTTGATTCTAAGATTGCTGAACTTCTTGAAATCAAGAAGGCTGAGGAAGAGCGCAAGCGTAAGGAAGAGGAAGCTCGCAAGGCTGAAGAGGAGCGTAAGCGCAAAGAGGAGGAAGCACGTAAGGCTGCCGAGGAAGAGCGCAAGAAGCAGGAGGAGATTCAGCGTATCAAGGACGAGGAGGAGCGCAAGCGCAAAGAGGCAGAGCGGAAAGCTGCCGAGGCTGAACGCAAGGCAAAGGAAGCCGAGCTGAAGGCTGCTGAGGAAGAGTGCAAACGTAAGGAAGCAGAAGCTGCCGCTGCTGAGGCTGAACGCAAGGCAAAGGAAGAGGCTATCCGCAAGGCTGATGAAGCTGCGAAAGAAGAGCAGCAGAGAAAGCTTGCGGCTGAGCAGGAGAAGCGTGATGCGGAGAATGCAGCCCAGCACGCTACTGCACAGGCTCAGTCGCTCTTTGCCCAGACTTCCGTTGGAGAAACCGGTAAGCAGAAGATCAAGGTAACAAAACGCCTTGTTGTTACCGATAAGAATGCCTGGCTCGACATCATCCAGCAGTGGTGGACGATTGAAGGCTCAAAGATGTCTCCAGACAAGCTTGCTTCCAGATTGGAGTTCATGCGCAAGGCGTGTGAGAAACACGCAAACAGCGAAGAAGAGTATATCGTTTCTCCTTATATTAGATATGAGGATGAGGTAACGGCTAAGTAAATATGGCGGAACAACCGTTTGACCCTTATTATTCTCGTGGTGAGGTCTCCAATTCTGACCTCACTGCGTTGAAGTTTGCCCTGAACCCGCAGCTCAACTTCGTAAAGGAAGAGGACAAGAGAAAGGCTTTCCATCTCGGAACTCTCGTTGACGCTCTCGTTACCGAACCGGAAAAGTGCAATCATTACGCCATGACGGTTGATGACGAGAAATATACGGAGAAGGATTGGAAATGGGGTCTAGACCGGCTTGCTGTTCTGAAGAAACAGGCAACGAAGGATAGGTTCCTTGATTTCGTCCTGAAGAATGCGGTCGGTCAGAAAACATTCATCAATCCGCACATGAAGATGGAATACCAGGGCTTTAAGTTCGAACTTCCGGTACGCTGCAAGTTCGACTGGTGGCTCGGCGTGTTCGGCGGTGATTTGAAGACCACCGCAGCTACGTCACAGGAGCAATTTGAGGCTCAGATCGATTTCGTCGATTGGGATAGAAGCCGTGCATGGTATATGGACTTGGCGCACAGCATTGACTCAAGATACGGAAACCAGGACTTTATCTTTGCGGTCTCCAAGACTAAGAGGAAAGTATTCTACAAAAAGATTGAACGTGGCGACGAGTTGTATTTGCGTGGTAGGGAGAAAGCTCTTGAATGGGCTTTCAGAATGTGGTGTTTATTATAATTTATTATTATGTCAGATAAACCGAAATTATACGATTATCAAGAAGAAGGTGTGCGCATGGAGCTTGCCATGAAACGCTGTATCAATGGCGATGACATGGGAACCGGCAAGACGGTTCAGTCTATCGTCGCCATTGAACGTGCAAAGGCAACTCCTTGCCTTGTTGTTTGCCCTGCCGCACTTAAGGTTAATTGGGAACGAGAGATAAAGAAGTTTACGAACCTCCGGCCTCTCATTCTTACCGATTCCGTCAATGCGACATACGGATATCATCTTACTAAGATGAACCTGTATGATGTAGTGATATGCAATTACGAGTCGCTTGCAAAATACTTCGTCGTAAGCCTCGGTCCAAAACCGTTACGGCTGAAAAACTTCCTGTTTCGTGATGAACTGAAGATTATCAAGTCTGTGATTATCGACGAGTCTGCCAGAGTCAAGGATCCATCAACAAGGCAGTCTAAAATCATCATGGGACTGTGCCAGGGTAAGGAGTATATCTATGAGCTTACAGGTACGCCCGTTGTCAATCACGCAACAGACCTGGCCTGCCAGCTTGCTATCCTCGGTCGTCTGAACGACGAGTTCGGAGGGTTTGGCGAGTTCTGTAACAGGTATGGTGAGAACGATAATCTTGAAGAGCTTAACCGGAAGATACACGAAACGTGCTACTTCCGCAGAGAAAAGAAAGATGTTCTCAAGGATTTGCCGGATCTGACCAGAACGACCATCAGTGTCGCCCTCGACCCGGAAACGCAGGAAGAGTACGATACATGCCAGAAAGACCTGCTTACATTCCTTCTAGAGTATAAGAGCTGTTCCGAGGAAGAGGCTAGGAAAAAGCTGAGAATGAAGGCTCTTGTCAGATTTATGAACCTTCGCTCGATATCCGGGCGAGGGAAGATGAAGGCGACGATAGAGTTCCTTCATGATACCGAAGAACAGATAATCGTGTTCGCCGAGCATCGTGATGTCGTTAGTGCAATCAAGAAAGAGTTCCCGGATGAGGTTTGCACCGTAACCGGTTCCGATAGCCAGCAGCAGAAGCAGTGGGCTATTGATTCTTTTCAGGCCAGGAAAAAGAGAATCATCATCTGCTCCATCAAGGCAGCTGGCGTAGGCCTTACGCTTACGGCTTCTTCCAATGTGGTGTTCGTCGAGCTCCCATGGACGATGGCAGACTTGTCGCAGTGTGAATGCCGTGCCTATCGTAACGGTCAAAAGAATGCGGTTACATCGTGGATTCTCATGGGTGCAAATACCATCGACGGCTATC
>ERZ1026858.1358-NODE-1358-length-12395-cov-7.087601_pt1 | contig 12395 bp, 10 predicted proteins | sample MGYA00380159_ERZ1026858 | MGnify/ENA primary metagenome ERZ1026858 (study PRJEB33269, sample SAMEA4719795) | human gut metagenome | biome: human-associated habitat; feature: organic feature; material: feces | place: Cameroon | collected 2013-10 ... | reverse complement strand
AAAATTAGAGAAATTCTATTGATATTTTACACGAAAGTCTATATTATATACTATATATAGCAAACTGAGTTCATCTCACTTGCTCTATCAATGGGATGTATAATATATAATAAGGATAACAAAGGAGGAGAAACCCTTGCTAGAAATTAAAACAAATGAATCAGAAGCAGCGGCAAAAATAATTGTTGTTGGAGTCGGTGGAGGCGGTAATAACGCAGTAAACCGAATGATTGATGAGCAGATTGCCGGTGTTGAATTTATAGCGATCAATACAGATAAACAGGCACTTCAGCTGTGTAAAGCTCCGACATTGATGCAAATCGGTGATAAGATCACAAAAGGTCTGGGAGCTGGTGCAAGACCAGAGATTGGTGAGAAAGCTGCAGAAGAAAGTGCAGAAGAAGTATCAGCAGCACTGAAAGGTGCTGACATGGTATTTGTAACTTGTGGTATGGGCGGCGGAACAGGAACAGGTGCTACACCGGTTGTTGCCCGCATTGCAAAAGAACAGGGAGCATTAACAGTTGGTGTTGTAACAAAGCCTTTCCGTTTTGAGTCAAAGACACGTATGAACAATGCCCTTGCAGGAATTGAAAAATTAAAAGAAAGTGTAGATACACTGATCGTAATCCCGAATGATAAACTGCTGGAAGTTGTAGACAGACGTACAACAATGCCGGAAGCTTTGAAGAAAGCTGACGAAGTGTTACAGCAGGGTATTCAGGGAATCACAGACCTGATCAATGTACCTTCACTGATTAACCTTGACTTTGCAGATGTACAGACAGTTATGACAGATAAGGGAATTGCCCACATTGGTATCGGTCAGGGACGTGGTGATGATAAAGCACTGGAAGCTGTAAAACAGGCTGTTGCCAGTCCGCTTCTGGAGACAACTATTGCCGGAGCATCTCATGTCATCATCAATGTATCCGGTGATATCACACTTATGGATGCATCCGATGCAGCAGAATATGTACAGGAACTTGCCGGAGAAGATGCGAACATCATTTTTGGTGCAATGTATGATGATTCCAGAGCAGACGAGGCTACAATTACTGTAATTGCTACAGGACTTCATAATGTTGGCGGAAGTGCTTCAAAATTAAAATCAAGACTGGAAAATCAGGGAAGAACATCTGCGATGCCACATGGTCAGCAAGGACATGCATCTGCATATGAGAGACCAGTACGTCAGAGCAGTGCAATGTATGGACAGCAGCAGGCAGTACGTACACCGCAGGCAGAACGTCCGGTATCACCAAGACTTGATTTCGGAACAACAACACAGAGAGAGACAACGGGAACTGCAACAAGACGTCCAATGGGTGGAACCACTCCTACACTGGATACACCTAGAACACCTACAAGCAAGGTGAAAGAACAGTCAATTAAAATTCCTGATTTCTTTAAAAAATAATCACATAAGGAATAGTACTACTTAGAATACAGAGAATATGCCGCAGGCAGTTTCTCTTACATACATTACTATAAGAAAGATCGTACACAGGTTGGCGTGAGCTGACTTGTATACGGTCTTTTTTTGTGTATCTTAGTTTTACTAATATGTTCGCAGGGTTACGAGAGCTGTCGAACGAAAAACGGAATCACATACAGTATCTGACAAAATCCTTTTGAAAAAATTTATATAATGTTACTTGTTTAAAACAACAAATTTATTTCTGTGCACGGAAAGAGAAAGAAGGCCTGATGTGTACTATGAATTATATGTAGATGTGTTTTTTATGGTGAATTTTACAATGGATGCGATTCTTTTGATCCTTCTGAAGAAATTACTTGCCTGTCCGGCGGGGTATGGAAGGGTTTTTGCAGGAGCAGCAACTGGAGCCGCGATGACATGTATTGCAATTGTCATATTCAGGAAAACACCGGTATTAAGATTTGTAGTATTTCATGGAGTCATTAATGTAGTAATGATGAAGGCCGGCCTTGGAATAAAATGGGGCCGGGAATTGTTCAGAGGATGGGTGCTCTTGTATATAGAGTCATTTCTGCTGGGAGGTGTGTTCCAGTTCGTTCAACAGTATATAAGGCGGGGAAGTATGTTCTTTTTACTGGCTGTAATCAGTTACTACCTCGTGTCGGTAATCTGGAAAATCATTTTATTCTTTTCAGAGAAAGGAAATCGTTACTGTGAAGTCGAAGTGTTTTTTGGAGAAAAAAATGACAGACTGAGAGGACTGATAGATACAGGGAATACATTGAGTGATACGATCAGTAATGATCCTGTCAGTATTATAGACAGAGCATCTGTAAGAAGACTGACAGAGGAAAAGAAACCGGAACGATTCAGATATATTTCTTATCATTCCATCGGGAAAAAAGAGGGTGTGATGCCGGCGTTCCGGTTGGATAAGATGCAGATCATACGGGATGGAAACAAGATAAATGTGGAACATCCATTAGTGGCAGTAAGTGAAGAAGAATTAGGTTCAGAAAATTATCAGATGATTATCAATCCAGATATATTGACAGGAGGAAAGAAAAATGGTGATAAAAGTGGCAGTTCCACATCAGTTTAAATTGAAAGTTATTCCGGATTTCCGGTCTCTCTTTTTTTCGGACAAAAAAGACATTCATTATATAGGAGGATCAGATATTCTTCCGGCACCATTGGAAACAGAGGAAGAAAGAAAAGCAATACGGGGACTGGGGACAGAGAATGATGAACAGGCAAGAAAAATGCTGATTGAACACAATCTTCGTCTGGTTGTGTATATTGCAAAGAAATTTGATAATACCGGAGTAGGAGTTGAGGATTTGATTTCTATAGGTACAATTGGGTTGATAAAAGCAATTAATACGTTTGATCCAGATAAGAATATCAAACTTGCAACGTATGCATCCAGATGTATTGAAAATGAGATTCTGATGTATCTGAGGAGAAATAGTAAGACCAAGATGGAAGTGTCGATTGATGAGCCTTTAAACGTCGACTGGGATGGAAATGAACTGCTGTTGTCGGACATTTTGGGAACAGAGGAAGATGCTGTCTATAAGGATCTGGAAAATGATGCAGAGAAGAAAGTACTGATCAAAGCAATCAGCCGCCTGTCAGGAAGGGAACAGATGATCATCCGGATGAGGTTCGGTCTGGGGACAGCCGACGGAGAAGAAAAGACACAGAAAGAGGTGGCAGATATGCTTGGTATTTCCCAGTCTTACATATCCAGATTAGAGAAAAAGATTATGCAAAGATTGCGCCGGGAAATGGTGAAGTATTCCTGAAAATGTGCTACAATAAAAAGAAAAAGGGGTTGGTCATATGAGGCTTAGTTTTTTTGGAGCAGCCCATGAAGTGACTGGAAGCTGTCATCTTCTTGAAGCATGCGGAAAGAATATCTTGATTGACTGTGGAATGGAGCAGGGACCGGATCTTTACGAGAATCAGGAACTTCCGGTTGCACCGGGAGATGTAGATTACATTCTTCTGACACATGCACATATTGATCATTCCGGAAATATTCCGCTTCTGGTGAAAAAAGGATTTTCCGGGGAGATCATTACCACATTTGCAACGGCAGATCTTTGTGATATTATGCTTCGTGACAGCGCACATATTCAGGAATTTGAAGCGGAATGGAGAAACAGGAAGGCAAGAAGAAGCGGAGAACCGGAATACGAACCAATTTATACGGTTGCAGACGCAGATGCCGCAACGAAGCTTCTGGCACCGGTAGATTACGGACAGAAGATTACGTTGTGTGACGGAATTGAAGTAAGATTCAATGATGTGGGGCATCTGCTTGGATCGGCAAGCATTGAAGTATGGATAACCGAAGGAGATGTCTCAAAGAAGGTTGTATTTTCCGGAGATGTGGGAAATGTCAATCAGCCGATCATTAAAGATCCCCAGTTAGTAAAAGAGGCAGACTATCTGGTGATCGAATCTACATACGGAGACCGTACACATGGTGAGGATATTCCAGATTATGTGGGAGAGTTTACAAGGATTTTGAGAGAGACATTCCAAAAAGGCGGCAATGTGGTGATTCCTTCTTTTGCGGTTGGACGTACGCAGGAGATTTTGTACTTTATCCGTGAGATCAAAGAAAAGAATCTGCTTCCGGAATTTCCGGGATTTGAAGTATATGTGGACAGTCCGCTTGCAATCGAAGCAACGAATGTGTTTAATAAAAATGTCAAAGGATGTTTTGATGAGGAAGCAATGGAATTGGTAAATCAGGGGATCAATCCTCTGCTGTTCCGGGGTCTGAAGACGACGATTACCAGTGACGAGTCCAGACAGATCAACTTTGATACAAAACCGAAAGTTATTCTGTCTGCATCCGGTATGTGCGAAGCAGGACGGATCCGGCATCATTTGAAGCACAATCTGTGGCGTCCGGAATGCACGATCTGTTTTGTGGGATATCAGGCAGTCGGAACGCTTGGAAGAAAACTGATTGAGGGTGCAGAGAGTGTAAAACTGTTTGGAGAGAATATCACGGTCAATGCCAGGATCGAGGTATTGAAAGGGATCAGCGGACATGCAGATATGAACGGTCTTTTGGACTGGATCAGAGGATTTGAAAAATTACCGGACCGCGTAATGGTTGTGCATGGGGAAGATACAGTGACAGATCATTTTGCAAAACTGGTAGAAGATACTTTCGGTTGCCCGGCGTTCGCACCATATTCAGGCGGATCGGTAGATCTTGCAGCGAATGAGATTATCACGATCGGACAGAAGATTCCTAAAAAATCAGATGAGAAACCGAGTAAGCTTAGGAGTGCATCCGCATTTAATCGTCTGGTGGCAGCTGCAAAGCGTTTGCTGAACGTTGTGTATAAGAATGAAGGACTGGCGAATAAAGATATGGCCAAGTTCGAGACCCAGATCCAGAATCTGGCAGATAAGTGGGACAGATAACGCAGAATCTGTCAGATGTCAAGGAGTAAAAATTTTTTTATTTGATAAGAAACCGCATAAGCCTGTGCGATAAGGAGCATCATCTTAATAGAAACTGATGGATGAGATTCTGACAGGAGGTCTGTAATGGCACAGGGAAAGGTAGAAATATGTGGTGTGAATACGGCAAAGCTTCCTATCCTGAATGAAGAGGAGAAGGAAGCTTTGTTTGTACGCATCAAAGAAGGAGACCAGGAAGCGAAAGAAGAGTACATTAAAGGAAATTTACGACTTGTCCTGAGCGTGATAAGACGATTTGGGGCAAGCGGGGAGAACCCGGATGATCTGTTCCAGATTGGGTGTATCGGACTGATTAAGGCGGTTAATAATTTTAACACAGAATTAGAGGTAAAATTTTCCACCTATGCAGTACCAATGATCATTGGAGAGATCAGAAGGTACATGAGAGATAACAATTCCATTCGTGTCAGCCGGTCACTCAGAGATACGGCATATAAAGCAATCTATGCAAGGGAAAGTTACAGAAAGAAGAACCAGAAAGAACCGACGGTGCAGGAAATTGCGACAGAAATTGGCATATCCAAAGAGGATATTATGTTTGCTTTGGATGCAATCCAGATACCGATGAGTCTGCAGGAACCGGTCTATAATGATGGTGGAGATGCATTGTATGTGATGGATCAATTGAGTGATCAGACGAATAAAGAAGAAAAATGGGTGGAAGACCTGTCACTGGAGGAAGCAATGAAGCATCTTGATGAACGGGAACGTTATATTATCAAGCTCCGGTTCTTTCAGGGAAGAACGCAGATGGAAGTTGCAAAGGAGATACAGATATCCCAGGCTCAGGTCAGCAGGCTGGAAAAGAATGCGTTGAAAACTATGCGCCAGTACCTTATCTAAGGGCTGGCGCATTTTTGGTATTGCATTTTTGACGGTCTCATACTATGATATTTGCAGGAGGAATTTGTATAATGAAAGCTTGTATATTTGATCTGGATGGAACATTAACAAATACATTGGAATCTATGACATATTCCGTAAATCTGACACTTGAGGAGATGGGACTTTCAAAGATCACAAAAGATCAGTGCAGGTTGTTTGTCGGGAATGGAGCCAGGGTATTAATGGAAAAGTCACTGAAGGCAGTTGGAGACACAGATGCTTCAAGAATTGAAGAGGGGATGGAAATATACGGACGTATATTTGACCGGAATTGTACATATCATGTAACACCTTATGAAGGAATCCCGGAGATGTTGAAAGCATTGAAAGATAAAGGAATTCAACTGGCAGTCCTTTCCAATAAGCCGGACCGTCAGACAGTAAAAGTTGTGAAAGCAATCTTTGGAGAAGAATTGTTTGATTATGCACAGGGACAGAAAGAAGGTATCCGAAGGAAACCGGAGCCGGACGGAGTATGGTATCTTATGGAACAGATGCACGTATCAAAAGAAGAATGCCTGTATATCGGAGATTCAGAAGTTGATGCGGCAACCGGAAGGAATGCAGGCCTTAAGACGATAGGTGTGTTGTGGGGATTCCGGGACAGAAAAACGTTAGAAACTGCGGGAGCAGATGATCTGATCGACAGACCGGATGAACTGTTGCAGTTTGTGTAATATTACGATAAGGGAGGTTGAGATGTATGTACGAGTATGATGAAGAATGTCTGCAGACGTTTATTTTGAATCAGGGACAGCTGTTTGATGAACCGGTTGCAGAGACTTTGGAAGAGGCAGAGGCTTTTCTGGAGGACTGTATGGCTTCTATCGTAGATAATATCGGAGAAGTCAGGGAATTCCTTGATCAGGAAGGAATGGATGTCAGTGGAATGTCTGACGAAGAGATTGAAGATGCATCAGAAGTATTTGCGCTATCGGATGGTCGTTATCTTATCGTTGAAGGATAAAAGCAAAAAGACGAAAGTACCTGCCGGGTGGCATCGCACAGGCCACTGTCAGATGTAAGAAAAAGCCGCAACTACTTTGTAGTTCCGGCTTTTTTCAATGCAGTTTCAATGGCCTGGACAATCAGCTGGGAAGTGTAAGGAGTGTCAGATGAATACTGGATATTGTCGAGTGACTGTTTTTTGTAGACCTGTTCGGCAATATCTTCGATCGCAGGTTCGATGAACGGATACATAGTTGTGATAGATTCGTTCAGATTGGTGAAACGGATGGAATTGATATGGGATTCATCTACAGTCACCTCAACTTCCAGCGCAGTATTGTTCAGAGTGATATCTGAGGTGTAGATTCCCGGAGTATAGATCCGGTTATCTTTTGAGGCGGAGCGATGTTCCGGACGGAACATGAATATCAAAAGCAGGATCAGAATAATGGCCAATACTGCGAAAATAACGGTATAGATGATTTCTTTCATGTGAAGTACAACAATTTTTGTTTTGGAACTCATAGTGAGACCTCCTGGTAATTGGTTTCAAAGATTGTTTCATTTTCTATAATGTATGAAAAATGTGGAAGAATTATTCGTTTAATTTTTCCGTGACAAATGGAAAAGGTTCTTGTAGAATGATAAAAGAAATGGAAGGTGAAAAATTATGTTTATTATTGCAGGACTTGGAAATCCTACACTTCAGTATGAAGGAACCAGACACAATGTAGGGTTTGATGTCATAGATATGTTGGCAGACAGATATAATATTTCTGTAGACGGAAGAAAAGGAAGAGCACTGATCGGCAAAGGAATGATCGGGGGACAGAAGGTGCTTCTGGTAAAACCGCAGACGTATATGAATCTGAGCGGGGAAAGCTTAAGAGAACTGGTCAATTATTATAAGATTGATGAAGAACACGAACTTCTTGTGATCTATGATGATATCAGTCTGGATGTAGGGCAGTTGAGAATCCGTAAGAAAGGGAGCGCCGGAGGGCATAATGGAATAAAAAATATTATTGCCAACCTTGGAACCGATGTGTTTCCGAGAATCAAGATCGGCGTTGGGGAGAAGCCAAAGAAATATGACCTGGCGGATTATGTACTGGGACATTTTTCGAAAGAAGACCGTGAATTGATGGAAGAGGGATATGACCGCGCAGACCATGCGGTGGGAATGATCTTAAATGGAGAGATCGAGGCTGCCATGAACCAGTATAACAGGAAAGTAAAGCCTAAGGAGGCATAAAAAGATGCAAGGCTTAATCGGACCGTTAAAAGAACTTGCAGAGTTTGAAGAACTCTGTAAAAATAAGAAAAAAGATGCAGGAATGATCCGTGTATGCGGATGTGTGAATTCCCAGAAATCTCATATGATGTATGCAATTGGCGATGGCTGTAAATACAAGGTCATCGCCTGTTCCAGTGAGACAAAAGCAAAACAGATATATGAAGAATACCGATTCCTGGACAACAATACTTATCTGTATCCGGCAAAGGATTTTCTGTTCTATAAAGCAGATATCCGTAGTAAAGAGCTGGTGAAGCAGAGAATGGAAGGAATCCAGGCAGTGCTTTCCGGAACACCTGTGACGATTGTGACAAGTCTGGACGGGTTCATGGATCACCTCGCACCAAAAGAGAGTATTGAAGAAAAAGTACTGAAGATACAAAACGACAGTGTCCTTAAACTGGACGAGATGGCAGAGAGACTTTCTGATGTAGGGTATGACAGGGAAGTACAGGTAGAAGGCCCAGGGCAGTTTGCAGTGCGGGGAGGAATACTGGATATCTATCCACTAACGGAGGAGTTTCCGGTAAGGATTGAATTTTGGGGAGATGAGGTGGATTCTATCCGGACTTTTGACGTGGAGAGTCAGCGGTCCATTGAGAATATGACAGAAATTACCATCTATCCGGCGGTGGAATTTCCGCAGGGAGAAGAAAAGGGAGTATCGTTCCTGGATTATTTTTCGAAAGAAGATACCATTCTTTTTCTGGATGAACCGGTGCGTCTTGTGGAGCGCGGACAGAATATTGAAGAAGAGTTTATGGAAGCGCAGAAAAAGCGTCTGGAGAACGGGTATGAACTGGAAGAGGAAGAGGCAAAGATATTTCCGGTTGCAGATATCCTGAAAAAGATCAATACTTACAGCAGTATCGGCTTTTTTGCGTTAGAGATGAAGTGCAGGGGATTGGAAGTAAGAGAATCTTATGAAATCCAGGCTAAGAGTGTGAATCCGTACAATAACAGTTTTGAGATGCTGACACAGGATCTTAAGAGACTGAAAAGAAACGGATACAGGGTAGTCCTGCTGTCAGGATCGAGAACCCGTGCAAAGAGGCTGGCGGAAGATTTAAGAGATTATAATCTAAGCAGTTATTACGGTGAAGAATTGGACCGCGAAGTAAAGTCTGGAGAAATTATGACGGCATATGGATACATTGCGGAAGGGTATGAATATCCAATGCTTAAATTCACTGTGATCGCAGAGTCGGACATTTTCGGGAAAAGAAAAAAGAAGAAAAAAAGAAAGACTTATGAAGGACGCAAGATCCAGAGTTTTTCGGAACTGAAGCCGGGAGATTATGTTGTTCATGAGAATCATGGTGTAGGCGTCTATCAGGGAATTGAAAAGATCGTTGTAGACAAGATTTCAAAAGATTATATGAAAATCTCGTATGCACAGGGCGGGAATCTTTATATTCCGGCAACACAGCTGGATCTGATACAGAAATATGCCAGTGCCGATGCAAAGAAACCAAAGCTGAATAAGCTGGGAACCCAGGAGTGGAATCGGACCAAGACCAGGGTGCGCGGTGCCGTAAAAGAGATTGCAAGAGATCTGGTGAAGCTGTATGCGGCAAGACAGGAGCAGGATGGTTATGTCTACGGAGAAGATACAGTATGGCAGAGAGAATTTGAAGAGATGTTTCCGTTTGAAGAGACGGAAGATCAGATGATGGCGATCGAGGCTGTAAAAAAAGATATGGAAAGTCATAAGATCATGGATCGTCTGATCTGTGGGGATGTTGGATTTGGTAAGACGGAGGTTGCAATCCGTGCGGCATTCAAAGCTGTACAGGAGAGTAAGCAGGTAGTCTATCTGGTTCCGACAACGATTCTTGCACAGCAGCATTACCGGACATTCGTACAGCGTATGAAAGAGTTCCCGGTGCGGATTGACCTGATGTGCAGATTCCGTACACCGGCACAGCAGAAAAAGACGGTCGAGGATGCGAAAAAGGGACTGGTAGATATCATTATCGGAACACATCGGGTACTGAGTGAAGACTTGAAATTCAAAGATCTGGGGCTCCTGATCATCGATGAAGAACAGCGGTTCGGCGTTCAGCACAAAGAAAAAATCAAGAAATTGAAGGAAAATGTAGATGTATTGACACTTACAGCGACTCCGATCCCGAGAACACTTCATATGAGCCTGATCGGTATTCGCGATATGAGTGTATTGGAGGAAGCACCGAATGACCGTATGCCGATCCAGACATATGTTATGGAATATAATGACGAGATGGTACGTGAAGCAATCGAACGGGAATGCGCAAGACAGGGGCAGGTATACTATGTCTATAACCGTGTGGAAGATATCGATGAGGTAGCAGGACATGTGCAGAAGCTGGTGCCGGATCTGTCGGTTGCCTATGCACACGGACAGATGCGGGAGCATGAACTGGAGAGGATCATGTACGACTTTATCAACGGAGAGATCGATGTGTTGGTATCTACAACGATCATAGAGACCGGACTGGATATCTCAAATGCAAATACGATGATCATTCATGATGCAGACCGGCTTGGACTTTCACAGCTTTACCAGCTGCGCGGACGTGTCGGACGTTCCAACCGCATGGCATATGCATTTCTTCTCTACCGGAGAGATAAGATGTTAAGAGAAGTGGCAGAAAAGAGGCTGGCTGCTATCCGTGAATTCACGGACCTTGGCTCAGGATTCAAGATTGCGATGCGTGACCTGGAAATCCGTGGAGCGGGAAATCTTTTGGGTGCGGAGCAGCATGGTCATATGGAGGCGGTCGGATATGACCTTTACTGTAAGATGTTGAACGAAGCGGTGAAGCATCTGAAAGGTGAGATGGAAGAAGAGGAGACCTTCACAACTACGATGGATCTGAATGTGGATGCATTTATTCCGGCATCTTATATTCCGAATGAATACCAGAAACTGGATGTCTATAAACGAATCGCTGCAATTGAGAGCCGGGAAGAAATGGAAGATATGGCAGAAGAACTGACAGACCGGTTTGGAGATATTCCGAAGAAGGTGGAGAAACTTCTGGAAGTTGCCGCATTGAAAGCACAGGCACATCAGTTGTATGTAACGGCTGTCGAACAAAAGGGAGAGGTTTACACATTTATCATGTATGAAAAAGCGAAGGTACATCCGGAACGGATTCCGAAGCTGATCGAAGATTTCCGTGGGGAACTGACATTCAAAGCAGATGGAACCCAGCCGTGTTTTATCTATGAGAAGAAGAGAAGAAATCTGAAAGAGAAGCAGACAGATGCACTGGAAATTACGAAAAATGTGTTAAATGGGTTGAAAGGATTGATAGGCGGAGAAAAAAGCGGTATAATTGACCCATTAAGCAAATAAAGGCAGGTTAGGATAAATGAAAAAAAGAGCATTAATATTAGCGCTGGCAGGGATTATGGCAGCATCACTTACCGGATGTGGATCGCTGAAGGATGATGCGGTGGTCGTAAAAGCAGGAGATGAAGAGATCACGGCAGGTGTTGCAAATTTCTATGCAAGATATACACAGGCTCAGTACGAAACATACTTTGCGAATTATTTCGGCGGAGATGATATGTGGACGAAAAATGCGTCAGACGGCAAGACCTATGAAGAATCGATCAAAGAAACTTTGCTGGATGATCTGAAGAATATGGCACTTCTGGAAAAGCATATGAAGGATTATGACGTAAAGCTTACAAAAGCAGATAAAAAAGCAATCAATGATGCGGCTGAAGAATTTGACAAGGCCAACTCCCAGAAGAAAAAAGACAAGGTATCTGGTTCCGAAGAGAATGTAAAACGTGTCATGACATTGATGGTGATCGAGCAGAAGATGCGTTCGGCAATCGTAGCGGAAGCAAATGTGAATGTAACAGATGAAGAAGCAGTACAGAAGCATATGCAGTATGTGGAGTTTGATTATACTACATCATCAGATTCGTCCGATTCATCAGATAAAACTGTATCCGATGATGAGAAGAAGCAGGTAAAGGAAAAAGCTGCGGCATTTGCAGAGGGAGCAAAGACGGCGGAAGATTTTGCATCCTATGCAACCGAACAGGGAACCGAAGCAAAAGATGCAACGTTTGATTCGGATTCTGTAAGTCCGTCTAAAGAAGTTGTAAAAGCAGCAGACAAATTGGGAGAAGGTGAGCTTACGGGTGTGGTTGAAAGCGATACCGCATGCTATGTGGCAAAAGTTACAAGCCTCAATGATGAAGCAGCCACAGAGACCAAGAAACAGTCCCTGCTCACGGAGAAACAGGATAAATACTATAAAAAAGTATTAAAGAAATGGAAGAAAGAGGAAAAAATCACTGTTCACA
>ERZ1026858.1356-NODE-1356-length-12400-cov-9.731551_pt1 | contig 12400 bp, 9 predicted proteins | sample MGYA00380159_ERZ1026858 | MGnify/ENA primary metagenome ERZ1026858 (study PRJEB33269, sample SAMEA4719795) | human gut metagenome | biome: human-associated habitat; feature: organic feature; material: feces | place: Cameroon | collected 2013-10 ... | reverse complement strand
AACTTGTTGATTTATAAGAATTCATAAAAATTCTTAAAAAATATTTTTTGAGAAAGTGATCACAAATGAAAAAATGTGATATAGTTCACGTACTCCTTATGTTTGTTTGATTGTTGTCCCCTGAATGATTATTGTATTCAGGGGATTTTTCTTTTCAGGGTAATTAACTTTTCGTTCTTCTTGTTTTCTTTGGATTTTTTAGTCTCTAATCCTCTAGATAGAACATATCTTCAATCAAATATCAGAATTAAACTTCATTCGTCAATCTTGTTTATAGCTTTTGCTTTATAAGGGCTACTTCATATTTTTTAAATGAGCATCTCACTTTATTGTTTAACACTCTGAACACACGATGTTTTTTTGTTACAATAATCAGCTTATATAATAAAAATAACTATGAAAGCATCGACATTATTTATTTTGTTGAGAGTGGAGAACAAAGGATGTCTTTTGTATCAGATTTTAAGAAATTAACTCTAGTTTTAGCTGTATCAGCTTCATCAATGTTGATTTGTAATGGTTGCGTTACTGCTTTAGTTGGTGCAACCGCAGCTGGTGCGGGGGCTTTTATTGGTTCAGATAGCCGTACAGTTGATGTTCAGGTAGATGATCAGAAGATTGAAAACCAGGTAGCCAGAATTCTAAAGAATGATCGTATGAGATCTGATTCTAAAGTCTTTAGAGTTGACTGTGTATCAGTAAACGGTAATGTGCTGTTAGTAGGTCAGACTCGTGATACAGAATACATGAACTGGGCTTTAGGCTATATCAAGAAAGTTCCTAACGTAAAGAGAATTTTCAACTGTGTATCCAATAAAGATCCTATTAAGGCAAGTGTAATTGCACATGATGCATTTATTACCTCAAAGGTTAAGAGTGCACTGTTATTTGGTTCAAAGATTAGCTCTGGCAGATTTAAGGTTTATACCGAAGATAGCGTAGTATATCTGTTAGGATACATTACTCGTGATGAAGGTCAAAGAGCAATCAACCAGACAAGAAAAGTTGGCGGTATCAAGAAGATCCACCCAATCTTTGACTATATGGATGCCTCAGGTACTCCAAACTCATCAGATAGTACTCCTGTAGTATCAGATAATTCATCAAATGCACAATCATTAACTGTAACACCGGCTACAACTACCAGAAGCTCATCATCAATGGCTAATGAAGTTCAGTCTGATGTTGATAATGGTGGCGCTGTACTTGAAGATGACACTGATTTGTTAGCTCCAAGTGCACCGGCTCAAAGTTTCTAATTAGAAAGTAATATGGCTCAAAGATCTAAAAGCCCTGCAATCTTTTTTGTGGATGCATATACTCCAAATGAAGGTGAGATGGGGCTGTGTCTTGAATATGGCGTTCTCCGCTGGTCTAGCAATAAAAATGACAGACCAGAGGTTTATGTTCATTCATTTTTAAAACCAGCAACCACTCCTAATCGAGTTCGCTGGTCTAATGCATCAGTCGATATGAAGATCTCACGAGATTTCATTGAGAATAATCGTGATCTTCCTACTATCGAGGATATGATTGAAGCTGACTACTTAAAAGGTAGATCAGTAGTCTGCTTTGATGCAACAGTTGAACCTTTCTACTCTCTGCTATCAAACAGTTCTGCTGTAGTCTCAATTGTACAGCTATGGAATGATCTTTTTGCAGACAATGAAAAGGCTCTTTTGTGTACATCGCTTTCAAAAATGTGTGATTTTATTGGTATGTTGCCAGATGACAAAGAGAATACCAATTACACTCCTCTTTTAAAGCGCCTGCATCAGATGGCTGCTTTATGGTTCCTGCTAGAAGAAATGGCAAAACACCCTAAGTCCAAGCGTTCTATGGGCGCTGGTGGTATGCAGTTTAATTTTATCTGGCCTTTACCTAAAACCAAAGATAAGTGGTTTGAGCGCGATGTAAACTCATTTAAAGATTTAACTGATGATGAGATTAAAGAGTTCTTCAGTGGCACCCTAGCTGACAGAATTGACTGGTTTGAGATGAGTATGTATGCCTGTGACTGGGTATATCATCGTCAAAAGAACCGAGGAACTGAAGATCTTGAAGGTCGCAATGAGATGGCAGAGTTCATCTTTAAAAACGTTTTAAACTTCAAGATGCAGGTTTGGGTTCTAATCTATTACTCAATTTACAATCACAGATTAGAAGTAGCACGTCAGATTGCCTTAGACAGGGGGGATGTTCGTCGTTTAAAGAGTGCTCAGTTAGAGAACTTTTCAAACTTCATAATCGAAAATCTTGATGTGTTCTTATCAGGAGATCAAAAGGAAAAGCTGTTAGCATCTTTAATCAAGCAATCTTTTGATTCTAACGGTGCAGTTCGCTTCGAGCATTTTGATTTTGATACCTTACAAAAGCAGTATTCTGAGTGTAGAAGTGATGTGCAAAAGTTGTACTTTACAGATAATGCTCCAGACACCAAGCTCAAAAACTGCTATAAAGAGATCCGTGATGCATCAGGACGTACTATTTACAGACGCTATGAGGTAAAGGGCAGAGGCAAAGAAAGAGCTGCTGCCAAAGATCTTGTATCAAGGAACTTAAACAGACTTTATGACGATGCTCGTAATGTTTTCTCAGATATTTGGCTTACCCCATCTTTAAAACTGTGGATACAGTTTATTACAGGTTGCAACATTGCTGAGATTGTAAGAACAGTAAGAGCCAATGATGCAACTGAGCTAGTAGATGTAAGAAACAGTTTGCACCAAATTCTTGAAAGATGTGCTTATGAATATCTTGTAAAACTGTATAATGAGCTCAAAAGAATATTTGCTGCAATGCAGGATGACAATATTGAAATTCCTCCATTCCAGTTTTGTTTCCAGGGAATATCTATTGAAGTAGAAATTATCTCTGCTGCCAAGGTAGGATTCTTTAGAAGACTGTTCAGTTTTGAGTAATTAGCTATGTAGTCAGGTTCGTAAAGATCTCTGCGTAGAAGATATAGTAAAAATGATCTTAAAATCTTTAAAAGCTGCTGCACTTACGGCAGCTTTATTATTTAGCGCCAATGCATTTGTTGGAACAGCTACAGCTGCCGAGGTAATCGGTGAATATGCAAACGGCTGTATTAAAGGTGCTGTTCCTCTTAATAACGGCAACAATTATCAGGTTCAGATCTGGGGACGGGGCAGAAACTATGGCCACCCGGAGCTTATCGATTACATCCAGAAGTTAGTATTAAAAGCCAAACACTACAATTTACCTGATCTTTTGATAGGTGATCTGTCAAAACGTCGGGGAGGCTCTTTTGGAGGTGGCTCAAGTCATGGTTCACATCAGTCAGGTCTTGATGTAGATATTTCTTTTGACTTTGCAACTCCAAAGAAATCTTTCTATGAGCTCTCCCATCCTCAGGATGTATATCTTGTGGATACTCATAACAGGGTAACTAAGAACTTTGATAAAAGACGTGTAGCTTTAATTTATCTAGCAGCTTCAGACAGTCGTGTAGAAAGGATCTTTGTAGCACCTGGTATTAAAAAAGCATTATGTCAGGTCTATGAAGGTCACGATAAGAGCTGGCTGCAAAAATTGCGTCCATGGTTTGGTCACCGTGGTCATATGCATGTAAGACTTGCCTGCCCATTAGACAGTCCTTTGTGTGTAAATCAGGCTAAAGCTCCACAGGGAGATGGCTGTGGTCAGGAATTAGACTCATGGCTCTATCCACAGAAATATGCACAAAAGCCAGCTAAAAAAGGTAAACCTCAAGTTAAAAAGAAGAGAGTTATGCCACCTGAGTGCAGAGCTTTATTTGCATCTCACTATTAGCTTTGCATAGACTAGTCTTTATAACACCTCATTAAAAAAATCATTCCATAAAGTGTACGCAGCGCTCTTTATGGAATAGATTGTCTCAATCAAATTCATTTCTATCTTTATTCTCTACCTGGTGAAAAATGGTGCAAATCCATTGGTTTTACAAGAATTGCCTACATTTTTTCTACATAAGTTAAACTAGTTTGCATAGTTGTAAAAATTTAATTTAGGCTCTTATAAATAACGGAGATAAACATGGTAAAGGTAGCTGTTGTAGGCGCTAGTGGTTATGCTGGAGCACAGCTTTGCAGAATTATTTCAAGACATGAGAAGTTAGAACTTACAGGTCTGTTTGTATCAGAAAATTCACTGGATAAAGGTAAAAAGATTTCAGAACTTTACGGCGAGTTAAATGGTTTATGTGATAAGGTTCTACAGCCATTAACCGGTGCAAAAGACATTATTGATATTGCTGATGCTGTATTTTTAGCAACTGATCATAAAGTAAGTCATGATATTGCTCCTGCCTTGGTAGAAGCAGGTGTTGCTGTATTTGATCTGTCAGGTGCTTTTAGAATTTCAAATACTGATGTCTTTGAAAAGGCATATGGCTTTGCTCATGAGCACAAAGATCTTTTAAAGAAAGCTGTTTACGCTTTAGCTGAGTATGTTGATGTAAAAGCTCTTCAGAATACCAAGATGATCTCACTGCCAGGCTGCTATCCTACAGCTTCACAGTTAGCTTTAAAGCCTTTAATTGAGAACGGGTTATTAGACTTAAATTACCGTCCTTCAATTAATGCTGTGTCAGGTGTATCAGGTGCTGGACGAAAGGCAAAGCTTACTAACTCATTCTGTGAGGTAAGCTTAAATGCTTATGGTGTATTTACACACCGTCATCAGCCTGAGATTGCTGAGCACTTAGGTACAGAGGTTATCTTTACACCTCATTTAGGTGACTTTAAGCGTGGTATTCATGCAACCATCAATGCAAAGTTAAAAGATGGTGTAAATCCTGAGCAGGTAGCTAAAGCTTATTCATACTATGACAACAAGCCATTAGTAAGAGTAAAGAAGGGTATGCCTAAGTTACAGGATGTTCAGTACTTACCTTTCTGCGATATCGGATATGCTATGAAAGATAACTACATTGTTATTTGCTCATGCATTGATAATCTGTTAAAGGGTGCATCAGCTCAGGCAGTACAGGTTCTAAATCTGTATTATGGCTTTGATGAGACACAAGGTCTTATCTAAGAGTAAGCATCTTTAAAATCTTTAATCAAATAATGCAGAGATCATGGTGCTTTGCATTATTTTTCACAGTATCTGTTTTCACCATATGCTCTTAAATAAGCACAAATTTAAAGTAGCTAACTTCAAGATCTAAATTTATCCATTTACCTTCAGCAATTTTAAAGATTGAATTATCAAAAGTTAAACAGGATATATAAGAATGAGTAACAATCAATTTTTACAATTATCAACGGGTTACAATGGTTATGCCGAATTAAGAGAAGATAACCGCTACTATGTCGATAAGACAGAATTCTTAAAGACAGTGATTAACTATGACTGCAAAGTATTGTTGCTCACAAGGCCAAGACGTTTTGGCAAGTCTGTTTTTATGAGCCCGCTTAATGCTTTCTTAAAAATAGATGACAATAATCCTGGAGATACCTCATTTCAAAATCAGATTTTTAAAGATACAAAGAGCTTTCAAGACAAAGAATTTTGTAACAAATATATGGGCAGTACCCTGTCATTTTTGTTTCTTTAAAAGATGTTAATGGCGATAATTTTGAAACAGCTTATGAAAGATTTGCCTCAACTATTTGTAAACTAGCAATTAAATATCTACTTAATAGTAACAAATTAGATGAATATGATAAGGAAGAGCTGTCAAAGGTATTAAATAAATCTTATTTGGATCAACTTAAAAATCAGAATTGCTTAAAAGATTCTTTATCAACATTACCTCAGTACTTTATAAAGAGTACGAAAAGTATCCAATTCTTATTATTGATGAGTATGATGTTCCTTTAGCGAGAGTTTCTTACCATGATTCTATAAACTCTGTTCTTTATAAGGATAAAAAAGATCAGGAGCTTTTAGCTTTAGGAATCAGTGTTGAAGAGCCTGAGACTAAAGATAATGAGGATTAAAGATAGTGAGCTTAAGTTAAGCTTTGGGTATTGCTTAATTTTATGCTGATGCCTTAAACATAATAACTTAAGTTAGTTACTTAGCTCTACACAAACTTAAGCGCTTAAAAGTAAGGTAGAAGGATTAAAAACAGTGCTGTTACCAAATGAAGTTATCAAAAAGATAGAGAAAATGAGATAGATAACATCTCTCATCTCATTTTAAGATTGCAGTGACAAAGAGAGTACCCAATCAGAGTTTCTCTGAAAACACCTACAGTCAAAAGCATCATGCAGGATATTGCTGACTATGAGAACTTTGTGTGTACCTGGAATGACTTTCCCTATCAGGGAATGATTGAAAGGGTAACAGTAAATTACCGCTACGGTGTACAGGGTGAGAATATCCCATCTGAATTTGTAGTTCATGATTTTGGTGAGCTTGTAAAGCTCATCTCTTCAAAAAACAAAATTGCTGTTACAGCCTTTATAGAGCGCTGCAAGACTTTATCTAATGTCATGCATTATGACAATTTAAATGCTCTTTACTCACTGTACAGAGAACTCAATCTTGAGGTTATTTCAAATAAAGAGTTTAGTGATCTTATGATCTGTCTGCCTCAATTAAAGCGAGGTATTGGTAAAGACTGTTATCTAAGAGCAATACCGATTGAGCACATTGATACTAAGTTTATTGAAAAGCATGACAGGGTGATCCTTTCAATTTAAGAACCCTGTCATTATGCACAGAGGACGAGTCACTAGAGGATTATCTAAAAGTTGAAGCAAAGCCTGATGGCTTTGCTCATCTAAGAGTCTTAGATGACAGTTTAGTTCAAAGATATCCATATATGATGGTGCCATCATCACTGCTTTTGAACATCGAACCACCAGGAGACAACCTTATCGTAGTAGAGAATGTTCAATCAGGACTGATGCTACCAAAATTAAAGAACACCTCAGTTATCTTTGGCTGTGGCAGAAACTTGTCCTGGTCAAAAGCATCCTGGTTAAAACATAAAAAGCAGATCTTTTACTGGGGCAATTTAGACTCATGGGGCTTTGAGATGTTATGTAAGTTCCGTGAAAACTCGCAATGCTCTGTTACCTCTCTGCTTATGGATAAAGCTGTATTAGAGAGAACCTCTCATACAGAGCGTATTGTCCAAGAGGATAAGAGTACTGAGGTAAAAGTAGAGTTTTTGACTTCTGCTGAAAAAGAAACCTTAGCCTTTTTACAGGGTCTAAAAAACGACGGTTCTAATGCAGAACTTGCTACTACATCTAGTCCTGATACAAAGTTAAATCGTTTAGAGCAGGAAAAGCTTGATGAGGATATTGTAATTAAAGCTCTAAAAGCGTATAAGCTTTTGTAGAGTTTTAATCTTGAGGCGATTTTTAGCAAGGTGTTGACGCTTTTAGGTATATAAAGACCTGGTATTTACTTTAAAATTCAAGGCATCATAAAAGGTCTAAGGCATTACTTAGCCGAAACTAAAATGCGCTACCAGACTCAAAGATAATGTGGTGACAAGAAACAGTCACTGCATTATTTAGAAACAGCATAGACATCCTAGGTAAAGTTCGCTCAGGATAAAACTTAAGGATAGAGTCTAAAGGCTATGCTTTTACTAAAGAAATAACCGAGCTTTTTATAATGACAGACTTTTACCATGATTGAAGATAACCATTTAGATAAAGGGCAACCTGAAAATATCGTCATCAAAGGCGCCAGGGTTCATAATCTTAAAAACATTGATATCGATGTTCCATTACATCAGATCGTGGGTATTGCCGGTGTCTCTGGCTCAGGTAAATCGTCATTAGCCTTAGGAGTCATCTATGCTGAAGGTTCCCGTCGTTATTTAGACTCATTATCAACCTATACCCGTCGTCGTATGACCTCAGCTGCTAAAGCTGATGTTGATGAGGTTTTATATGTGCCGGCAGCGCTTGCTTTGCACCAGAGACCAGGTGTTCCTGGTATTCGCAGTACCTTTGGTACAGGAACTGAGCTTTTAAATTCATTGCGTTTAATGTTCTCACGTCTTGCTTCTCATCGCTGTGAGAACTGTGGTCATTATTTAGAGCCAACACTTAATGTGGCAGCAGAAAAAGAAATCATTTGCCCACATTGTCATAAAGCAGTCTATCCACCATCAGCTGAAGAACTTGCTTTTAATTCACAGGGAGCATGTCCTGAGTGCTCAGGCACAGGCTTTGTAAGAACTGTAGATGAATCAACCTTAGTCCCTGATGAGAGTAAAACTATTGATGAAGGTGCGGTGCTACCATGGCAGACCCTGATGTGGTCTTTAATGAAAGATATCGCCCGTGATCTTGGGGTAAGAACTGATGTCCCTTTTAAAGAGCTTACACAAAAAGAGCGCGATATTGTTTTTAATGGCCCTGCCATTAAAAAGCATATGGTCTATCAGAATAAGACTAACGGTGCCTCAGGTGAGATGGATTTTACCTACTTTAATGCCAAATACACAGTCTTAAATGCTTTATCTAAGGTAAAAGACGAAAAGGGTATGAAGAGAGTTGAAAAGTTCTTACGTGAAGATATCTGTCCAAAATGTCATGGTACCAGATTAAACGACAGAGCCAGAGCTCCTAAAATTAAAGGCATGAGTTTAGATGAGGTCTGCTCGATGACCTTAGATGATGTCATCTTATGGGTAAAGGATGTCCCATCTTCATTACCTCAAGAAATGCACAAAATGGCAGAGAGTATCTGTCAGTCCTTTTTAGAAGTCGCCAGAAGATTAGTTGATCTTGGATTAGGCTATCTTACCTTGGATAGAGCTTCTTCAACCTTATCTACAGGTGAAAGACAGCGCATGCAGCTAGCTCGTGCAGTGCGTAACCGCACTACAGGAGTGTTATATGTTCTGGATGAACCTTCAATTGGACTGCATCCTCAGAACATTAAAGGTCTTAATGATGTAATGCATGATCTCATTTCTGATGGTAACTCCGTACTCTTAGTCGATCATGATACCCAAATTCTAAAAGAAAGTGACTGCATTATTGAAATGGGACCTGTAGCTGGAGCTAAAGGCGGGCATGTTCTAGCAAAAGGCAGTGTCCTAGATATTGAGAAAAACGACAAATCAGTAATAGGTCCTTATTTAAAAGGTGATTATAAAACACGCAGAAGACCTGTTATTAGCGCTAACAGTGAAAACAAAGATAAAGATGCTAAAGTAAACGAAGCTCATGAGAGTTCTACTTTAGAAGAAGCTCACAGTAATTTAATAGCTAAGCTCTTTGAAAAGGGGACTATCTATTTAAAGACAGCTCCAATTCATACTGTAAAAGCTTTAGATGTACAGATACCAAAAGGCAGATTAACAGTTGTCACCGGTGTTTCAGGATCTGGTAAAACTACCTTGGTGTTAGAAAGTTTAATTCCAGCACTTACGGCTTCAATCAATAACACCAAGCTGCCAGAGCATATAAAAGAGGTTAAATGTGAGGGTATATCACAGATAAAGCTCATTGATGCAACACCTATTGGTATCAATGTACGCTCTACTGTAGCCACTTATGCAAATGTTCATGATGAGTTAAGAAAGCTCTTTGCTAAATCCAAAGAAGCTAAAGAGAAAGGCTATAAGGCAGGCGACTTTTCATACAATACAGGTAAACTGCGCTGTCCAGTCTGTGATGGTACAGGTGAAATCACACTTGATGTGCAGTTTTTACCTGATGTTGAAATTCCCTGCACTAAGTGCCACGGCTCACGTTACTCTAATGAAGCTCATGAAATTCATTACAAAGCCAGAGATGGTAAAGAGTATTCATTACCAGAGCTTATGGATATGGATGTAACAGAGGCTATTGAGGCTTTAAAAGATGTAAAGCTAGTTTCATCCCGTCTAAAAATTCTAGAGTCACTAGGCTTAGGTTATTTAACCTTAGGAGAGCAAACTCCAAGCTTATCAGGAGGTGAAGCCCAAAGATTAAAACTTGCCTCAGAAATAGGTCACAGTCAGGACGATTCTGTCTTTGTCTTTGATGAGCCTACCATCGGTTTACATCCACAGGATGTAGCAACACTACTAGATGTTTTCCAGACTCTAATTGAGAGTGGTGCTACAGTCATAGTAATTGAGCATGATCTTGATGTGATAAGAAATGCTGACTATATCATTGATATGGGGCCTTATGGCGGTATTGCTGGCGGCAGGATCGTAGCTACAGGTACTGTTGATGATATTAAAAACTCAAAAGAGAGTATTACGGGTAAGTTTTTGAATTGATAAGTTCTATTGTCAAAAGATACGAGAGCAATTGACTGATTCAAATATAAGCCAAAAGATCGGATAGCTGAGTACTGCGGACTAGTAACGATAAAACAATTGATAATTCTTTGAGATTTTGACAGAAACTAACTGATATTTGTAGAAAATGTCGCTGATAAAGGGAAAAGAAGAGCTTTTCAATATATAATCTCAGATGTAGGTTATGGAGATAAATATATATGAAAGATATCAGCTCAACAGGATCATTCATAGATTTTACATTAGAGAACTATATCTATGTTGACAAGACTGAATATATTCCAAAGCTTGTCAAATTAAAGCGAGTTTTTATCTCCCGTCCGCGTCGTTTTGGTAAATCTCTTACCTTAGATACCATAGCAACTTTATTTGAATCAGGCGTTGAGCCTTACTTTAAAGGAACCTGGATTTATGACAAGTGGACTGAACCTACCTATCCTGTATTCAGACTGAGTTTCTTGAATTTAGATAATTCCTCAATGGACCTATTCAAAAAACAGCTAAATTCAAAAATTACTGAATTTGCAAATAAAATCAGTGTAAAAGGATATGTCGAAAAAACAGAGCCTGAAGACTCAATATTAAGTCTGCTTGAAAAACTAGAAGAAGAAACTCGTCAAATCGTTATTCTCATTGATGAGTATGACTATCAGTTAACCTCTAACATCAATAATGATGAACTCTATAAACAATTTCAGCAAAAAATAAAAAGAATTTATGCCAACATCAAAGATAAGTTTGCAATAAAGTTCTTAGGAATTACAGGTGTCACCAGATTAAAAGATGTATCAATCTTTTCAGTAGGTTCTGATATCAGAGATATCACCAACTCAAGTGCCTATTCTCAGATGATAGGCTTTACCCGTGACGAGATTAAAAAGTTCTACATCGATTATTTAAAGTTAGCTGCATCATATGAGAACAACTGCAACGTAGATGAAGTAACCGACACTCAGATTGAATCTTTGTTAGATAGACTTGCTCAAAACTACGATGGTTACTGCTTTGATGAAGACTATGAAAAGAAAGTTTTTTGTACATGGTCGGTTAACACATTCTTACAGTCAGTTGTTGATAAGAAAAAAGTTCAGTTTGGAGAGTACTGGTACGACAATGGTGGTTTGCCATCAATTCTTGCAAACTATCTGCAGACCCATAAGTTAAATGCGTTGGATTATATTGATAAAGATAAAACAATTAACATTAAAGTAAATGATTTTAAGAATCCAACTTCTTTGACATCTATCAATCAGAATGTCTTAATGTGCCAGACAGGTTATTTAACTTTACGCTCACCTGTATACTCAAAAGGCTTTATGACTTTAGGAATACCAAACAGTGAAGTTTACAATGCACTATTTTCCCTAATGGCACTAAATATCTTTGATGATACAAAGCTTTTGAGTGTTAATGAACAAATTCTTACACAAAGTAAAGATGCAGGTGAAATCTTAGGTTTATTCAATACTGTTCTAAACACAGTTTCATATGATAACTATCCAATCAGTTCTGAGGCAGTAGTTCAGCAATTGCTATATATGTACTTAAAAGGCATTTGTAACTCTGTTACTGCAGAACTACATTCATCAAAAGGTAGAGCCGATCTTGTAATTGAGTCTGATAACAGAAGAATAGTCTTTGAATTTAAGTATGCAGAAAATGAGACTGAAGCTAAGGCAAAACTACTTGATGCAGTAGAGCAGATAAAAACACGAGACTATGGCAATATTGTGCCTAAGAAAACAGAGCTTTTAAGAATAGCTGCTGTCTTTAATGCAGATCCTAAAGTAAGAGCTTTTACTGAGTATCAGGAAGTTTAAGCTTACAATGAATTTTAAGTGCAAATCTTAACTGAATAATACCTACGGATCCTAAGCGCCACATAAAAACTATCCTGTGGCGCAATAGGCTATCTGCTCATGAAATAGTTACTAATCTTTACTTGCAACAGATAAAACAGAGTACTGCACATATCTTGAATATAAGAACAGCAGGCCCATTCAGTGCAACGAGTGCCACTAGCTCTGATTTTGAAAATATCTTTCTAAAATTCTCTCAAATTTGGCAACAATTATCCCTGATTAGGTCAAAACAGGAGCTTTTCAATATATAATCGTAGAGGTAGATTGGAGATAATTACATATGAAAGATATCAGCTCAACAGGTTCATTTATAGATTTT